>Ga0116184_10001773_pt1 | contig 19949 bp, 16 predicted proteins | sample AD_JPNNA5_MetaG_FD_89886 | JGI IMG/M metagenome (GOLD analysis project Ga0116184, IMG submission 89886) | Active sludge microbial communities of municipal wastewater-treating anaerobic digesters from Japan - AD_JPNNA5_MetaG | ecosystem: Engineered > Bioreactor > Anaerobic > Digestate | place... | reverse complement strand
TAGTTTGTATTTATTTCATTTTATCTCTTTTCTTGTACCTTGTTCCTTGCACCTTGCACCATGCACCATGCACCTTGCACCATGCACCATGCACCATGCACCATGCACCATGCACCATGCACCATGCACCATGCACCATGCACCATGCACCATGCACAATGCACCATGCACAATGCACCATGCACAATGCACAATGCACCATGCACCATGCACTAACTAATACCATCTGACAATGCCACTTAATATTCTCGACAACCTGCCGGCAATTAAGATCCTTGAGAACGAGAACATCTTCGTGATGAAACAGACCCGTGCTGTTCACCAGGATATACGTCCCCTTCAGATACTGATCTTCAACCTCATGCCTGTCAAGATCACTACTGAGACACAGATACTGAGGCTTCTCTCAAATACTCCCCTTCAGGTTGAAATCACACTTATCTACACCAAAATGCATCTGTCGAAGAATACCCCGAAAGAACACCTTGATGCATTCTACAAAACATTCGATGATATTTCAATTCATAAATACGACGGATTGATAATCACCGGAGCTCCTATTGAACATCTTGAATTTGAGGAGGTCGATTACTGGGAAGAGATGGTGAGGATAATGGACTGGGCCGACAGCCATGTGACCTCCACGATGTTCATATGCTGGGCCTCCCAGGCCGGCCTTTATCACCATTACGGAATACCCAAATACATGAAGGATGAAAAAGTGTTCGGAGTATTCACTCATAAAGTACATAACAGGACCAATCTTCTGATGCGGGGTTTTGACGATGAGTTCTTTGCACCACACTCCAGGTACACCGAGGTAAGAAAAGAAGACATCAGAAAAATAAAGGAACTTGAGATACTTGCAGATTCAGATGAGGCGGGAATCTACCTCGTCGCTTCAAAAGACCTTAAAAGGATATTTGTAACAGGGCACTCAGAATATGACCCCCTTACACTGAAATCGGAATACGACAGGGATATTGCAAAAGGTATAAATATAAAGATACCAAAAAATTATTATCCTGACAATGATCCTTCTAAGGTTCCGCTTGTAAAATGGAGGAGCCATGCTAATCTGTTGTTTTCCAACTGGCTTAATTATTGTGTATATCAGGTTACTCCGTATGTTCTGGAAAACGGACAGAAGCGAAGCTGACCCGGGTATTGATTTTAAAAAAAAATCACTATTATTGCATGCCGGCATTTAAAAAAATGACCGGCCTGAATTGATAAAGAAATAATCAGAATCATGAGTAGTTCAACAAACGGAAAGAAAAAACTGACTGTTGCAATCGGTTGCGATCCTAATGCAGCAGCCCTCAAGGAAGTAATTATTACCCAGCTGAAAGGCTTTGGGCATGAAGTTAAAGATTTTGGAAGCGAAGATCCGATATATGCGAAGGTAGCTTTTGCTATCGGTGAAGCAGTCGCTGCCGGTAAGTACGACCGTGGTATCCTGCTCTGCGGAACCGGAATTGGTATGAGTATTGCTGCCAATAAGGTCCCCGGTGTATATGCTGCCCTTTGTTCTGATACTTATTCGGCTGAAAGAGCTATCAAAAGTAATAATGCAAATGTGCTTACATTAGGAGCTTTTACTACCGGTGTTGAAGTAGCAAAACAGATTGTGGGAGTCTGGATGGAATCAGAATGGAAGACAGGAACTCCTTCAGAAGCGAAGGTCTCCAGCTATGTTGAATACGGGAAGAAACACCAGAAGTAAAATCCCGGGTAAGCCTTAAAATCTGATGGATAAAAACGAACTGTTAAAACTGGAAAGTACTGCACTTAAGATCCGGCGTAATATATTGCGTTTGATTAAAGCAGGAGAGGCAGGACATGTGGGAGGAGCCCTCTCTTCGGTTGAAATTCTTACTGCTCTGTATTTTAATGTCCTTAATGTTGATCCGCTAAATCCTAAATGGCCGCTGCGCGACCGTTTTGTTCTTTCTGCAGGTCATAAATGCCTTGTTCTTTATGCTGCACTGGCAGAAAAAGGATTTTTCGATGAGTCTGTTCTTGATACCTATGGTGATCTCGACAGCCATATTCCCGGTCATCCAAATATGCAGAAGCTCCCTGGTGTAGAAACAAATACCGGAGCTCTCGGACATGGCCTTTCAATAGCAGGCGGAATGGCATTGGGTCTTCGTATGGACAAGTCACCCGCAAAAGTATATGTCCTTATGGGAGATGGGGAACTCGCTGAGGGATCAAACTGGGAGGCCGCATCAGCAGCTTCAATGCATAAACTTGATAACATGCTTGTCTTTGTTGACCGGAACCAGCTTCAGATAAGCGGACGTACTGTCGATGTGATGAGCTACGAACCTCTCGATGAAAGATGGAGATCATTCGGATGGAGCGTAAGGGTTATTAACGGACACGACCTGGAAGCCATAATTAATAATGCAAGATCAATACCCTTTGAAAAAGGTAAACCTTCCCTTATTATAGCTGATACAATCAAGTCGAAAGGACTCAGTTTTGCTGAGAAGAAAGTGAACTATCATTACTGGAAAGCTACTCCCGAAGAGATGAAACTTGCTGAGCACGATCTGGATATGATTGAAAAGGAACTGAAAGAAAAAATAGAAAGGAGCGCCGGTAAATGAGCGAGATGAAAGATCCCAGGAAGACTTTTGGTGAAGCTGTGATCGAGGCAGCAGAAAAAAATCCCGACGTAGTAGTCCTTTCAGCCGACAGCAGTTCAGGATCGGGTCTGGGGGCATTCCCGTCCCGTTTCCCGGACAGGCACTTTGAGTTCGGTATTATGGAACAGGGGGTGATCGGTTATGCATCAGGGCTGGCAACAACAGGTAAGATCCCTGTCTTTGCCGCAATCGCACCATTTGTTACTGCCCGCCCCTTCGAGATGTTCAGGAACGACCTTGGTTATATGGACCAGAATGTCAAAGTCGTTGGACGTTGCGCCGGACTTACATATGACCAGCTTGGATCTACTCATCATTCTATTGATGATGTTGCGATCATTCGCACTATCCCGGGTGTAACTGTAATCAATCCCGGCGACCCCGTAACGATCAAAAAAGCGGTCCACGCAATGATCGAACATAAAGGTCCCTGCTATCTCAAGATCGGTAGCCCGAAGATGCCGGTTCTCTATCCTGAAGATATAGATTTTAAGCTTGGAAAGGGAATTGTCATGCATGATGGCCGTGATGTCACCCTGATAGGGACAGGCACTGTTCTTTCAAAAGCCGTGGGTGCCGCAAAACTCCTTGAAGAAGCCGGCATAAGTGTACGCCTTATTGATATCCACACAATAAAGCCGCTGGACCGTGATCTTATCCTTGCTGCTGCAAGGGAGACAGGCAGAATAGTTACAGTTGAGGAACATTTTGTTGCGGGAGGACTTGGAAGCGCCATTGCAGAATTATGCAGCCAGGAATATCCGGTGAAAATGAAAATGATCGGTTTACCCGACCAGTATGCCAGTAACGGCCCTTATGAAGAATTATTGAGAAAATACGGACTTCAGTCTGACCAAATATGCGAAACAATAATCAAATTTTTAAATACTAAATAACCTCTAATCGGATATGAAAAATTCTGGCGCAATGAAAATGTATCTCGCTCTGGCAATTTTACTTGCTATTGCCGAGACTCTACTTATTGTTTTTGGGAAAGCTAATCTCCCAATCTCGGGATTGATATTATTTATTATGTTCTATGCACTTGCATTCACTGTGCAGAGAACGGAAAAACTGAAAGGGCTGTCATTCACAATGCAGATCTTCGCTTTTGTCTCTTTTACCCTCTATTTCCCTCAGATATTTACTGACTGGGGATTCAACACAAACAGCCTGATCGTCCCATCTGTACAGGTCATAATGTTCGGTATGGGGACAAAACTGAGCTTTTCTGATTTTGCAAAAGAATTGTCCAAACCCCTTAAAGTTATCATTGGTACCATAATGTGTTATGTACTGATGCCTCTGATAGCTCTTCTCATAATAAAGGTCTACAATTTCCCGCCTGAAGTGGCTGCAGGTATAATATTACTCGGTGTAGGTCCGGCAGGTGCTGCATCAAATGTTATGACTTATCTCGCAAAGGGAAATCTGGCTCTCTCAATGACTGTCACCACACTTACTACTTTGATCTCTCCCATTGCCAGCCCATTCCTGATGAAATTATTTGCTGGTCAGCTCATAGAGGTCGACGCAATCGGCATGATGATTAGTATACTCAATATGCTTTTCATCCCGGTATTTGCAGGCATTATTATCAATAAGATCCTCTACGGAAATCTGTCGTGGACCAAAAAGAATGCTAATATAGGCATAATGGGAGTTGTAAGCTTCATTACGGGCTTCATACTTCTTTTTATATCATTCCCCGCATTACTGAATTCACTGAAAATCGGGCTTATCCTGATAGCCTGGGCAATCACTATTGTATCTGTCACAATAATTGTAGTTCGCCGTACAGATGGCCCGGCAAACTGGATGGATATGGTGTTGCCAAAACTCTCACTGGGTGCAATTATGCTGTATATAGTTATTGTTGCGGCCCATAATAAAGCTACATTACTTTCAATCGGACCCGCTCTCTTCCTGGCAGTAATAGTACATAACCTCCTCGGCTATATTTCCGGATATTCTTTATTCAGAGCATTTGGTTTCAGTGAGGCTGACGCCAGGGCCATAACGATGGAAGTAGGTACAAAAAATGCAGGACTTGCTGTCGGACTGGCTTATGATGTTCTCAAGAGCACAGCAGCTGCATTGGCCCCATTGATCTTCGGAACATGGATGAACATATCTGCATCCTCACTGGCGACATTCTGGAGCCAGCGCGAACCCGGGGCAAAAGCTGACAAAAGAAAAAAGAGTACTTAGAAAACCTCAATAAATAGAAAAAGGCGCAAGGATTTTTTACCCCTGCGCCTTTTTTTTATCTCAACACCGTTGCGCCTTTGCACCATTGAGCCGTAAAGCCTTAACGCCTTAATGCCGTAAAGCCTTTCCCCTACCCTTTCGTCAACGTCGTTATCCTGTACAGCCCAGTGCTTGCAGTAATATAAAGTATATTCCTGTCAGGTCCGCCCCAGTTCAGGTTGGCAGCCACTTCAGGAAGCTGAATCCTTCCTATAAGTTTCGCTTTATTGTTTATTATCCATATCCCCTTAGGTCCCGTGGTGAAAATATTACCATTGACGTCTATTTTCATTCCGTCAGGTATTTCATTACTTTCATCTTTCACCTCGACGAACACTTTTCCGCCTGTGATCTTCCATCCAGGTGCTATATCGAAAACACGTATATGCTTCTTGCCGCTGTCAGTGACAAATAGCCTCTTTTCATCAGGTGACAAAACAATACCGTTAGGTGCATCAAAATCGTCTGCTATCAGTATTGGCTCTCCTCCCTCAGGCGGGACACGGTAAACTCCTTTGAAATCAAGCTCGGCCTTGGCAGGTCCTCCAAGTCCGGGTTGCAAACCGTAAGCCGGATCAGTGAACAGGAATGAGCCGTCCCTGGCCATGATGACATCATTAGGTGAATTTAATTTTTTCCCCTTATAGGTAGATGCGATGATTTCTAGATCATCTCCTGCTTCCCTTGTCAGCCTTCTGGTATGATGTTCACAGGCAACAAGTCTTCCTTGTTTGTCCAGTATATGACCATTCGAGTTGTCACTTGGTTTCCTGTAAACACTTACTCTTCCATCGAGTGTGTAACGGTATTTTGTATTACCGGGGACATCGGAAAAGAAGAGGCATCCTCTTGTATTGTCCCATACCGGCCCTTCAAGGAACTGGAAACCTTTAGCCAGGCAATCAAGGGTAGCATTTGGCGATATAAGAGTCTTCAATCTGGAATTCCAGATGTCGAGTTTTACAGGTTCCGAAGATTGAACCGCTTTTATCCTTGCTTCAGCATCTGCAATGCCGAACTGCGACTGGAACGGCACTGCCTGATCCAGACCGGCAACATCATATCCATGCCATTCATAACCTGAGGCAAGGGCTTCAGCTGCGGGCCATGCAGCTTTGTGTTCAGGGCTGTCAACCCACCTGCGCCTGAGATCCTCAGTCTCAAAAGCAATCTCCATCTGGTATTTATAATCCATCGGAGCAGCAGATATTTCCTTTGAAATATCCTCAGGAAATACCCTCAATAGCTCTGATCCGAGGTATCCTTTTTGTTTTCTCATGGCAGGCACGTAGACCTCGGAGTACATACGTTCGAAATCCTCGCTCTTCCCTTCACTCACCTTGAAGAACATCTGAAGTTTTATCATCGTTAAGAAATTTTAAGTTTATAATTGAGTTTCACTAATATTCTTACAACGTTTATTTTACGGCAGTTATATCGAGTTTCCCCTTTTCAAGTGCAATGCCGTATATTATCATCTCAAAAGGTTCATTTGAATTATTTTCAAGTGAATGTATCTCCCCTGCCCTGATAGGTATAGCATCTCCGTAAGCAACCTCAGCTGTTTCATCGTTCACTTGAACGACCCCTTTTCCCTTTATAACCAGATACACTTCATCCACACCTGCATGAAAATGCTTTCCCACAGATGCTTTTGGCGGAATGAGAAGATGATCAACGAAAGCCCAGTTAGAGACAAATGCTGACGGACCAAGAGCTCTCCTGTAAAAAACAGTATCTTTTCCTCCGGTCATATTGGCATAGGGCCTCATCTGATCTTTTACAAGATGCCCTGTATGAATGAATGTCGGTTTTTCAAGTTTCACTGATGATCTGTCATCACCAAGATTAAATGTACCTGTGGGATCAGCGGAATAATTGAAAGAGCCCCTCTGCCCGAAACCTCCCGGTGCTGCGCCAGGACCTGCGCCCTGACCTGCACTTGCAGGAGCAGTGACACGAACATTGAAATTCACCCAGTCGGCCGCTTTGTCAGCAGACGGGTTATAGACAGCGTGAGAATTCCTGGAAGGACAGGGAACACCTACTGGTGCGGGCAAAGCTGCCGTATGACCGTTCACTGTGAACTCACAATCACCATCAAGTATCAGAAACATTTCATCGGAGTCGAAATGAAAATGATGGCCTATTGAACTTTTTGGCATAAGCGGACCCTTATGCATGAAATTCAGATTTGTAACTGCATCCCTGTTAAGGAGAGTCTGCATATAAAGCGTTCCTGTACCATCATGTACATTCTTCCCTGCGAAAGCTTTTGACTTATCATAGTGACCTATCCGCTGAGCGAGAGGAGCCTTGGGCTTCTGCTGCTGGCTATTTCCGGATCCCTGATCATCAGGGATAATACAGAAGGATGAAAATGAAATAAAAACCAGTAATGCTGTTAAAATGTGTTTTATTTTCATTGTATTAATAGTTAATTGACGTTAGAAAATATATAACCAAATAGTAATTCCAGGTGGAAATTATTAATATTTCTGCTAAACTATAAAATATTTTATTAAAATCCATTTTTGTATTTAGACCAAATATAAATTAGCAATTATTGTATGCGAATAATAATTGTTATTTGCTTTTTATAGATAAATTAGGAGCTATTAGTATAATATTAAAGTCTGTGACTTTTTTCTTACTTCAGAATGCAATTAATGTCTTTATTAATCTTAAAAATAGGAGATAAAATTATGAAAACCAGCAATTCAAGGCTCCTGACCCTACTTATTCTTTTATCGGCAGGAATTATCATCAGTTCAACAGTTAACTCGCAACCAACTTCTCTTACTAAAGAAGAGATGCTTTATTACACCTCAATGTGGAAAGGGGAAAGATTCCCTGACGGAAGACCTAAAGTGCCGGATAGTGTAATCGAGCGGATGAAATACGTTTCAGTTACTGAGGCCTGGCAGAACCTGAACAGCATGAGGGATGAAGAAAACCAGGGACCAACAAGTTTCGGGGAATTTAGAATGCCGGCATATACTAATCAATATGTAGGAGGATGGAAACAGCTGAGGGAAGGTGTAGTCGTATGCGGCAGAGCTTCAACAATGCATTTTTTACCCTATCGTCCTGATCTTAACGGACTTATTCAGCAGCAGGGACAGAAAGACGGAAGGGGCAGAGGTCAATATACATGGGGTATAGACCAGCTGCAGAAAGGTGATGTATATGTTGCAAATGTTTGTGAAGGGATATTGGATGCCTCACACGTAGGAGACAACCTGGGGACAACAATCTGGACAAAGACAGGAAATGGTGCAGTTATAAGAGGGACTCTGCGTGATATGTTCGGGAACCTTGAAATTGATGACAACTGGAATGTTTTTGTACGCGATTTCAGACCACAAGCCAACAGCTCCAACCTTTGCATCGGTGTAAACTGCCCCCTTCAGGTCGGATATGTAACTGTTATGCCCGGAGATGTAGTACTCGCCACTAATGAAGGTATATGCTTTATCCCTCCCCAACTCGCACAAAGAGTTATTGATATCTCAGAAAAAACGCGTATGCAGGATGTATGGGCTCATATGGGAGTAAGACAGGGTAGGTTTACTGCTCAACAAGCAGATGGTGCTTATACTCCTGAAATGAATGCTGAATTCACCCAGTGGTTAAAAGATAACGTAAATACAATGGGTAAATTCTTCGATGATCCCAAAGCAGCTCCTTCTCCTGAATTTATTCGCGCTTATATAAAAGAACGCGAGTCAAAACCGGCACAGAGATAATATTGAGCCAGGTATTTGGCAGGACGATTTCAGCAAGATCAATGTTTTGGTGCTGACGAGAACAATTGTCTGTTTTTGTTTAAGCCCCATAGCAAACTTGCAGTACCTTACGGATTAGCTTAAATGCTTAGTCTCCAGTGTTAAATATTCTTAAATTAACAGACCGGACAGCCTTTAGACAGTAATTTTGAAAAAAATCACTACTTTTAAGGCGAAGATCCGGTCTGTATTTTTCAGGATCAAACTACCACTAAAAACCAATTGACAAAATAAATTTTATGAAACCAACTGAAAAACAATTAGTAATAGGCAGAAGAAGTGCCCTTAAGATGTTAGGGCTCAGCTCAGCAGCAATGCTTGCCGCAGGTTTCTCCGACATAAATGCCGCCGAAACTGCAGCAGAAATGAAACCAAAAGCCAAACCTTTGCTTACAAGCGGTAACAGCAGTGTATCATTCACAACCGGTACCGATCGCAAACATATGATCGCTGAAGTTATCAAACCATTTGATAAGGAGATCCGTTCCGGACTGAAAGGTAAACAGCTTATTATAAAAGTTAATATGGTTGTTACAAACAACCCGCTCTGTGCTCCTCATGTCGATGCACTTGACGCACTTCTCGATTACCTTAAACCAATCTATAAGGGCCAGATAATTATCGGAGAATCAAGCTCTAATTTTGATTCTACCCCCGGATTTAAGAATTACGGATTCGATGCTCTGGCAAACAAATACAACGTTAAATTCGTAAACCTTAACGGAACAGCAGGAACTCCTGCCTATGTTCTCGACAGGAATCTGCACATGGATAAGATTCAGCTCATCGAAACGCTGGTTAATCCCAATAACTATATCATATCACTGTCCAGACTGAAAACACATAATACTGTCATCATGACAGGCGGTGTAAAGAATATGGCAATGGGGGCCCCTCTGATGCTTGAAGCAAGCGGAAGTAACAGGGCTATTAGCTACAAACGTAATATGCACTCGGGAGGACCCCGCTGGCTGCATTATAACATCTTCGCAATATTCCCGCTGATTCGCCCTGACTTCACAATAATAGATGGAATTGAAGGAATGGAAGGTAACGGCCCGATAAGCGGAACCCCTACCGACCACAGAATAGCCCTGGCAGGAGAAGATACCGTAGCTGTTGACAGTTTGTGCTGCAAAATGATGGGTATACCGCTTAGCGATGTAGGATACCTGACTTATCTTGATGCTGCCGGATATGGAACTATCGATTACAACAAGATAGATATTATTGGCAGTGCAAAACCAGACGATCACATTATCAAGTATAAACTGCCATCCAACGCTGCGTACCAGCTTGAATGGAAAGATCCGCTGAATCTCCCTTCACAGATGCCGGGAGGACAACAGCGCCTTCCGCAGCAACCGGGTCAGCAGCCAGGACAACCACCGGCACAGCAGAGATAATTTTAAAAATATAACGAATTAAAGTAAGCAGCTATCAAGTATAGCTGCTTATATTTGATATGAGCCCATTACATTATTGTTAAAGACATTAACACTTATGAATTGTCTCTGTCTATTATTTTATTTATTTTTATCAAATCATTAATTAATTCTTAAACCACACGTGAATAACATAAAACTGTCTCTCAGAACTCTTGTTAAATCATATAACAAGAAAAACAGCATAGCTTCTATAATAGAAAAAGATAAAAAGTACATTGACAGGATCCTGGATACCCCTCTGGCAGCCGATGAATATAACTTTCTGAAAGATGCTGTAAAATATGTGGGAGTGACGAAGAACTTCCGCGAGGTCATAGATTATTTCAAGGTTCCGGCAAAAGAAACTCCTGCCGGTTTTAAAGTACAATATACTGTTGAGGAAGAAGGCCTCCTGAGCGTTGACCTGGTTCGTGATATCTCATACGACAAAAATGGGATTAAAAGACCTACAAAAGTCCTCTTCTCAGCTGACAGCGCTAATCCTTATGAAGTAGACTCTATAAAAAACATGATCGCAAATCTCACCTGCAATCCCGGTATCATTTACGATCTGTTCATAAACAACCCCAAAGCGAATATCGATCACAAATTCAATACCCGGGACGAGGTAATGCAGGAACTGGGAAATATCCTGGGCCCGGGTTGCGATATATCTGTCGAACTTAACAATCCGTTCTCTGACAATATAAATGAGCTTCTTGAAGAAGCAGAAAGATTCAGGGAGATGCTCTCAAAATACAGGGTGGTAATAAAAGTGCCTCATACAGGACCGGTGAATGCTGAAAATGTACACGAACTGCTTGAAGGAGATAAGAAGTTCAAGCGGGCATATGATGCCGGCCTTACAAAAGACAAGTTCAGAGGCCATAATCTTGCGCTTTTGCTTCACGAACATGGTTTCAGGATCAATTTCACCCTGATGTTCGAGCCTTACCAGACTGCGCTGGCCTTACAGGCAAGACCATATTTTATCAATGCATTTATAAGGCATCGCGGCGGAGCTAGCAGATCGATAAAAAAATATCTTGATCAGTTTGCTTCTTCAAATGATAATAAGGCTCTTGAAGAGCTCAGAACCTTCTTCATTGAAAAAGATTTCCTTCCCCCTTCAGGGATCAGTATGACTCTTCCTGAGGTAAAGAAAATGGCTGACAGAATTTTAAAGTACAGAAATTGGGACAACCACGAAGGCAGTGATGAGCTCGACAGTGTCCGTCACAGCCTGAGAGTTCTGAGGAATTCAAATCTTGAGGATACCCGTCTTATAATCTGCAGTATGGAAGGTGAGGACAACTATCCGGCTATCGATAAGCTCCTAGCTGAACCTGAATTCAATGATATGGCTCATAGAGTCGTAATAACCTCTGAACCGGAATACCTTGCAAAATTTACGACGACTCCGCAGGTAATATCCTACCAGAGAAGGTTTATGAATGCAGCAAAAGGTCAGAAATAAAAACATATTAATAAATTTCAAACATAAACTAAAAATTAAAGCGATGGATCCAAAATTAATGGGAGTTTTTGCACCTATCACAACCCCTTTTGATGACAAGGGAGAGGTTGCATACGACAAACTCAAAGAGAACATGAAGTTCTATGCAAAGTCAAGCCTTAAGGGTTATCTTGCCCTTGGCTCCAATGGCGAGAACAAGAGCCTGACAAATCAGGAGAAAGAAAAAGTTCTTGAAATAATAATTAAGAATAAAGGTGCCAATCAGACCGTGATGACCGGTTGTATCTTCGAATCAACAAAGGAAACAATTGAATTTGCCAGGATAGCCCAGAGCCTTGGAACAGATTTCATCACATTGTTGCCGCCTTCATATTTCAAGAAAGAAATGACCGATCCGGTCCTTCTTAAATATTTTACAGATGTTGCAAGCAGTCTGACCACTCCATGTCTGGTCTACAACGCACCACAGTTCTGCGGCGGGACAACACTTTCAGTAAGCCTTGTGAAAGACCTGGCTAAACATCCGAACATAGTAGGTGTTAAAGATTCCTCCACAGGTAATATTGAAAGCTTTCTCTTCGCAGTCAGAGATACTTTTAACGTAATGCCGGGCTCTGCAAACTTCTTTATGAACGGACTGATTATGGGAGCTCCGGGAGGTGTTATCTCACTTGCAAACGTATTCCCTGAGATCACCCATAAACTTTATACACTTACTGTAAATAAGAACTACGAAGAAGCTTTCAAGCTGAACGAAAAGATAATCCAGATGAATAAGACAGTATCTGGTACAGGTGGTGTAGCTGCCGTGAAATATGGGATGGATCTGGCCGGTCTTTATGGCGGTAATCCGAGACTTCCTCTTCTGCCTCTGAGTGATGATATAAGAAAGAAAATTAAAGAATACTTACAAAAAGAAGGAATGATATGAAAAAAGTACTTGTAAATGAAAAGGTGAGCCCGGATGCTCTGAATATCCTGAAAAAAGCAGGAGAAGTAGTGTATATGCCATCCGGAGATCATGACGAATTCAAAAGACTCGTAAAGGATGTTACAGCAGTCATGCTCGATACAACAATCAAATTCACTCCTGAACTGATGGATAGCGCTCCGAATCTCAAAGTCATCAGCCGTACCGGCACTGGAGTCGATAACGTAGATGTTGAAGCTGCTACTCAGAGAGGTATTATGGTACTTCATACACCGGATGCCAATACCGGCACTGTCGCTGAACATACTCTTGCCCTCATCGGAGCAATAACAAAGCATCTGCTGTTCCTCGACAAAGAAACAAGAGAGGGCAAATTTAAAACAGCCAGAAGATTATATCTTCCTATTGATCTTGACGGCAAGACCCTGGGGATAATCGGTTACGGAAGAATAGGTAAACAGGTGGCAAGAAGATGCATGGCCGCTTTCAATATGAAAGTTATTATTTATGACCCTTATATCGATGACAGCGTTGTCGCTCCCGGTGTGGTCAGATATACTTCAGAAGAACAGGTATATAAGGAAGCTGATGTACTTACCATCCACTGTCCGATGACACCTGAGACCAAACAGCATGTGAATGAAAAACTCCTTTCTCTCATGAAACCAAATGCATATCTTATTAATACAGCCAGGGGAAATATTGTTGATGAAGCTTATGTTGATAAGATGCTGAATGAGAACAGGCTGGCAGGAGCTGCATTTGATGTTCTGACAAATGAACCCCCGGTCGAAAATGAAGTATTCCTGAAAAATCCAAAAACCATTGTGAGTCCTCACAGCGCTGCACTTACAAATGAATGCACTGTAAGAGTTGCTTGTGAAGCAGCAACAGGGATCGTCGACTATCTGGAAGGCCGCCTGCCAAGATCAATTTTTAACAGGAAGGGATTGAATATTAAATAACTGTAAATTATAAGATAATGAGTAAAGAAAAAAAATACGACCTCCTTGGATTCGGTGAAGCGATGATCCGCTTCACCGCTCCTGATCATGCAAGACTTGAACAATGCAGCCATCTGCATATCGCTATAGCAGCTGCCGAGCTGAATGTAAGCGTGAATGTATCAAGACTCGGATTAAAAACTGCATGGGTATCAAAACTTGTAGATATCTGGTCAGGACAATACATTATTAATAAAGGCCGCGAGCATGGTGTGGATATGTCGGAAGTTATCCTTCTTCCTTTTGATGGAAAAGGAACTGTAAGGAATGGCCTTTGCTATCTTGAAGTAGGTATAGGTCCGAGGGCCAGCAAGCAGATGTACGACAGAGCGCATTCAGCTATCAGCCTGATCAAACCGGGCGACCTTGACTGGAAGAGACTCCTGTCAGAAACAAGATGGTTCCATACAACCGGGATAACCACTGCTATTTCCGACAATGCGGCTCAGGAAGCTATAACCTCCCTGAAGATGGCCAAGAAACTTGGTGTTACTACCAGTTTCGATCTTAATTTCCGCTCCACACTATGGAGCTCTGACAAAGCCAAAAAAGTGATGAAGGAAGTCATGCCGTATATTGATGTGATCATCGGGAACGAAGAGGATTTTGAAAAGATGCTTGGTATCAAAGCCGAAGGCGGAACTGAAGCGTATTCTGATCTTGATCCTGAGAGCTACAAGGCTGTTGCCAAAAAAGTTGTAAAGACCTATCCTAATGTTCAGATGGTAGGAACAACTCTCAGGCATGTGAAGACTGCACTGCTTAACGACTGGCAGACCGTAATGCTATATAAAGGTAAATTCTATGCTTCAAGAAAATATGAAAACCTTGAAATACTCGACAGAACGGGTGGTGGCGACAGTTTTGCCTCTGCACTTATCTGCAGTGTCCTTGAAGGCAGGGATCCCCAGGAAGCAATTGAGTTCTCAGCTGCTTATTCAGCTCTGTGCCATGGTTTTATGGGCGACTGGAACTGGGCTACCCGTGCTGAAGCTGAAAGAGTGATGAAGGGTGGAAGTGCAAGGGTGATTCGTTAAAAATGCTCAAAAACCCCATATTTTTTTTGTAATGTAAATGTAAATTCTTAATTTGGCTATGCAATCATAGGTAAATAGCGTAAATAAATAAACTCTTTTTATTAACCAATACAAATCAATTTATTTATTAACTCAACCCTTTATTTAACTAAACCTTATTAACTATGAGAAAAGTAACAGCTTTGCTTGTATTGCTGCTGTTCGCGGCAATAGAGGTTGCATTTGCTCAAAGGACTGTAACTGGTAGGGTTACTACATCAACGGACGGATCGCCCCTGCCGGGCGTGACTGTCCTTGTGTAGGGTACTACTACCGGTAGTCTGACAGACGCTGATGGAAGATACTCCATTTCTGTGCCAAATAATCAGGCAGTTTTGCGATTTTCATTTGTTGGCTATACTGAACAGGCCGTTACTGTTGGTTCACAGACCACAATTAACGTTGTTCTTCAGGAAGCCCTTTTGCAAATGGATGAAGTCGTGGTAACAGCCCTTGGTATAACGAGGCAGGCAAAAACCCTTGGGTATTCAGCTACTACGGTTAATGCCGTTGCAATTGCTGAAAACCCTAACCTCAATATGGGTAATGCCCTTCTGGGGAAAGTTGCCGGCCTTAATGTTTCTGCCCCATCTACAGGACCCGGAGGTTCATCAAAACTGAGGATCCGTGGTCAGTCATCATTCGGAAGTTCAAATACACCGCTGATTGTTGTTAACGGCATCCCGATCGATAACTCTGCAACTTTCACAGGTATCGGCGGTGACTTCGGTGATGGTCTTCAGAGTATGAATCCTGAGGACATTGAGTCTGTAACCGTTCTGAAAGGCGCTACAGCAGCTGCTCTTTACGGTTCGCGCGCAAAAGACGGAGTCCTTATTATTACTACCAAAACCGGTGGAGGCTCCAGAGGACTTGGAATTGAAGTCACACAGGGAGTTACCTTTGATCAGCCACTCGATCCTACTGATTTCCAGTATGTTTATGGCCAGGGTGAAAATGGTATCCGTCCGGCAAGTGTAACTGACGCCCGTTCATCATCAAGCTGGAGCTTCGGCGAGAAAATGGATGGAGCACTTGTCTGGTGCTTCGATGGTCTGCAACATCCATATTCTCCTGTTAAAGACCGTCTTAAATTCTACGACATTGGTCTGACCTCAAATACTACAGTAGCATTTTCAGGAGGCAATGAGAATGGAGGATTCCACTTTTCGGTCGGGAATGTGGCGGCAAAGGCAATCACTCCGAATTCTAAATTTAACAGAAAAACTATTGACTACGGTATAAATTACAAATTCGGAAAACTTACCCTTCAATCAAATGCCAACTACTCGATTGAATATAACCAGAACCCTCCCGGAAGTACACAGGGCTTCGGTGCCGCTAACAGTGTCTGGACAACTGCAGTAAGCTCCGACCTTACATGGCTGGCCAATCGTGAATTGTTCCCTAATCCCGGTACAAATCCTCTTACTGGTAACGAACTTCAGATATCTCGTTTTGCAGACAGAACAAATCCCTACTGGACCGTATATAAGCGTTTTGAACACAGGGATCGTAACAGGCTTTTCGGTAACGTTCTCCTCAGATACGATATCCTGCCATGGCTTTATGTTCAGGGACGTGTTGGTCAGGACTGGTCCATATCTGAAACTGAGTCCAATACACCTACCGGGACTGCAAATGTCGGACCTCCTGCATCGGGATTCAATGGTAGTTATTCAATAAATAAATCTAACAACAGGGAACTGAACTCTGACTTCCTTATCGGAGCAAATCAGAAAATCGGAGTCTTCGGAATTGATGCCCAATTCGGAGGTAATGCCATGTATCGTAAAAGTACTTCGATAAGTACAAGCGTAACAAATTTCTATATCCGTGATCTCTACACTATTGAAAACGGCCAGACAAAAAATCCGAGCCAGGGTTTCTCAGAAACCAAGATAAACTCTCTGTACGGAACACTTAACCTCTCGTTTAAAGATTACCTGTACCTTAACGGAACTGCACGTAATGACTGGTTCTCAACATTGAACCCGAAATCAAACAGTTACCTGTATCCTTCGGTAGGCTTAAGTTTCCTTTTCACACAGGCATTCAAGAATGTGATACCCTCATGGCTGACATACGGAAAACTCCGTGCTTCATATGCTGAAGTGGGAGGCGGTACAGGCCCTTATCAGGGTGTCATATATTATGGTCTGGGCACCAATCCGTTCGACGGTACTTTTCCACAGGGAAGTATAACGACCGGATCAGCTCCCAACCCGAACCTGAGACCTTTGAAAGTCAAGGAAGCTGAAGTGGGTCTGGAATTGATCCTCTTTAACCGAAGAGTAAGCTTAGACCTTGCCGCATACCAGAAAAATACAGTTGATGAGATCCTGAACGTCAGCATCTCAAGCGCATCCGGCTTCGGATCAACACAGGTCAACATAGGGAGACTCAGGAATAATGGTATTGAAACATTACTTACCCTGGTTCCTGTCCGTTCCCAGAATTTAACTTGGGAAACTTCCTTCAACTATAGCTATAACATAAGTGAAGTGCTGCAGCTTGCAGCGGGCGCAACAATCCTTCAGGTAGGCGCCGGACAGCAATGGTTAGGTATTATTTCTCATGAGGTCGGAAAACCTCTCGGATCACTTAGAGGCTATGATTATGTACGTGATCCTCAGGGACGGATAATCACAAATAATGGATTCTTCACAAGAAATCCCACGGAAATGACTTTCGGAAGCATTGTTCCAAAACATGTAGGAGGCTGGATTAATACTCTAACATACAAGAACTTCCGTCTTATGGCCCAGATCGATTTCAAGGCCGGACATAAACTCGTTTCACAATCTAACTATAACTTCTACAGGGAAGGTATGCATCAAATTACACTGAAGGGACGTGAGGGTGGCGTCATAATGGACGCTGTGAAAGATAATAATCCAGATCCTAATATTACAGAATATGTGCCTAATGACGTAGCTGTTCCATCAGAAACATTCTGGTCGAACTACAGCAGCCAGAGGGTATATACCCCATTCATTTTCAAGGGTGACTACATTAAACTCCGTAATATTACTGCAAGTGCAGACCTTTCAAAATATGTGAGCGGAACATTCCTCAGAGGACTCTCTCTTAACGTTAGTATAAATAATGTTCTTACATTATTGGGATATGTTGATAACCTTGACCCTGAATGCGTCTCAAATGTCAGTGATACAACTGGTGGTATTGAACAGATGGGTCCGCCTTTAACCCGTAATTATCAGATTACACTGAAAGCAAGATTCTAATCTTTAATTACAAAACTATGAAATTCAAATATGTTAATATTATGAAAACGAAACATATAATTGCTTTGCTTTTTGCTTTAATGATAAGCATAGCGGGATGTGATAAAGGTTTCGAGGAACTGAATAAGGATCCTCTTTCACCTACCACTCTTGACCCTGCCTACATACTGGCCGGTGTACAGGATGATTTTGGCGGAGATGGCTGGCATTATCCTGCAGCCATAGTGCAACAGATCAATCTGATTATATCCGGACAAGAAGCTGCCGGTAATCATAATATAGAAGTAGCCGGCTTTGCTGGAGCCGCATGGGGTTGGTATGGTTCCCTCAAACAGATCTATGACATTCTGAGACAACTTGAAGGTACGACTGACAGGACAAACCTCTACAATATGGCCAGGATTATGAAGGCCTGGGGTTATATGGGTCTTGTTGATACTTATGGAGATGTCCCTTTTACGGAAGCAATGAAGGCCTATCCTGATGGTCTCTGGTATCCGAAGTATGATAAAATGGAAGATATATATCTTGCTATCGAAAGCGAGATAAAAGCTGCGACTGATGCCCTTGACGCTACAAAAGACAAAGTTACTAATGACATGTACTTCAAGGGTGACATAGCTAAGTGGAAGAAACTAGGGAACTCTCTATTACTTGTCCTGGGTATGAGATATACAAAGCTTAATCCTACCAAAGCTGCTGGTATAGTCAGTACTGCTATCGACCCGGCAAGGGGAGGTGTGCTGACGACAAATGCCGATAATGTGATTATTCCCTATAACGCAACCCAAAACTGCCCAAGTAATGGATTCTGCAGAAATTCCACACGCCAGAACTGGCATGTTGGAAGACCTCTTGTGGATTTTATGAAGAATAACAACGATCCACGTATGCAATATCTTATATGCAGGTACAGTAATCCGACTTCAACTGACGGGGGTACCAGGAATTCTAATCCTGCCGATCAAATAGGGTGCCCGTACGGATATGATCCGACGAGTATTCAGAATGATCCGTTATACCCGGGAACAATTTCCAGCAATATCTGGAAATACTCTCAGGTGAATCGCCAGACTGCCGGAAGAGCTGATTCATGGGCTTATGTCATGACAGCTGCCCAGATACAGCTTTTGCTGGCCGATGCAACTGTAAGGGGTTGGATCTCAACTGGTACAACAGCGCAGCAGTATTATGAAAACGGTATTACTCTGGTTATGACTCAGAAAGACTCCTATACCACTGTAAGGGGAGCCGACTCGCCGATAACTGCCGGTGAGATAACCAATTACCTTGCCGAACCGAACATAGCTTTCAATACAACTAATTCAGAGAAAGCCCTGGAGCAGATCAATACACAATACTGGGCAGCATGCTTCCTTAATTGGTGGGAAGCCTGGTCTAACTACCGCAGAAGCGGTTATCCGGTGCTTCAGCCAAACAGATACCCGGGAGCCGATGTTGCTGTCCTTGCTTCAAATAATGATGGATTCATACACAGGATGGTTTATCCAAACAGTGAATACAGTTACAATAAGGAAAATGTCGAAGCTGCTTCCACAAGAGTCGGTGGTATTGGTGATGATAATCTTGCAGCAAGGGTTTTCTGGGACATCAAATTACCTTAATACCTGAAAAATTTTAAGGTAGTATTTGAAAAATAAGGAATCAATAAGGAGTTAGTAATATCTAACTCCTTATTATTCTCGAAATGTTTCATTCTGTTTTTAATGAAGTAACTAAAATATGATCCTTATGCAAAAAACGAAAAAAAAGATTTCCTTACTGATTGTATTATCAATAATTTGTATCTATACTTATTCACAGGGAGTTGGTTCATCTCCCGAATACATTAAAGCCATCACCGCCCAGTGGAAAGGTGAACGGTTTGCCGACGGAAGGCCTAAGGTTTCCGACGAGCTCCTTGAAAGGCTAAAAAAACTCCCTATCGAGGGTGTCTGGTCAGTCCTCCGTAACAGAGGTTACTCCAATCAGTTCGAAGGTAACTGGACAGTATTGCTGCCTGATGAGCCAATGACCGGCAGGGTGGTAACAGCCCAGTACATGCCTTTACGACCCGACCTTGATGAATGG
>Ga0116184_10001770_pt1 | contig 19968 bp, 20 predicted proteins | sample AD_JPNNA5_MetaG_FD_89886 | JGI IMG/M metagenome (GOLD analysis project Ga0116184, IMG submission 89886) | Active sludge microbial communities of municipal wastewater-treating anaerobic digesters from Japan - AD_JPNNA5_MetaG | ecosystem: Engineered > Bioreactor > Anaerobic > Digestate | place... | reverse complement strand
TGAATAGTTTCTTTTTTCTTATAAAAAATTGCATAAGGAATTATTACACAATATCCAATTACTAAAATTATTGGCGAAACTACTAACGCAAGAGCATCATAAGCTCCTCCAATTTCCATTAAAATATAACCAATAACAATAACTAAAACTCCAACAAGAAGCAGTATGTAATTCTCTTTAGTGAAAGGTAAAGAAATATCACTTATTCTCTTTTTTTTCAACGGTTTTTTAATCTCTTTTTTTCTTTTTACATTAGCCATAATATTTACCTCATTTTTTAAAAAAAAACCTAGCGTTGGGGGAATACGCTAGGTGATTTTAAAACCTAAGCAACAGTCAGGGGAGAAACCGTTGCTGGTTATTGCAAATATATTTAATTTACTTTTAAAGTCAAGAGAAAAATTTATAATTTTGTCCAAATAAATCCTTAGAAAACAATTATTAAAATAATCCATTCTAAAATTTTCTATTAAAATATACATTTTAGCTGTAAAAACATTGATTAATTTCAACTTTCTTTAATTATTATTCCATCTTTTATTTTAAATATATTGTTTGCATATTGTGTAAGATCTTGATTATGAGTAACAATCAAAAAGGTTTGGTTGAAGTCCCTATTAAGTTTTACTATCAATTGATGTAATAATTTGCTATTTTCCATATCCAGATTACCTGTTGGTTCATCAGCAAAAACGATTTTTGGAGAATTAATCAAAGCTCTAGCAACTGCTAATCTTTGTTGTTCCCCACCAGATAGTTCATTCGGTTTGTGATCTGCTCTATCAGATAAACCAATTTCGTTTAACAAATACCTTGCTTTTTCGAATACTTCCTTTTTGTTTTTCCTATTTATCAATCCGGGCAAACAAATATTCTCCAGAGCTGTAAATTCATTTAACAAATGATGGAATTGAAAAACAAAGCCAATCTTAGTATTTCTAAAATTTGCTAACTCCTCATCATTAAACTCAAAAATATTTTTATCTTCAAAAATAACTGTTCCAGAAGTTGGCCTATCTAATCCTCCTAAAATATGTAACAAAGTGCTCTTACCAACACCAGAAGCACCTAAAATAAGATTTATATCTCCAGAATAAATCTCAAGATCAATGTTTTTTAATACTTTTAATTCGGATTTTTTACCAATATTAAAAACCTTTGATATTCCAATAGCTTTTAAAATTACATTCTTATTCACAATAATTACTCCCATCTTATAGCATCAATTGGCAATAAATTTGCAGCTCTTTTTGATGGATAAATAGTTGCAAGAAAACAAATCAATATTGAAGCGAAAGATACATAAATAAAGTCTGTCCATCTCAATTCTACAGGTAAAGCAGAAATAATATATATGTTCGGATCGAGAGGGAACAACCCAAACTTGATCTGTAAAATACATAAAATTAAACCTAATAAACACCCCAAAACCGTACCTATAACACCTACCAGTAAACCTTGAAGCATAAAGATTCTTGCTATTTTCTTTTTTGTAAATCCAAAAGAAATCATTACACCTATATCCCTCTTTTTTTCAATTACAGTCATTGTTAGAGAACCAAGTATATTAAATGTAGCTACAGCAATTATTAAACAGAGGATAATATAAGCTACCCACCTTTCAATTTTCATTATAGAATAAAGATCTTTATGTAAATCATACCATGTTAACACAGTAAAACCAGCAGGTAGAACGTTCTCAATTTCTTTTTTAACTTTTAATGAATTATTAATATCATTCAGCCTAACTTCAATAGTTGAATAATCTGTATCAAATAATTCTTTCGCAGCTGACAAAGAAATATAGGCATAAAAATTATCATAATCTTTATTATTTGATTCGAATATTCCAATAACTTTTAGCTTCATTACTTTAGGGTTAGAAAATTGCAATATACTGTTATCCATACCAGATGAACTCACAAGAAAAACAGTATCACCTTTAATTACTCCCAATCTATCTGCAAGGGTTAAACCCAATACGATTGATTTTAGCTCGGCATTATCTTCAAATTCAAACTTCCCATTAATGATTTTATTCTTTACTCCAGAAACCTCACCGATTTTTTTATCATCTACACCATTAATTATTATTACTCGATTTATTTGTCCTGTGATTATCATAGCTTTTTCAGATATAACTGGAGAGAACGATTTAATTTCTTTTATACCTGATATAATTCTTTCTAAACTATCTAAATTTGAAATATTTTCATTCTTAGGCTTTTCAATTCTAATATGAGGATCAAATCCAACAAGTAAAGATGTAACCAAACCATTAAACCCATTGAAAACAGAAAGAACAACTATCAATGCGGCTGTACCAATCATTACACCGATAATAGAAATCAATGAGATTATTGTAATAAATCCCATTTTTCGTTTGCTTTTAAGATATCGCCAAGCTATAAATGATTCAATTGACATTATGAAAATCTAATAGAATTTATAGGATTTAATTTAGATGCAACATAAGCAGGCACCAAAGTTGAAAAAAAGCACAAAACAAGAGAAATTATTGATACCAGAGCGAATTCTTCCCATCTCATATATACTGGAACGGAATCCATATAATATATACCTGTAGGTAGTGATAGTATTTTTGTGGTTTCTTGAATATAACAAAGTGTAAAAGCTAAAATATTACCTAATATTGTTCCGACAATTCCAATAAATAAACCTTCCATCACAAAAATTTTTTTTATTGAATATGAAGTTGCACCCATAGCCTTTAAAATTCCAATCTCACTTGTCTTTTCCATTACCACCATCAATAAAGTACCAATGATATTAAAGGTTGCTACAGCAATGATTAAACCCAATACAAGAGGTATTGGTTTTTTTTGCAATTCAATCCAATTAAAAAAATTCCTATATATTTGATATACCGTTCTAGCATAATAAGGATATCCCATTATTTGCATTAATTTGCTACTAACCGCTTTTGCATCTTCAGGATTTTTAACTTTAATGCTGTAGCCTGATACAGCATTACCATAATTAAACAACAATTGAGCCGCAGAAAGAGAAACATATACATTTATATCATCATATTCACTCATACCCGTTTCATAAATTCCACTTATAGTAAATTGTACTATTCTCGGCATATTAAGAGGTGAAGGCAATCCACTTATTCCTTGAATAATTATTTTATCGCCAACTTTTACATCAAGTTTATTTGCAAGCTTTTTACCAATTACAATTTCACTCGTAGAAGACCTCCCATCTCCATTAAGTGAATATTTACCCTCTACAATCTGATATTTTGTGTCAGAAAAATCTGTTTTGAGATCAACCCCATTTACAAAAATACCATCAATTTTTCTTTTAGATCTTATTAAAGCTTCTTTGCCTACAAAAGGGGTAATATTAATTATTTCAGGAATTTCACTTTTCATCTTTATTAAATCTTTTTCATAGGAGTCGAAAAGTTGACCCTGAAATCCCTGAACCCTAATATGACTAGCAAATCCAATAAGTTTTTCTGTAATTGTTTTTTCAAACCCCCCAAGAATAGAAAGCGCAATTATTAATGCAGCAGAACCTATCGTAACACCAAGAATAGAAATATAAGTAATAAATGAAACAAAATTTCTTGATTTGCGTGCCTTAATAAATCTGCTTACAATTAAAAATTCAAAACTCATTGTTGACCATACATTAATAAATATGCTTTGATAAAATCATCAATCTCACCATCCATTACTCTTTGAATATCGCTTGTCTCATGATTTGTTCTATGATCCTTTACCATATTATAAGGATGAAAAACGTAAGAACGAATTTGAGAACCCCACTCAATTTTCTTCTTTGAAGATTCCAGGGCTGCATTTTTCTTCTCTTCTTCTTCTTTCTTTAATTGATATAATCTCGATTTGAGCATCTTCATAGCACGTTCTCGATTTTGAAATTGAGATCTTTCTTGTTGACAAGCTACAACAACACCTGTAGGAATATGTGTTATTCTAACAGCTGTTTCAACCTTGTTTACATTTTGACCACCTTTTCCACCTGATCTAAATGTATCAATTTTTAAATCATTAGGATCAATATTTATTTCGATATCATCTTCAATTTCAGGATATATAAATACTGAGGCAAAAGAAGTATGCCTCCTTGCATTAGCATCAAAAGGTGAAATACGAACCAGTCTATGAACTCCATTCTCAGCCTTTAAATAACCATAAGAGTAGCTACCAATAACCTCAACAGCTACACTTTTTATTCCAGCACCATCACCTTCTAACATATCTACTATACTCATTTGATATCCATGTCTTTCACCCCACCTTAGATACATTCGTAGAAGCATATCTGCCCAATCCTGAGCTTCTGTTCCACCAGCACCAGAGTGAATCGTTAGGATACAATTCTTATCATCATCTTCACCACTTAACATATTTTTAAATTCTAAATCGCTAATGTCTTTTTCCAAATCGCCAAGTTCTTTATCTAACTCTTTCTGTAAAGATTCATCTTGAGATTCTTCTGCTAAATCCACTAAAGCATTTAAATCATCTTTCTTTTTCTTTAGATTATTCCACGCCTCAACCCATTCTTTTTCTCGACTCATCTCCTGCATTATTTTTTGGGCTTGAATCCCATCATCCCAAAAATTTGGCGCTAAAGATTGTTCGTGTAAATCATGTATTTTTTTTTCTTTGTTATCTAAGTCAAAGATAACCTCTTAATTTAACAATTCTATCATTTAACTCATTTAATTTTCTTTTTTCATCTTCAAACATTTTTCACTCAATAATTTCTTTTTTTAATTTAAATTAAATTTTTATATATTAAAAAAATATATATAAAATATCAAACCATAATGATATACCTAAAACAGATTTCATTTAATTAATTAAAACATTATACCAAATATTTAATAATATTAGTTATTTTAAAAAAACATTTAAAAAATCTTGAGAGCTATTACTAAAGTAACAAACCATTTAATTAATTAACTTAAATGATAAGTAAATTATCAGAATATAATATAGAAATGAAAAAAAATATGGGTTCGAACTCATTTTGCTACTTTCGAACCCATTTATAAAATTAATTATTAACTAATTCCATCCCTCGCATTAAAGCTTTTTCATTAAGAGGTAACAAATGATGGTATCTTTCAGGAAGTACCTTTTTTAAAGCAGACATAACACTCTCTACTTTTACTGTATTACGTAATTTTAAAAGAGCCCCTAAAACTATCACATTCATTACACGGGAGTTTTTTAAATTTAATGCTTCCTGAGAAGCTGGAATAGGATATATTTTAATATCATTCCTTGTAGGTAGCTTTATAATATTATTTGTATCATAAATTAAAATACCATTCGGTGTCACTGCTTTCTCAAACTTATCAAGCGATGGTTGATTGAGCACTATTGCTGTATCAAATTTTGAAATAATAGGTGAACTTATTACTTCATCAGAAATTATAGTTATACAATTAGCCGTACCCCCTCTCATTTCTGGGCCATAAGATGGCATCCACGAAACCTCTCGGTTTTCTAACATAGCTGCATAAGCAAGAATCTGACCCATAGAAAGAACACCTTGACCACCAAATCCTGCGAAAATTATTTCCTGTAACATTATTTTACCTCCTCTTTTGGTGGTACTTTTAAATCTCCAAGAGGATAGTAAGGTAGCATATTTTCTTCTAACCACTTATTCGCTTCAATAGGCGTCATTTTCCAATTTGATGGACAATTTGAGACAACTTCTATCAAGCAATAACCTCTTTTTTCTTTTTGATACTTAAAAGCTAAAGCTATTGCCTTTTTTAATTTTCTTACATTGTTTGGAGTGTGAACAGATTGCCTGGTTACATAGTAGGCTCCCGGCAATTGAGCAATTAAATCTGTAATCTTTAAAGGATAGCCATTAGCCTCAACTTTTCTTCCAAAAGGCGTAGTAGTTGTAACCATATTTAAAAGAGTTGTTGGTGCCATTTGTCCTGTTGTCATTCCATATATAGCATTATTGATAAATATTGTTAAAATGTTTTCACCTCTATTTGCAGTATGAATTGTTTCACCAGTTCCTATTGCAGCAAGATCTCCATCACCTTGATATGTAAAAACATATTTATCAGGTAATACTCTTTTTATTCCAGTTGCAACTGCAGTTGCTCTACCATGAGCTGCCTCCTGCATATCTATATTCATATAGTTGTATGCAAAGACTGAACAACCTACTGGAGCAACTCCTATAGTTGATTCTTGAATTCCTAATTCTTCAACCACTTCCATTAAAATTTTATGAACTACCCCATGACCACAACCAGGGCAGTAATGCATTTTAACATCAAGCAAAGTTGTTGGTTTAGAGTATACTTTTTCTAAGCAAATTTCTTCTTCCATAAATACACCTCAGGATATTTTCATTATTTTATTTATTTCATTCACTATATCTTCGGGAGTAGGAATAACACCCCCCATTTTACCAAAGAAATAAACCTGTTTTTTACCATTTACAGCCAATCTTACATCTTCAACCATTTGTCCAGCATTCATTTCAACAACTAAAAAGGATTTTACTTTATCTGCCAACTCATTTAGGATTTTGTAAGGATATGGATATAATGTTTTAGGTCTTAACAAACCAACCTTCACACCATTTTTTCTTAACAGTTGTTGGGCCTTATGACATATCCTTGCTGATAAACCATAAGCAACTAAAATATAATCTGCATCATCAGTTTGAATTGATTCATATCTTACTTCAGTTTCACATATTTTTGCATATTTCTCTTGCAAAATTTTATTTTGTAACTCCATCCTTTCTGGCTCAATAAAAAGAGAAGTAATTATATTACGTTCTCTATCTTTAGTTTTGCCAGTAGTTGCCCAAGCCGGGATTGTTCTTTTAGAGGGATCATATTCTTTAAATTCAACCTTCTCCATCATCTGGCCTAAAGCTCCATCAGCTAATATCATTACAGGATTGCGATATTTATCAGCAAGATCAAAACCATCAAAAACAAAATCAGCCATTTCTTGAACACTATTAGGAGCAAGAACAATTAAATGATAATCTCCATGACCCCCACCCTTCGTAGCCTGAAAATAATCAGCCTGTGAGGGCTGAATAGTTCCTAAACCAGGACCTCCTCTTTGAACATTCACTATTAAACAAGGCAACTCTGCCGATGCAATATATGAAATACCTTCTTGCATCAAACTTATTCCTGGACTGGACGAAGTAGTCATTACTCTTGCACCAGCACCCGCAGCACCATAAATCATATTTATAGATGCAACTTCACTTTCAGCCTGTAGAACAATTCCACCACGTTCTACCATCTCTTTTGAAAGATATTCCAAAACCTCAGATTGAGGTGTAATGGGATATCCAAAATAAGCTTGGCAACCAGCTCTAATTGCCGCCTCTGCCAGAGCTTCATTCCCTTTCATGAGTCTAATTTCACCCATAATTCACCTCTATTTAGAATTAATAGAAATTGTGATATCTTCTTTCACACCTGTTATTTGCGCAATAGGTTCTTTCTTCTTTTTTGTAGCTCGATATACTGTAATAACCGCATCAGGACACACAAGAGCACAGTTTTCACACCCTGTACAATTATCCTTTACCATTACAGCATATTGATAACCCTGTTTATTAATTTGTTTTGACATTTCCAGGGTCCCTTGTTTACATGAAACAACACAAAGCGAACATCCTTTGCATTTTTCAATATCTATTTCAACTTTTCCCCGAATCATAAAACAATCCTTATAATTTATAATTGTATTTGTTAACTAAAAAAACTTTCTTCCGCATGATAAGAACTTCTTACAAACGGACCAGATTCAACTTTTAAAAAGCCTTTGTCTAAAGCAATCTTTTTTAATTCTAAAAATTCTTCTGGAGAGTAATACTTCTCGACCCTTAGTTGTTTCTTGGTAGGCTGCATATACTGGCCTATAGTTAAAATATCGCAAGAAACTTCTCTTAAATCATCCAATAAATTAATAATTTCTTCAGTGTTTTCTCCAAGTCCAACCATAAAACCGCTTTTTGTCAACATCCCTTTGCTTTTTGCATACTTTAGAACTTTTAATGAGGTCTCATAATTAGATTTCCTTTTTACATATGGGTAAAGCCTTTTTACAACCTCAAGATTATGTGCAAAAACATCGGGTTTTTTACTAACTACATTATCTATAAGTTCTTCCTTACCTTTAAAATCTGGAACTAGTACTTCTACTTTACAATCTGAATTTTCTGCTTTAACCAATTCTATAGTCTTTGCAAAAATTGTTGAACCCCCATCTTCAAGATCATCTCTATCAACAGAGGTAATGACTATATATTTTAAATTTAATTCTTTAGCAATTTTTGAGACACGATATGGTTCTTCATAATCTGTATAGGTGGGTTTCCCGGAAGTTACGCCACAAAAACCGCAGTTACGGGTACATATATCACCAAGAATCATAAAAGTAAACACACCTTTTCCCCAACACTCAGATTTATTGGGACATTTTGCTTCAGTACAAACTGTGTTTACTTTATTTTCATTTAATACTGTCTTTATTTTAGAAAAATTTTCTCCACCAGGTAACTTTATTTTCAACCATGATGGATGTCTATTAATATTATTCAATCAATTCTTTCAATTTATATTTAAAAATGTATTGCCTCATTATGAACTATTGCTGCACTTTCCATAATTAATTCTGATAAAGTTGGGTGACTATGAATAGATTTAATTATATCTTTAGCTTTTAATTTATTTTGTTTGGCTAAAGAAATCTCTGCAAGTAATTCCGCAGCATCGTACCCAATTATATGGCCTCCTAATAACTCATCAGTTTCTTTATCAAAAATTAATTTCACAAAACCTTCTGTTTCAGCACTTGCAATAGCTTTTCCATTCCCACTATAAGGAAATTTTCCAATCGCATAATTAATGACTTTTTCTTTAGCTTTATCTTCTGTTAGTCCTATACTACCAACCTGAGGTGATGAAAAAGTACAACCAGGGATATTTGAATAATCAATATCATTATTGCTAATACCAACTATTTTCTCTACACAATTAATTGCTTCTGCTGATGCCTTGTGTGCTAATAGAGGTGGCCCAATAACATCACCTATCGCAAAAATGTTATCAACATTTGTTTTATAATTCTTATCAACAACTATGTAACCACGATTTATTTCAACACCAATTTTTTCTAAATTTAACCCTTCAGTATTAGCTTGAACACCAATGGCGACCAATACCTTTTCACCTTCAACTTTTTCAACACCCTTTGAGGTTTCTATTTCTACAGATACACCTGTCTCGGTTTTATTTAAATTTTGTACTTTTGTGGAAGTATAAATCTTTATACCCTGTTTTTTTAATGAAATTTCTAACTGTTTGCTTACTTCACCATCTTCAACTGGCAAAATTTTTGGCATCATTTCAATGAGAGTAACTTTTGTCCCAAAAGTGTTATAGAAGTAAGCAAATTCAACACCTATGGCTCCCGCTCCTACAATTATCAAACTTTTTGGTGCAGCAGGTAAAATCATAGCTTCTTTACTTGATATAATTTTATTACCATCAAAAGAGATACCTGGTATTGTACGTGATCTTGCTCCAGTTGCTACAATAATTTTATCAGCCCATATAACTTCTGTATTATTTTCTCCAGAAATTTCAATTTCATTTTTAGATAGAAATCTTGCGATCCCAGAAAATTTAGTTATGTTATTCTTCTTAAAAAGCATCTCTACACCTTTTGAAAGCCTATCAGCAACTGCTCTGGATCTTTTTATCACTTTTTCAAAATCAATCTCATAGCTCGAAATATTAACGCCAAAATCAGAAGAGTGTTTGATATGATTTAGGATTTCAGCATTCTTTAATAATGCTTTTGTAGGTATACAACCCCAATTTAAGCAAATACCTCCAATTTTATCTTTTTCAATACAGGCTGTTTTTAAACCTAACTGAGATGCTCGCACAGCAGCTACATAACCACCAGGGCCACTTCCTATAACTGCTAAATCAAATTTTTCCATAATATTCTTTCTCTATTTGTTTAAAATTATCTAATTTTTTTTCTAAAATCAATCCAAAAACCCAAGAGATATTTATAACAGACACAAATTAATCAAAATATATTATTAAAAATAAATAATTTATTAACATTTGCCTGTTAAAATTATTAATTCAATTTTATTATAATAAGTTCCAAAAATTACAAATAAAAATTTTTTGTTAAATTCATATTCATTCACTAGAATACTTACACATAATATTTCAATATTAAATTTGAAAAATTTATTTCAAAAATATCATCAAGATTTAATATTTTACTAAAAAATTACTTTGATTTTTAAACATTATTTTTGTAATTTTGTATTCTAAACTTATTCAAGAGGAGTATTGAGATAGAAGAGAATCAACAAGAAGTAAAAATTATCGCCACTAATAAAAAAGCAAATTATGAATATTTCATACTAGAAAGGTTTGAAGCAGGTATTGTCCTTAAAGGGACTGAAGTAAAATCCGCAAGAAATAGAAATATAAATTTACAAGATAGTTATGCAACAATTGAGGGTGGCGAAGTTATACTTCATAATATGCACATTAGCCCTTACGAGCAAGGAAACATTTTCAATACTGACCCTAAAAGAGACCGAAAATTACTTTTACATAAAAAACAAATAAGAAAATTATATTCTAAATTACAGGATAAAGGTTTAACTCTTATCCCAACTAAAGTTTATTTTTCAGGAAAAAATTTAAAAGTTGAGATTGCTCTTGCAAAAGGTAAAAAATCATTTGATAAAAGAGAATCTATTGCAAAAAGAGATGCAGAAAGGCAAATGCACAGAAAAGAATATTAAAAATTAGAGGAGATACACTTTTGTTTCCACCTATTAATGAACAAATGGATATTATTAAAAGACGGACTGTCGAAATTATACCTGAAGACGATCTCGTCAAAAAATTAGAAAATTCTATAAAAACTAATACTCCGTTAAAAATCAAATTCGGTTGCGATCCATCACGTCCAGATTTGCATTTAGGCCACTCAGTAGTTCTTTGGAAACTGAGAGAATTTCAAGACCTTGGGCATCTTCCAATTTTGATAATAGGCGATTTTACTGGAATGATAGGAGATCCATCTGGTAAAAGCAAAACAAGACCAAGCTTATCTATGGAAGAAACCAGAAGAAATGGGTTAACTTACTTTGAACAAGCCACTAAAATACTAACTGCAAAGCGTGTTCAAATGGTATATAATTCTGAATGGCTTGCAAAAATGACTTTCGAAGATGTTATTAAACTTGCGAGCAAGTATACTGTTGCTAGAATGTTAGAACGTGATGATTTTGAAAAAAGATATAGAGAAGGCGAACCAATAAGTATACATGAATTTTTATACCCTTTAGCCCAGGCAATGGATTCCGTAGTAACTAAATGCGACATTGAGATTGGAGGTAGCGACCAAAAATTCAACTTACTTGTAGGAAGAGATATTCAACGAGAGTTTAATATTGATCCTCAAGTAATAATTACTTTACCTATTCTACCAGGAACAGATGGTAAAGAAAAGATGAGTAAATCTCTAAATAATTATATTGCATTTCAGGATTCACCTCAAGATATTTATGGTAAAACACTTTCAATCCCAGATGAATTAATCTTAGATTACTTTACTCTTGTTACAAATAAACCTAAAGAAGAACTTGAAAGAATTGAAAAACAGTTGAAAGATCCAACAGTAAATCCAAGAGATTTGAAAAGAGAATTAGCACGTGAGCTTGTTAAAATATATTATGATGAAGAAGCAGCAATAAATGCAGAAAAAGAGTTTGATCAAATTTTTATATTAAAAAAATTACCAGACGAAATTCCTGAATATAATATTTCTGCTTCTGAAATTTCTAGTATGACCTTAGTACAATTTTTAGTACAGGCTGGTTTAGCACCTTCAAATGGAGAAGCCAGAAGACTTATTCAACAAGGTGGTGTAACAATTGATGGAAATAAAATTGAAGATATTACTGCAAAACCACCAATTAAAGAATCTTTTAACATAAAAGTTGGTAAAAGAAAATTTTTAAAAGTAATCATTAATTAAATCAATTATAAGGAGATCTAAATTGTTTGTACCAACCAAAATATTTTTTACCAAAGGAGTAGGTAGACACAAAGATTACCTACAATCTTTTGAGTTAGCATTAAGAGATGCAAAAATTGAAAAATGTAATTTAGTTAATGTATCAAGCATTTTTCCTCCCGGTTGTAAAAGAATCTCAATTGAGGAAGGTGTAAAATACCTTCAACCAGGAATGATAACATTTTGTGTAATGGCAAGAAACGCTACAAATGAACCTAATCGCCTTATTGCTGCTTCTATAGGTGTAGCAACTCCGGCAGATAATTCTCAATACGGTTATCTCTCTGAACATCATACATTTGGCGAAACAGATGAAAAAGCCGGCGAATATTCAGAAGATCTTGCTGCAACTATGTTAGCCACTACACTAGGTATTGAATTCGACCCAAATACTGCTTGGGATGAAAGAGAAAAAATATTCAAAATGAGCGGTAAAATCGTTAAAACTTTTAATGTAACACAATCTGCAGAAGGCGATAAAAATGGAAGATGGACTACGGTAGTTGCCGCTGCAATATTACTACCTTGAAAGAGCTAAAATGAAGAAAGATAAAAGAGGATTCAAAATATTTATTTATTTAAGGCTTTGAGATTTAAAATCACATTGCCTATACATTATTCAAAAATTTCAACCATCCCATTATTTATAACTCCATATGGTTTGCATTTCAACTTAAAACCATGAAATGGTGTATTCTTAGATTTTGAATTCAACTTATATTTATCTACAACCCATTCTTTGTTTACATCAAGTATAGTAAGGTTCGCTTTTTCATTAACTTCTATTCTAATTTCAGGTAGTTTTAACAACTTTCTTGGGTTAGTTGAAAATTTATTTATCATTTCTTCAAGTGAAAGATATCCACCATCAACTAATACTGAGTATGTTAAGCCAACAGCTGTTTCTAATCCAACAATTCCAAATGGAGCATAAGCATATTCTACATCTTTTTCGTGAATTGCATGAGGTGCATGATCAGTAGCTATGGCATCAATGGTACCATCTTTTAAGCCCTGTTTAATAGCCTCTACGTCTTCCTCGGTACGCAATGGGGGATTCATTTTTGTATTTGTATCAAAACTTCTTACAGCTTCATCAGTTAAAGTAAAATGATGAGGTGTTGCCTCAGCAGAAACTTTTATCCCTTTTCTCTTAGCTTCTCTTATCATTTCAACAGAGCCTTTTGTACTTACATGTGCAACATGATATCTTGCATTTAAATATTCAGATAAAATTATTCCCCTGATTACAAAAATTTCTTCTGCAATTGGTGGCATTGGTGAAAAACCTAAAGATGTAGATACAATACTTTCATTCATTACACCACCTTTAGTCAAATTTTGATCTTCACAGTGCTGAATAAATAATCCATCAAACATTTTTAAATATTCCATAACTCTTCTCTGAATTTCTGCACTTGAAATAGGCATAGCATCATCAGAAAAAGCAATAGCACCAGCATTGTTTAATTCTAAAAGCGGAGCCAATTCTTTACCTTCATTTGATTTTGTTACTGCAGCAATTACAAAAACATCATTAAGTAGATTTGCACTTTTATGTTGAATAAAACGGATTGTATCCTCATTATCAATTACTGGGTTAGTATTGGGCATGCAACATATAGCTGTAAAACCACCTCTTCTTGCCGCCAAAGAGCCTGTTTCTATTGTCTCTTTATATTCATAACCTGGCTCTCTTAAATGAACATGCATATCAATAAAACCAGGAGCAATAATTTTTCCGGATAAATCATATACAACTGTATTTTCTTTAATCAGATTTTTACCAATCTCTCTAATTATCCCATCTTCTATATAAATATCAAGAATTTCATTAACCTTTTTAATAGGACTAATGACTTTTCCGTTTTTTAATAATGTTTTCATTATAACCTTTCATAAATTAATGTATAATTATAAAAATTTGACTATTCGGTAGCACCAAGCAAGTACAATATTGCCATTCTAATAGCTACCCCGTTTTCAACCTGATCAAGTATTACTGAATTATTTCCATCAGCAACATCGGCATCGAGCTCTACACCACGATTTATTGGACCAGGATGCATAATAAGAATATCTTTTTTTGCTCTTTTCAACCTTTCTGAATTAATTCCAAAATATGTTCTGTATTCCCTTATTGAAGGAAATAACCCAACAGATTGACGTTCTAGTTGAATTCTTAAAATGTTTAAGACATCTACTTCAGGAATAACTTCATCAATATTATGAAAAACTTTTACACCAAGCTTTTCAATATGTCTCGGTATCAATGTGGCAGGCCCACATACATATACCTCTGCCCCCATAGTTTTTAATCCGTAAATATTACTCATAGCTACTCTACTATGAGATATATCTCCGACAATACAAACTTTTAATCCATTTATTTTACCGAGTTTTTCTTTTATAGTATACATATCAAGAAGAGCTTGAGTAGGGTGCTCATGCGTTCCATCTCCAGCATTGATAACATTACTCTTTATCATTCTACTTAAAAAGTGTGGAGCTCCAACAGCTGAATGACGCATTACAACCATATCTACTTTCATCGCTTCAATATTTCTCGCAGTATCTAAAAGTGTTTCGCCCTTGTTAACACTACTTGTACTCGCCTGAAAAGATGTAACATCTGCAGAAAGTCTTCTCGCAGCTAATTCAAAAGATACTCTTGTACGAGTTGAACTCTCAAAAAATAAATTTACAATAGTTTTTCCTTGAAGTGTAGGTACTTTTTTTATTGGCCTTTGTAGCACCTCTTTAAAAGATACTGCTGTATCCAGAATTAGATTTATATCCTCTTCTGGAACATTCTCTAAACCTAATAAATGTCTGCTCTTTAATGGCATAATCAAATTTAATTATTTATAGTTATTCTTCATTTACATCTATTAATAAAACCTCGTCAACTCCATCAACCTCGATTAGCTTTACACGAACTTCCTCACCTATAGAAGTAATAATGCTTTTACCAACAATATCAGGTTGAATAGGTAACTCTCTATGTCCCCTATCAATAAGTACAACAAGCTGAATTGAGTTAGGTCTTCCAAAATCCATTATCGCATCCATTGCTGCTCTTACTGTTCTACCCGTGTAAAGCACATCATCCACTAATATTATGTTTTTTTCATCTATAGCAAAAGGAATGTTGGTAACCTGTACCTTAGGCATTCGCAATCTCTGTCTATAATCATCTCTATATAATGTGGTATCGAGAACACCAACTTCTAGATTAATATTCTCAATCCTATTAATTTCGGCTGCAATACGCTTGGCAATATACTCCCCTCTTGTACGCATACCAATTATACAAATATTTTCGGCTCCCTTATTTTTATCTACTATCTGATGAGCTAGCCTTACTATTGTTCTATTAAGATCTTTGTCATCTAATATTTTCGCTTTTACTTTCATAATTAATACTTTTTATTCTTAAAAATGTGGGCAATGCAGGATTCGAACCTGCGACCTCTCGCGTGTGAAGCGAACGCTCTAGACCAACTGAGCTAATTGCCCAAAACCCAGAAAATTTAATTAAATTTAAAATAAAATGCAATAACTAATAAGAAAGCTTATACTCTTTTAATTCCTGGATGTTTCTGAATTTATCACAATCTTCACGCCTGTAGTAAGAAATAATATTATTTACTTCATAAGAAGGTACATTAGATAGTTGATTCGCCACTATCCAGAAACAGTGAAATGTCATCAAACATAAATTTGTTGAATCAGCCTTGTATAACGAATCAATATGGTATATCATTTGATCTACATCAATTTTAGAAAGCATATTCATAACTGTATCAATAGAAGCTACTCCCTTATTATAACATTTTGAATTTTTAACATACTTGCTAATCACTATATCTGAACCAAGCGATACACCTTTAGCATAACCTACTATGTAATTATATTTATGAGATTCATCAAGAGCGTTCCACCACAAACCATCTCTTCTCATTCTTGATACTTGTGAATTTGCTAACGAATAACAAATTATAATCAAAAATAAAATACTAATAAAGCTTTTTTTCATATCTATTTTTTAATTGTTTTTTTCCTATACATTTCAATTAATGTTTTTAACTTTTCATTATCATAACCAGAAAGCTTATAAACAACATACTTAAATGCATCATCAAAATTAATGCAAAGATTTAAAGAATCACTATATAATTCTTGTAGCTGTTCATACATATGGCCAACTTTAATTGTATCCATTCTATTAAAGAAATCATCGGCAGCACTTGAACCAATTTGATAACAAATCTCATCTACATTAAATGAATTGGTAACAATTGTAGCTCCTAAACTTAATCCGTCAAAAACACCAGTAAGATAAGGTAATTGATTTAACGCTCCAACACCTAACCACCAATTACCATCATGAACAAAGCTACCTGTCTTCAAATTAACAGAATCAATATCTGCTTTTTCTTTCTCTTGTGCAATTACAATTGAAGTACTTATTATCAAAAAAATTAGAATCTTTTTCATAAATCCATTCTTATTTATTATTATAATTTATGTTTTTAACTTATAAAATTCAATTATATTATTTGCGGATTCTTCGCCAACTATACTCTTCAATTTCTCAAATCCAGCATTCTTCACTGCTTCTACAGAACCTAATTCTATTAATAATTTCTTTGCTTTTTTTTCTCCGATTGTTTTTATCTGTGTTAGTTCTGTTTCAGAAATATGTTTTTCTCTTTTCTCACGATGAAAAGTTATCGCGAATCTATGAGCTTCATCTCTTACGCTTTGTAGTAATTTTAGACTAGATGAAGTTTTTGGCAACAATTGAGATTCTGGATTATCAGGATAAAATATCTCTTCAAGTCTTTTAGCTAAACCAATAATATTAATATTACTTAAACCTAATTCTTTTAATACTTCAACTGCAGATGAGAGTTGCCCTTTACCACCATCAACAATAATTAGATCAGGAATTGGTAAATTTTCTTCAATTACTCGTTTATATCTTCTATAGATAACTTCAGACATACTGGCAAAATCATTAGGACCAACAACGGTTTTAATATTGAACTTTCTGTATTCGCTCTTTTTAGGTTTTCCATCGATAAAAACCACCATAGATGCAACAGAATCAGTACCCTGCAAATTGCTAATATCAAAACATTCGATTCTTAAAGGAGGTTTCTTTAATCTTAAATCACGTTGTAAAGCTTTAACCGCATGTGGAATATATTTCTCTTTTTTCATTTTCTGAATTTTTAATTCATCTAAAAGATATCTTGCATTTGCCTGACACATACTAACAAGTTTCTCTTTTTCACCTTGTTTAGGTACAATAATTTCTACCCTACCTCCCTTTTTACCTTCTAACCATTTTTTAAATAATTCAACATCTTCTATTTCATATTGTAAAAAAATCTGATCAGGTATAAACTCACTTTCATTGTAAAAGGTTTCAATAACATTTTCTATCATCTCGTTTTCAGTTAAATGCTCAATGTTAGTAAGATAGTAATGCCTTTTTTCAATTAATTTTCCCGCTCTAATTTTAAAGATTACTGCACATGCATCATTATCCTCATAGCTCAATGCAAAAACATCTTGATCTTTACTATCTAATGAGAGCACCTTTTGTCTTTGTGAGTATACAGTTAGTAATTCTATTTTATTTTTAATTATTGCAGCTTCTTCGAATCGCAGTTCTTCTGACGCCTTTAACATATCGTTTTTAAGAGATGATATTAGTTGATCAATCTTACCATTTAATAATTGAATAACTTTTTTTATCATCTCTTGATATTCCTCTTTTGAAACCAATCCTTCGCAGGGACCACCACATTTTTTTATTTGGTATTCAAGGCATAATTTAACTTTTCTTTTACTAATTACTTCGTCATCTAAATAATATTTACAGTTACGAACCATAAAAATATCACGAATTATCTTCAAAGCATTTTTCATTACTTTTACTTCTGTGTATGGCCCAAAATATTTTGAGCCATTTTTTACAATTCTTCTAGTTGGAAATACTTGCGGAAATGGTTCGTTTGTTATTCTGATATATGGATAGCTCTTGTCATCTTTTAATAACACATTATATCTTGGTTTTATACTTTTTATTAGATTTGATTCTAATATAAGAGCTTCTACTTCATTATCTGTAACAATTATTTCAATATCACTAACTTTTTCAACTAATGCCCTTGTTCGTGGTGTATGTGCTGATAAGTTTCGGAAATAGGACCTTACTCTCGAGCGAATATTTACAGCTTTACCAACATATATTACTTTACCTTTATCATTTTTAAATTGGTATACTCCGGGAGATGAAGGTAAATTATCTAAAATATCTTCAATGTTTTTTTTTAATCCATCAAAAATATCTTTGTTCTCATCAAAAGAACTCATTTTTATTCTATTATCTCAGTTAAAATACCATTTACTGATTTTGGATGAAGAAAAGCAATTTTTTTTCCACCTGCTCCTTCTCTTGGTTTTTCATCAATTAAAGTAATACCAATATTTTTATACTCATCTAATGCTTTTTCTATATTTTCTACTCCTAATGCTATATGGTGAATTCCTTCACCTTTCTTCTCAATAAATTTATAAATTGGGGAATCCAGAGAAGTTGCCTCAAGAAGTTCTATCCTTGAGTCACCTAAATGAAAAACAGCAACTTTTACTTTTTGATCTGACACTTCTTCAAATTCAGGTTCAATCCCTGGTAATATTTTTTTAAAAGTATTAACGCTATCATTTAAATTTTTTACTGCTATTCCAATATGATCTATTTTCATTTTTCCTCACAAATTTTTTATAAAAAAAGGTTAAAAATAAAAACAAAATTTGCTTAGAAGTTTTTTATTTTTAACCTTATAAACTTATCTATTCTTCATCAAAAGGATTGAATATAAATCCTGAGTAAAGCTTTGGATAAAAGTATGTTGATTTCTGTGGCATTGTACCACCTTCATTCGCAATTGAGGTAACTTCACCTATTTTACTTGGATTTAAAATAAATACCATTTGATATTTTTTATCATTTAGTAAATTCAAAGTTACATCAATATCTTTTTCATAATCCAAATTTAATTTCTGGGCTTGAGCTTCTTTGCTTATACCTAATATTTGTTCCAAAATAAATGAATGTAATATTGTGACATCGAGATTTTTCACGGTTTTTGAAACATCACCGGGGATAATTTTATCTACACTATTAGGATCTTTTAATCTAATAACTACATATTCATCTTTATTTTGAAATTTTATCATAAATGCATGATGATCATATCCTTTTAATAATTTTAAGGATTCAGATTTATCAGTATATTCTTTCCATTCAAAATATTCTGTAACTTTATTTTTAAAATTATTGTAATCAAAATTATCTAAACCAAAAATACCACGATGAGTTGGTAATATTACTAAACCTTTATCTTTAACATTAGTAAGATACATTAAAATATAATTATACAATTCTTTCCCGGTATAATTTGGTTCTTGTTCCTTTCGATAATTTCTATAAATAATTCCCGTTTCATATCTATGATGACCATCAGCTATATATATTTTTTTATCCTTCATCACCTGAATAACAGAATCAATTAATTTTTCGTCCTGTAATTTCCAGATAATATTTCTTACCCCTTCAAAAGTGACATCAATAAATGGTTTCTGAGATATTGTTTCTTGAAATAACTTATCAATCTCCTTTTCATCATCGTAATAAAGACCAAATATTTGTTCAAAATTTGCATTTGTTGCCTTCATTAGCTCAAATCTATCTGCCTTTGGTTTTGACAATGTTTTTTCATGGGGCAAAACAATACCTTTAGAAAATTCTACC
>Ga0116184_10001769_pt1 | contig 19971 bp, 16 predicted proteins | sample AD_JPNNA5_MetaG_FD_89886 | JGI IMG/M metagenome (GOLD analysis project Ga0116184, IMG submission 89886) | Active sludge microbial communities of municipal wastewater-treating anaerobic digesters from Japan - AD_JPNNA5_MetaG | ecosystem: Engineered > Bioreactor > Anaerobic > Digestate | place... | reverse complement strand
CTCGCCTGCCTGATGCCCCGTATCCTCCGCTAGGGGCCGATGGTCGCGCGAGGACATGGCAGACGCCGCTAGGTTGGCGCGGGTTGGCCCCGGCACCGATGTGTGTCGCCACAGCGAGTGCATGGTCCGCCAGCCCGCACCAGAGTCAACCAGGATTCGCCTATGCCGAGGGTGAACTGGCCCCCGGCCATGGCGAACAGACCCGGGGTAGAGGAGGAAGGATGGCAGTCGCCGACAGCATGACCCCAGCCGGCAGTGACAGCCTCCAGCCCGGTCAGCCGGCCGGTGCGCCCGATACCCTCACCCACCCGTTCGAGGGGCGCATCCTGACATGGCGGAGCGTGCTCCTCTGCTTGGTCTCAGGCTTCGTCACGGTCCTGTGGATCCGGCAGGTCGAGCTCATCAAGATGACCTGCCAGGTGTCCGAGAGTGTCCCTCCAATCCCCGCAGTGGCCGTTCTGGTGCTTGGAGCCGTGCTCCTGTCCGCCTGGCGCGGCGGGCTGCGGAAGATCCTCGCGCGGCGTGTGGCCGTGTCCGGCGCGGGTGTCGTGGTGCTGGCCGCCGGCATGAGCATCTACACGCAGGAGGCCTTGTGGTGCCGTTCGGTGGGGACACTACTGGGCCTCGCCGGCCTGACGGCGGCGGGCGTGGGCATCGCGGCCCCCTGGCTATACCGGGCGCGTGACCGCCTGATGCTGACCCGAGCCGAGATCTTCGGGATCTACATCTTCGTGTCGATCGTCTCGGTCATGTCCTCGGTGGGTGGGCTTCGACTCGTGCTGCCGTGTCTTTCATCCCTCCGGTACTTCCAGACCACCGAGAACCACTTCGGCGACTTCGAGCAGTACCTCCCCGACTGGTTCGGTCCCAAGGACCCCGAGGCCATCCGGCAGTTCTATGAAGGAGTCAACTACGAAGCGCCCACACCGGACCTCGGCCAGATCCCGGTGATCAGCGAGGTGCTGGGCGGCCTGGCCTCGGTTCTGGGCACCCACCGCATGGTCCCATGGGAGCATTGGCGTGCGCCCATCGCCATGTGGTTCATGTTCCTTTTCGTCTTCTTCACGACCATGTTGTGCACGGTGGCTCTGCTCCGCAGACAGTGGGCCGATAGCGAGCGCCTGAGCTACCCTCTGGTCGAGTTTGCCCGGAGCATGACCCGGCCCGAGGAGCTCCACGGCGGCAAGCCGTTTTTCCGGAACACCCTCATGTGGTGCGGCTTCGGGCTCTCGGTGCTCTACAATGTGGTGAACCTGCTGAACGCGCTGAACCCTTCAGTCCCGGCGCTCGGGAAGACCTTCAGTCTCGGGCAGTTCCTCACCGAGCATCCGTGGAACTCGCTGGCCGGGCTCACCATCCACTTCCGCCCCGAGATCGTCGGGTTGGCTTTCCTGATATCGCTCGAGGTGCTGTTCTCGGTCTGGTTCTTCTACGGCCTCCTCCTCGTCGAGACCGTGGCCATGGTGGCCATGGGGATGCGCGTGGCCGGGCAGCCGTTCGAGCCGGAACAGAGCGCGGGAGCCTACCTGGCCCTCGGGCTGTTCCTGCTCTGGATGGGTCGCGGGACGATTCTGCGCGCCCTGCGCGGCGCCGAGGCAAGCTGGGGTGATCGGCTCGCGCTATATGGAGCCATCGGTGGAATGGCCCTGCTTGTCGCGTTCTGCGTCTATGCCGGAATGGCTCTTCCGGTGGCCGTGTCGTACATGGCACTGCTGCTGCTGTTCGGCCTCGTCTATGCACGGATCCGGGCCGAGACCGGAGCTCCCCTTGTGTGGCTGTTTCCCTTCTGGCAGCAGGAGAAGATGATCCTCAACGTCGCCGGTCTGAAGAACCTGGCACCAAACAAGGACTTTCGCAGTGCCACGATCCTCTCGGGCATGATGTTCATGGCCCGGGGGTTCTACCCGACCATGATGGGCACGCAGGTCGAGGCCTTTCGCCTGAGCGACGAGTGGCGCGGGCGCGCCCGGCAGATGGTCTGGGTGATCTTGCTGGCGGGTGCGGCCGGGCTGCTGCTGTCCGGCTGGATGCATCTCACGACCTACTACCAGTACGGAGGAAACGTACTCGAGGGCGGGTCGACCCAGGGAGGCTACCGCATTGCCCTGTCGGTCGAGGAGTACACGAACCTTGCCAACACCTCGCTGGATCCCCCGGGGCCCAACCGAGCCCTCACCGAGGCCCATGTGGCGGGTGGCCTGCAGACCCTTGCACTCATACTCGCTCGGAAGGTGTTCCTGAGGTTCCCCCTGCACCCGCTCGGGTTCGCCATGGCCACGGTTTTCGGGTCGGTCATGTGGTTCTCGTTCTTCCTCGTCTGGGTCATCAAGTCGATTGTGCTCCGCGTGGGAGGCATTCGGCTCTACCGCAATCTCGTGCCGCTGTTTCTCGGGACGGCTCTGGGCCACTTTTTCGGCGCGGGCGTGTGTCTGGGCATCGCCGGGCTCTGGGGGGGCGACGTGTTCATGCTCTACCAGGTGTGGTTCGGTTAGCCCTCCACCCACTCGAGAGGCGGCGCGACCCCCTTTCGGCCCGGGCAGCACACCACGTGTGCGTGTGCCGATGCCGTCGCGCAACCGGCAGCTTCTGGAGCCGATCGTGCTAACATGGGCCCAGGAGGCGACGCGCTCTATGCCCTCACTCGACTTCATCGTGGGCCCGCGTCCGCGTGCCTGTACCGCCGTGCGCGAGGCCGCGCTGGAACTACTCGGCAACGGCCTCAACCCGGCCCATCTGGTGCTCGTGGCTCTGAGAGAGGATGCAGCCGAGCGGCTGGCTCGAGCTCTGGCCGACCAGGCTGCGAACCTGCCCCGTGTCGTCACACCGACAAGCTTGGCCCGGGAGATTCTCCGGCGTCAGGGCCGCGCCCAGTTGCGCCGGGCGCTCGGAGACTTGGAGGAACAACTCGTCCTGGCCCATGTCATCGCCAACTCCGCCGAACTGACAGGGCCTTTCGCGCACCCGGCCGTGCGGTCGAGTCAGGGCTTCGCGCAGGATGTAGGGTGGCTCATCACACAGCTCAAGCAGCTCCGCATCGACCCACCGGCCTTCGATCGGCTGATCCAGGGCCTGCCCGACGAGCGCGCGCTGAAGCCGCTGGCCGCGATCTACCGCGCATATGCCGAGCACCTGGCCCGAGCCGAGGCAGCGGACTATCGCGGCGCGGTATGGCTGGCTCTGGAGGCTCTCGAAAGCGATGGGGACCTGCTGGCACAGCTCAGGGGCCAGTGGCGGCACATGTTGATCGACGGCGCGGAGGACCTGAGCCCCCTCGAGTGGGAGCTACTGCGCGCTGTCGGCGCCGACGCCGACGTGCGAGCCTGGGCCGATCCTGCGCAGTCGATCTTCGGGTTCCGGGGCGCGGTTCGAGAGCCCTGGGAGCTACTCCGCGGCGCCGGGGCCAGGCCTCTCTTCCACCAGGCGGCACCCGTCGAGCCGCCGGCCGTCTCCTTCGCTGCGTTCGCTCGGTTCGAGGACGAGGCGGCTTGGGTAGCAGGCAAGCTGCGTGAGTTGGCCCACGCCGGGGCGCCGGCCGCGGTCATCGTCCGATCACGGACCGAGGCCGGCCGCTTCGAGGCGGCCCTGGTCCGCCACGGGGCTCCGCTCGAGGCCACGGCCTCGGGCGCCGGAGCATGGCTGATGACGCGGTTCATCCGTGACTCACTCGAGTTGCTGGCACGCGGTCCGAGGCTCCTTTCAGAGAGACGCATGCCCCGGGCCGAGGCGCAGCGGGTGAATGATGCGCTGATGCACTTGCTGGGGTACTGCCGGTCCGGCGGCGATGCCCTGACCGTCCTGGGCACGGTGGCCGCCTCGGCCCGGCGGGCAGGACGCTTGCTCCTGCACCCACCGGCCGGGCGCAGGAGCGCCGGAGCGGCCGAAGACACGGCCGTCCGTTGGGCGCGCGACTGGTACTTGGCGCACTTCCCGGCGGAATGCGAGGACATCCCGAGGACCATTCTGCGGCTCGCGGCGGAGCTCCGTCCCGGTTGGCAGTGCGACTCACACGCCACCCACGAGGCCATGCGCACGCTCGGAACGTTCCTTCGCCGCGCCGGTAGACTTCAGGAGACCTTCCAACGGGTGTTCGGCACGTCGGTTCCGGTTCAGGAGATTCTCGACCAACTCGCGGACCTGGTGGGGCGGGATGGCGCATCCACCCAGGCGACTATCGCAGTCTTGACGTGTCACGAGGCAAAGGGCCGGGAGTTCCACACCGTGTTCCTCCCGGGACTCGCCGAGGGCGTGTTCCCCCAGACATCGCGGCCCCCGCGTCTGATCTCCCAGCGGGCCGCCCGGGCGCTGTGCGACCGGGTGCCGGGGCTCTCTGGGCTGCTCGAGCGCCCGGAGGAGGCCCTGGCTGAGGAGCGTCGTGCCTTCCACGTGGCGCGGTCATGTGCCGTGGAGCGACTGCTCCTATCCTGTCATCTGGAGCGGGGTGGACAGATCGTTACCCCATCGCGCTTCCTCATTGAGGCCTTGCCATCCGGCGTGGGGAGGGCCGAATGTGCGCTGTGTCACCGCCGAGCGCCGGCCGCGGAGCCCGCCGATTGCGGCGCCTGCCCTGTGGATCCGTGTCCTGGGCGCGAATCGCGCCACACCGACGGCCCGTGGATCGTGCCGGTGGAGACCCGACCGGCGGCGACCGTGGGCCCCCCGGTCATGGCCGGCCACGAGAACCTGCCGCTGAGCGCCAGCGCCCTGAAGACCTATGCGAAGTGCCCGCGCCGCTTCTTCTTCGAGCGCCTGCTACGCGTGCGCGACGAAGGCGGCGATGCCGCCACCTATGGCACCATCGCCCACGAGGCGCTGCGCCGCATCAGTCAGTGGGCGCCCGAGGAGCGCGAGCCCGCCCGTGCCGGGGCGGAGGTGCGGGCGGTCATCGAGGAGCATGCCGAGGACTTCTCCAGCCCAGCACACCGGCGGCAGTGCGAGCACGAGCTCACAGATGCGGTCAACCAGTATCTGAACCACACGGAGAGCTACGCTCGATGGCGCACCATCGCGGCGGAGGCCGGAGTCGAGGTGGAGCTGACCGATGACACGGGGCAGCCGCATGCGTTCGTGGGCCGCCTCGACCTCATAGCCGAGGCCGCGACTGGAGTGCGCGCCCTGGTGGATTTCAAGACCGCAACCGGGCTCGCGAAGACACCGGACACCATCCGGAAGTGGTTCTACGTCCGGGACGGCGAGAAACCCGGCGCCGAACGCGACTACCAGCTGGCCCTCTACGCGCTGGCGCCACAGGCTCGTGAAGGGGTCGAGCAACTGGCAATCCAGCCGATCTGGCCCGAGTATGAAGGCCCACCGTCGCCGCGGGTGATCGAGATTGGCCCGGCGCCCGGCAAGGGGGTCCTGAGCCTCGAGGAGCTGGATGACATCAGCCGACAGCTCGCCAACCTGGCCAGAGAGATCAAAGGCCGCGAGTGGTTCGAGCCGAACCCCAAGGCCTGTCGCAACTGCCCTTGCCTCGAAGTCTGCGACGGAGGGGCCGAGGCCGAATGAGCACCAGCAAGACGCTCAACCCAGAGCAGCGGGCCATCGTCGAGGCGCCCCTGGGCGTGCCCCTGAAAGTCGTCGCCGGCGCCGGGACCGGCAAGACGGAAACGCTCAAGAGCCGGTTCCTGCACCTCGTCGAGCGCCACGGCATTGCGCCCGATCGGATCCTGACGGTGACCTTCACGGATAGGGCCGCCGCAGAAATGCGCCAGCGGATCGAGGGCGGCCTGGGCACTGCGTCGTCGGCCGAAGCCGCACCGGCTCTGTACATTCACACCTTCCATAGTCTGTGTGCCCGGATCCTGCGCGACCATTGCTACGAGGCGAGCTTGCCGCCCGACCACGCGGTGCTCGATGAACTGCAGTCGGCCGAGCGACTCGAACGGCTCCTCCAACGCCTGCTAGGCGGCGAGCTTGAGTCCGATGAGGACCTATCGCTGGCGCGTCTGCTCGACCTGGGCGTGCGGGATCTCAACGGGGTAGGGAAGACCATCCGGTCGGCGATCAAGAAGGCCAAGAGCCACGGGTGGACGCCCGACGAGTTTCGGGACCGCATGTTGGCCGCGTGCGACCGGTTCTGGCAGGCGCTGCCGTCACCAGATAACCCCCCGGCTCCGGACGACGTCTTCGAGGAGGTCCGCAACGGGCTGTGCCGTGCGGGCTTGTCGAGGACGGGCCCCGATGCCGGAGACAAGGGCAACGAAGTCCGCAAGCTCTACCACGGTACCGCCAGCCCGCCGATCACCAGTGAGGCGCTCCGTGAGAGATTCGAGCGAGAGGCACGTTCAGAGCGGACGGCCGTCCGGCTCTGTGCGGCCGCTTACCGCGTCTACCAGGCCGGCCTGGAGGAGCAAGGCCTGCTGGACTTCGATGACCAGATCCTACGCACCGTGCGGCTGCTCTCGGAGAACGATGACCTGCGCCAGGAGTACCGGGCACGCTTCGAATACGTGCTGGTCGACGAGTTCCAGGACACCTCTCCCGTCCAGATGGAGCTCATTCGGCTGCTGGCCAGGCCAGAGCCCTGCGCCACCCCGTGCGAGCGGCGGCGCACGTGCGGCGGGTTGCGGCTCACGAACGTGATGATCGTCGGCGACAAGAAACAATCGATCTACGCGTTCCGCAACGCCCGCAAGGAGAACCTGGACGACCTCATCCCATGCACGGGCCGCGATGTGGTCCATGAGCTGACGCGCAATTACCGGTCGGGACCGGCGGTCATCCAAGTCGCCAACATCGTGGCGCGCGCGGTCGAGCCGGCCGATCCGGACCTGATCTGTGAGGTCTCGCACGACGCCATCGTGGTCCGCGGTCCCGACTTCCCTTCGGGCGGAGGCATCAGTGCCGAAGCGGCGCGCGACGCCGAGAGCGCGTACATCGCCGAACGGATCCGGGCCTTGGTTGACGGCGGCGAGTTTGCCTACGGGGACATTGCGGTGCTGGTGCGGGGCAAAACGCGCTTCCCGTCACTCAAACGGGCATTCGATGCGCGGCGCATTCCGTACGTGAGCCTGGGAGGACTGGGGTTCTTCTCGGAGCCGTTGGTCCGCGACGCTCTGGCCACACTCAGGCTCATCAGCGACCCGTGCGACGATCTGTCGCTCATTCGGCTACTGACTCGGCCGCCCGTCGGGCTGACCGACCGCCAGCTCTTTCTGCTGCACGCCTGGGAGCCCCGAGAGCAGGCCGAAGAGGGCGTGCCTCGGCCAGCCCTGCCACTGATCCTCCGGCTGCGTGAGTGTCTAGAGACGGTAGGCCCGTGCGAACCGGAGCTCGCCCCCTGCCTGCCGGCCGTGCGCGAGCTCCTGGCGCGCCTGGGCGACTGGGCGCCGCTGCGACACACGGCACCGGCGCGCGAGCTGCTCGAGGGAGTCATCGGGTGTCCCGCCTTCCTGCAGGGGAGATCTCCAGCCGAGCTGGTCGGATGGCCCACATGCCAGCGGATTCTCGAAGGCGTGTTGGCCGAAGCCGAGGAGGCCGGCGATGATGACCTCCAGGGCTTCCTCCGCCGAATCCACCTCTACGAGGGCTTGGGCGAGGTCGACGTGCCGAGCCCTGACCCCGCCGAGCCCGAGGCGGTGCGCGTCCTGACGGCCCACAAAGCCAAAGGACTCGAGTTCCCCGTCGTGTTCTTGCCCACCGCGGCGGCGGGCAACTCTGAGCGCGACGCGTGGACCTTCGATGATGCCTGGGGACTCGTCCCCAGCAGGATCTGGGGCTCAACCAGCCTCAAAGGACTGCTGTTCCGCCGTCTCTCCCCCCGAAGCGAAGCCGAGGAAGAGGAGGAACGGCGGCTGTTCTACGTCGGTGTGACCCGAGCCCGGCAGAGGCTGTTCCTCAGCTCCACCAAGACAGAGAACCACCCGTATGCCGAGCTGATCCAAGCACTGGCGGATCTCCGGAACGAGACCGATCTCGTCTTGCCGGAGTCGCCCAGGAGAGGGGAAGCACTCCGGATACCGGCACCGGCTGGCCGTCCGCTGCCCCTCGAACCGACAGAACCCGCAGTACCCCGTGTGGTGCGGACCAGCTTCACCCAGCTCGATACCATGCTGGCATGTCCGGTGAGATTCATCATCCAGCACGTGTGGGGCCTGCCGGAACTCGGTGACGCCTTGGGGCCAGGCGGGCAGGCCGCCGGGTCCGCGTTCCACCACCTGGTGGCGGACTTCCTCCGGCAGCCCTTCCCCAGCGCCCAAGACGATGCGGCGCTGCGGCGGGCGCTGGCGGATCTCGGCATCGAGGGCGGGACCGCGATGGAGGCGCTGATCAGCCGGTGGCAGTCGTTCCGCCAGAGCCGGTGGGCTACACTTCGCCCCGACCCGGCGGACATCGAGCGGCGGATCGAGTGGATCCAAACCACACCGCAGGGATGCCGCGCCATAGTGACGGGGTTCATCGACCTGGTACACCGGAGCAACGGAGCCGTCGAGGTTGTCGACTTCAAGACGCACCGCGACCTGACCGAGGCCGACCGCCAACGGTACGCGGTCCAGCTCTCGCTGTACGCGTGGGCGCTCTCGGCCGAGCTGGGAGCCGCCGAGATCGGGCGGCGTCTGGTCTGGGTCCGAGAGAGTGGCGTCGAGGAGTTCGAGACGCCACCGGTGGACGAGGCGGCACTGGTGAGCCTATTGGAACAGCGCGTCGAGATGGAACGGATGCGCGAGCTCCCGCCTAAGCCCGATGACGCGCCCTGTGACTGGTGCACGGCGTCGGCCATGTGCCCATACGGGCAGATGACAGATGGCAAGTGACAGGAGCGCGGTATCGCCATGACGGGATCCGGCTGGATCGTGCCCTGCGCACTGAGTGTGGCCTGCTGTGCTATCGGTCGGACGGTGGCTGCACCACTGGCGACGGTCACTGGGGAGGCGCGGGATGTGTCCGTCCCGATCACCGTGCCGTTGCCGATGGGTGCCGAGGAGGGCTCGGGTGAACTCCTGCCGGCCGCCGGCGTTGGCGCCGTGGTGTGGCAGAGCAGTACGCGAGGACCTTGGGCTGGGGGACAGCCATGGGCCGGAGCGGTGCTGGCCCCTGGCCCGGCGCTGGACGGCGCGAGGTTCGCGGTCGTGCGCGGCAAAGAAGCCCGACCGGCCGCATTCCGATTCGAAGAGGTCGACAACGGCGTGGTCCGTCTGCTCGAGAACGACCGGACAGTGCTCGTCTACCACTCGCGCCCGACGTTGGCCGAAGGGGTACCCGAGCAGTTCCGCCGGGCCGGGTACGTCCACCCGATCTACGGACTCGATGGGGAAGTGTTGACCGACGATTTCCCGAAAGACCATTACCACCACCGAGGGCTCTACTGGGCGTGGCCGTACATCGACGTGGCGGGTCAGCGCGTTTCGTCGTGGTACTGCCAGGGCATTGAGACACGCTGCGACCGCTGGCTCGATCGCGAGGCCGGGCCGGTGTTCGCGCTGTTCGGCCTCGACAACGGGTGGTACGTGGGTGACCGGGAGGTGGTGGATGAGCTCGTCTGGTACCGCGTCTGGGCTGCCGACGAAGTGGGACGCGCCATCGATGTGGACATCGTCTGGACCGCGGGGGATGACCCCGTCGTGCTGACAGGGGTCGAGGAGAAGGGCTACGGCGGGTTCTGCCTGCGGTTCGCGCCTCGCGAGGCAACGGCCATCACCACCGATGCCGGGCGGCTCGTCCAGGACACACTCGAGGTCCCCTACGCATGGGCCGATCTCTCGGCGAGGTTCGCCGGCAGGGCCGAGTTATCGGGCGCCGCGGTCTTCATTGATGCCGCCAACCCAGGCTTCCCCAACGGCTGGATCACACGGCACTACGGCTTCCTGGGTGTGAACTGGCCAGGTCTGCGCTCGGTGACACTCGAACCCCACCGGCCCGTGCACCTGCAGTACCGTGTCTGGGTCCACCGTGGCGATGCCGGTACCGGCGCTGTGGCCGCAGCCTATCAGGCGTTCCGCACACCGCCACGGGTGACACTGCGCGAACCGTAGCGCGCTGGCCCGTTCAACGAGGGGGGCGGGCACCGTCGGCCACTTGGGCGATGGCGTCCAGCTTCTCGACGACCTCAGGATCGATGGCCCCCTGGGGCAGGAACTCAACGAGTTCCGGGTAGGTCGCCTTGCTGAGCGTCCGGCCCTCGCCACCAGTCAGCCTCCGGTAGGCGTCGAACACCGGCGGGAGAAACTCCTCCGAGACCCGAAGACGGCCGCCGAACGGATCGGACTTCCCCAGGGCCCGCAGTACACTCAGCGTCTCTCGGATGGCCTCCCCCATGGCCTCGGCTCGGTGCTCACCGAACAGGTCGCGCTGCGCGCCGCGGGCCCAGGCAACCAGGGCAGCCTCGGTGCAGAGATAGCACTCGGCCTCGGCTCGGGTCCACTGCAGCGTCCGCAGTCCATCGCCTGTCGAAGGCAGGTCCCGCCCCGGGGTGGCGAACAGACCCACGCCGATGAGGCCGGGCAACACGCACTGGAGCCGGCGGAAATGCCCGATCGCTTGCTCCGGCTCCGCGCCCACATACCGGACGAAAGGCCTCTCCAGTGCCGATAGGGCACGGTGCCCCAATCGCCGGGCGAACGCGCGGAGGATCGTGAGTGCGCGCGGCGTCTCCAAATAGAGCACCCAACCGGTCCAGCGGGCCAGCAGGTACTGGCCGCAGCCCACATGGGGCAATGCCTCCATCACTCGTGGCCCCTGGTCCTCCAGAGAGCTCGGGTGGCCCTCGGCGAGGACGACAACATGGTGCCGACCCACCGCCTCCTCAAGAAGGGCCGCCGAGTGGGTGGCGATGATGAGCTGCACTTCGTTGGCGCGCGCTGCCTCCACGAGCACGTCGAGGGTCTGGCGCTGGCGGAGCACCTCCAGGTGGGCATCCGGTTCGTCGACGAGCAGCACGGCCCCGGGGTTCGAGTAGAGGTAGCTCAGAAGCAGAACGGTCTGAAGCATGCCGCTCCCCGACGAACTCAGGTCGAATACCGTGCGGCCTTGCCGGTACTGCATCGTGATCTCCCCGCGCTCCGGGAGGTGCCGCGGACGCAGCAGCTCGACGCCAAACAGATCACGAACATGAGCCGCGAGCCGATCCCATAGACCTTCACCGGCCTGGGAAACCTGGTAGCACAGGTTGCGGAGGACTTGAGCGGTCTGCCCTTCACCGATGAGCACGTTGGTGCGCCCGGGTTCCCACCTCGGTTCGACGGCGGCCAGCCCGGCCATGGGGGGCAGAAGGGCGACACGTACGTCGGAGGCCTCGTCCGGGACCTCCATCCGTTCCGCGCCGCGGCCGCCGCCCAGGCGGAGTGGACGGACGTAGAAGAGCTCCTCGTTGGCGTAGTCGAACTCGAGACCGCACTCCCAGAGGACGCCCCGGGTGGCACCCGAGACCATGACCTCGATAAGCACGTTCTGAGTGGCCCGCGAAGTGTCACGCAGGCGAAGATCATGCCAGAGCAGGTCCGTGTGCGGCAAGGGAACGGCGATGAGATCGCGTCGGTTGACCGGTGCGCCGAGGCGCTTCCCCGGGGCGGCGTGCCCCGAGCGCCTCTCTCGCCAACGACGGAGGCCGAGGGCCCAGAGGCACAGCGCCTGGAGCGCTGCGGTCTTGCCGGAGTCGTTGGGGCCGGCGAGCATGGTGACCGCATCCAGGCCGATGTCGGCTTCCTCCAGCCGCCTGAAGTTACGGACGAGGAGTCGTGTGAGCACCGTGAGCTACCTCCGCCGGAAGTGTGCGGTCTGCGGTCGCCCTACCCCTTCAGCCCGGTCATCTGAATCCCTCGCACGAAGAAGCGCTGGCCGAGGAGGAACAGGACGGCCAACGGCGTCGTCACCAGCGTCGTGCCCGCCATCAGGCCACTCCAGTCGGCCCGATGACGGTCGAGGAACGACGCCAGACCCACGGTAAGCGTGTACATGCGGTCGTCTGAGAGGTACACCAGCGGCCCCATGAAGTCCGTCCACGACCAAACAAAGCAGAGCAGCGCCACGGTGACGAGAGCCGGCTTCGCCAGCGGAGCAATGACATGCCATAGGATCTGCGGCTCCGACGCTCCCTCGATACGAGCGGCATCGGTGAGTTCCTCAGGGATCCCGAGGAAGAACTGCCGCAGCAGGAAGATGAAGAACGCATTGCCCAGAAACGCAGGGACGATGAGGGGCTTGTACGTGCCAACCCAACCCAAGCTTCGGAACACCACGAACTGCGGCAGAAGCAGCACAGCCGGTGGTAGCATGATCGTCGCGAGCATGATCGAGAACAGCGTGTCGCGTCCTGGCCACCGCAGCCGCGAGAATCCATAGGCCACCACGGTACACGAAGCCAGCGTGCCCGCCACGACCAGCACGCACACGTAGAGCGTGTTCAGCAAGTAGGGAACGAAGTGCAGCGTCTGCAGGGCCTTCACGTAGTTGACCGGCGCCAGCCTGCGGGGGATCAGATGCGTCAGCGCGTTGCCGGTCCCCGACAGGACCTGGCCCTCTGGTTGGAGCGATGTGCTGACCATCCACAGCAGCGGCAGAATGAAGAGCACGGCGAACAGGACAAGCGCGGCGCCGGCCGCCAGACGCGCCAGTGATCGGCTCACCGGGCCCCCTCCTGTGCCTCGTAGTAGACCCACCGGGCCGAGGTCCGGAAGATGAGGTACGTGGCCAGGAGCGCCACAAGGAACAGCAGCCAGGCCATCGCACAGGCAAAGCCCATGCGGAAATACTCGAAGGCGTTCTGGAACAGGTAGAGCCCGAAGAACAAGGTTGAGTTCTCGGGTTGGCCCTTGGTCATGACGAAGGTCTGCGCGAAATACTGCAGCACGCCCAGCGCCCCTGTCACCACGAGGAAGAAGACTGTGGGCGAGACAGCGGGAAGCGTGACATGGCGGAATCGCGCCCAGGGCCCTGCACCATCGAGCTCGGCAGCCTCGTGCAGGTGCTGAGGCACGCCCTGGAGCGCCGCCAGGTAAATGAGTGTGCTGCCCCCAATGCCCCATAGGTCCATGAGCATGAACCCCGGCTTCGCCCACTGGGCGTCCTTGAGCCAGCTCGGCCCGGGGATGTGCAGCAGACCCAGCAAGGCATTCACCAGACCTTGGTCAGAGTTCAGCACCCACAGCCACAGCAGGCCAGCGCTGACCGAGGGGAGGACATACGGAAGACAGTAGAGCGTCCGGAACAGGCCGATCGCCCTCGCGGCGCGGTTGAGCAACAGGGCCGTGCCGATCCCGAGCACCACGCTGGCGGGCAGCTCCAGCATCATGAAGAGTGTGTTCCCGATGGACGTCCAGACATACTCATCCGCGAACAACATGGTGCGGTAGTTCTCGATCCCGACAAAACGTGGCGGTGTCAGCGTGTTGTACCGGCAGAAGCTCAGGTAGAGCGAGAGCAGCATCGGATAGAGCTGCAGACCCACGAACCCAACCAGCCACGGGGAGACAAACAGCAACCCCCGCACGAGCCGTCGGCGGTCAGCCAAGCTCATCGTCCGGCCTCCAGGATCTGGTCAATCTCGCGCTGGACGCGGACCGTGACGTCGTGCATGGCCTGCGCCGGTGTCTTGGTGCCATGGGTTGCGAAGTCAACCGCAAGCTCCAGCTCTCGGGAGAACAACGTGTTCGCCGGCGTGACCGGAAAGGCCCGGCCGTTGGGACCACCGGCGAGCGAGCAGACGACTCCAAAAGCCTCGTTCTCCCGCGAGCCCGTGGTCAGTTCAGGCAGTTCGAGAAACTGCTTGAGATTCGGCACGCCGTGCATGACACGGGCGAAGTGCGCCTGGGCCACCCGGGTCTGCGTCCATGCCAAGAACTCCCATGCCAGGTCCGGATGCCGCGAGCCCGCGGGGATACACGCGAAGTTGCCACCAAAGGGCACCGTGTTCCGCAGATCCGGGCGATCCGCTGGGTAGGGGAGGGCACACACGCCGTAGTCCATCTCCCGCGCGAAACGCTCCGTGAACGATGGCCACCACTGGCCCGACTCCACCATCGCCACCTTCCCGGCGAAGTACTCCTGCTGGGAGCTAGCGTACTCGCCGAAGCCGGCGGAGAACGCATCGACCTGGGCGCTCCCTCCCTGACGCTCGACCAGGGCACACAACCACTCGAGCGCCCGGACGTTCTCGGCGCTGTCGGCGGTCACCCGGTGATGGTCAGCATCATAGAGCGAGCCGCCCATGAGCGCGCAGACATGGTGGAGGGCGAACGGCGCCATGCCCATCCGAGTGAGACCGCCGTCCGGTCCCACCACCGTGAGGCGCGCCGCGACCTCGAGCAGCTCCTCGAGCGTCTTCGGCGGCCGCTCAGGGTCGAGACCGGCTTCGCGGAACAGACCCTTGTTCCAGAAGAGCGCATAGGCATCGACGAGGTAGGGCAGCGCGTACATGCGGCCCTCATATCGGCACTGGGCAAGACCACCGGCCAGGATGTCCTCCGCTAACGGCCCGGTGCGGGCCATGAGGTCGTCCAGCGGCCGGAGAGCGCCATGCTGCGCCAACGCCCCCACGTACTCGGAGTTCCAGATGAAGAAAACATCAGGGGGAGCGCCGCTCACGATGGCGCGGAAGACCTTGGAGTCATCCTGCGCCGTGCTGGTGTTGACGAGGCGGACATGGGGGTGCTCGACGTTGAATGCGGCCACGATCTCCTCGAAGGCATCGCGCTCGTGGCCCATCCAACCAGACCACACGTGGAGCTCGGGAACGCCTGAGGCCGTGCGGCGGGCCTGGGCGCGTCGGCCCGGCGCGGCCCACCAGATCCCCAGCAACAGCACGGCCACGCCGCCGGCGGCGGCCCAGCGCCGGGCAGGGCTGTCGACGGAGACCCGGGAACTCATGGTTGCCTCGGCATCCCCCTCCGCATCACAAACGACGGGAGCCCGGCCGAGGTGGCCAGGCTCCCACAGGATACAGCAGGTTCACCGACGGCGGCTCACGCAACCGGCACGACCTCGACCGAGGCGCCGACCTCCTCCAGCTCCGACTGGATCTTGGCGGCCTCCTCCTTGGAGACGGACTCCTTGACGGTCTGCGGCGCGCCATCGACCAGATCCTTGGCCTCCTTGAGGCCCAGGCTCGTGACCTGGCGGACGACCTTGATGACCTGGATCTTCTGCTCGCCGGCGGACTTGAGAACGACGTTGAACTCGGTGGGCTCCTCAGCCGGAGCGGCTTCGGCCGCCCCGCCGACAGGCATGGCCATAGCCATGCCCACCGGCGCTGCCGACACGTCGAACGTCTCCTCGATGAGCTTCACGAACTCGTGCAGCTCCAGGACGGACATGTTCTTGATCACATCGATAAGCTCTTCTTTGGTCACCGCAGGGTTCTCCGTTTCCCATGATCCGCGCGCTGCGGGGAGATGCTAGGCCGCTATGCGGCCTGCCCCTCCCTTGCTTTGGCGACTTCTGACAGCGCGCGGGGCAGCTTCGTGATGATCTCGTTCAGCCGGTGCGCCAGCGATGCCACAGGGGCGTTCAGCACATAGGCCAACTGGCCGAGGAGTTCCTTGCGCCCCGGCATCGTCGACCGAACCACCAACTGGGCGGCGTCGTACACTCGGCCGTCGGCAAACGCGGCCTTGATCTGTAGCGCCTCGTTGGTCTTCTGGAACTCGAGCAGAGCCTTGGCGGTGGCACCGACATCCTCGCGGCAGAATGCCACGCCCACTGGGCCCGTCACACACTCCGACAACGGCTCCGCCTCGGTGCCCGCGAGAGCACGACGGAACAGCGTGTTCTTGACGACGCGGAGCTGAGCATTCGTCTCGCGCACCGCCTTGCGCAGCGCAGCCATCTGGGCCACGTTCAGACTGCGGTAGTCCACCAGAATCGCGGCCTCCGAGCTGGCAAGGAGCCCCGAAAGGCTCTCCACCTGGGCCACCTTCTCAGGTCTGGCCAATCCTACACCTCCTCTCGAATCGGCGAGCTCAGACGAAGTTCAGTCCGTAGCGCGGGAGCGGAAGGGGCAAAGCCTGGCGCAACAGACCCGCCAGGTGGCCACCCATACCCGCCAACGGCTCGGAATGAACTGAACCAAACAGCGTGGCGACCACACTGCGGTCGCCATCGACCTCCACGGTCTCATTCCCCAGCTCGAACACCAAGCGATGGACCCGAAGCTCGTCGGCCTCGGCCCACACGCGGATGGCCTCGTAGTTGCCAGCGCCGATGCGCTCGGCCAACAGCGGCGCGAAGTCGGACCACAGCCGCCGAACGTCCAGCACTTTGACGGTACCCGGGAAGCTCTCCCACCGTGGTGAGACCCCCAGAAGCTGGCAGACGTCGCGCATGCCGTAGTCTGACGCGTAGGTCTCAACCGTCACCGACGCCGCTGGATGGAGCCGCACCAGATGTGCCAGGGCAGCGAGAATGGCAGCGCGCGACCCAGCCATCTCGCGCACCACCAGAGCGCCCTCGGACTTCGCCGGCAAGTTCACCGACAGAGCCGCCACAAGCTCGCCGGCCCGTCGGACGCCATAGGTGGCGGCTGGAGAGCAGACCATCACCCCGCAACCGACCCGGCGGCGGTAGTCCAGGGGGTCACGGCGGAATCGAATCGGCTCGGACTCGAACAGACGGCACACAGACCCCACGGTCTCGTCGCTTACAGGCTCCAGCACGATCGAGGAGTCCACGGCCGGCAGCGAAGGGCCGGGAATGTCATAGCCCGGAAACCGGCCCTCGGGGAACGCCCCGCGACGGGTGTACAGCGACCGGCCGCCCGAGATCAGCATGATCGCCGCCCCGCCCGCAACCGCTTGGGTGACAGCGGCGTCCATCAGGCGTCCCGCAAGACCCGCACCACGGTGAGCAGGATCGGTGCAAACCGACCCGATACACGCCACACGCACGGGGCAACCGAGAAGCGACGTGTCGTCCAACGTCATGCCAACCAGCGATACCGGAACTCCGTCGAGGTCGTAGATGAGCAACTGATCGAGCCGCTCGGCATCGAAGAGAAGCGGAAACTCGGCTCCCATGTCCGCGTCGAACACTCGGCTGGAGAGGGCGACAACGTCACACAGCTGCTCCGCCGACGCATGCTTCGGACCCGAGTACGGCTGTGGCATCATCACCCAACTCCTTTCCTTCCCGGGGTGCCCCGCAACAAAAGAGCCGGCCACCGCACCTCGAACCGAGGTGGGCAGCCGGCCCACATGCCCGTCGGCCTCCCCCAAAGGGACTCCGCCATGCATGATGCCTGCTGTCCGGACACCCACCTCGACAGGCAGCCGCACCGCTCCGTGCGGCACTTGGGCCCTTCCACGCCAGGGCGCCTGTTGTCTTCGGCTGGTCCGCTCGTCACCGGGTGGTCCCATGGGCCGAGCCACCCGGATCCTCAACTAGCCCGCGACCGACCGCGCATCCTGCACGTCGATGCGCACCCCCGGCCCCATGGTCGAGGACAGGTGAACGTGCCGCACGTAGACCCCTTTGGAGGCCGAAGGCTTGGCTGCCAGAATGGCCCCAAAGAGCGCAGCGAAGTTCTCCACAAGCTTGTCCGTCTCAAAGGACACTTTCCCAATGGGGACGTGCACATTCGACTGGCGATCCACGCGGTACTGAACCTTGCCCGCCTTGATCTGGCGAACGGTCTCACCCACGTCCTCGGTCACCGTGCCCGCCTTCTTGTTGGGCATGCGCGGGCCGAGCTTCTTCCCAAGACGTCCCACGGCCCGCATCATGTCAACATGGGCCACGAGGACATCGAAGTCACTCCAGCCTTCATCGATCTTCGCAATGAGATCATCATCGCCCACTGTCTCGGCTCCGGCCTCCAGAGCCGCCGCCGCGTGCTCGGCTTTGGCGAAGACCGCGACGCGAACCTGCCGCCCCGTGCCGTGGGGCAGAGTGATAGTGCCCCGCACGTTCTCATCAGACTTGCGCGGGTCAACCCCCAGCCGTGCGGCGAACTCGATGGTCTCATCAAACTTCGTGTTGCTGAGCCCCTTCAGGAGCTCGATGGCCTCCCGCACCCCGTACACGCGGTTCTTGTCCACCTGCTTGGCCACCGCGGCAAAGCGGCGGGAGTGATCTCTGGACATTGGGTCGGCCCTCCCCTCATAAAGTAACGGGCGACGGTCAGTCGACCACGACGATGCCCATATTGCGGGCGGTGCCGGCGATGATGCGCATGGCCTGCTCGATGTCATCGGTGTTGAGGTCGGGCAGCTTGGTCTGAGCGATGCTGCGGATGTCGGCCTTCGTGACCTTACCCGCCACCTGTTCCTTCGAGTTAGCGGCACCCTTCTCGATGCCCGCCGCACGCTTCAACAGGTCCGCCGCCGGCGGCGTCTTGAGCTCGAAGCGGAACGTCCGATCGGAGAAGACCGTGATCTCCACCGGAACGATCTGGCCCACCTGGTTGGCAGTCCGCTCATTGTAGGATTTCACGAACTCCATAATATTGACGCCATGCTGGCCCAATGCCGGACCAACCGGGGGCGCGGGCGTCGCCTTGCCAGCTGGGATCTGCAGCTTGACCAGCGCGATGACCTTCTTCGCCATTGCAGGGAGCCTCCAACCGCTCTAGACACATAGCCCCTGCCCTGACGGCCATACTCCAGGACAGGGCCATGCCCAACAGACACAAGGGCCGCGCGGCCATGAGCACAGGCTGCCCCATGCCCCGCCGCCCGGCCGTGTGATCTAGACCTTCTCGACCTGCGCGAAGTCGAGTTCCACCGGCGTCTCGCGCCCGAAGATCTCCATCCGCACCCGCAGCTTCTCGCGAGCCGGGTTCACCTCGTCCACGATGCCAGTGAACTCCGCGAAAGGCCCAGAGAGCACCAACACCGTCTCTCCCCGCTGATAGGCGGGCTTCACACGCCGGGGCTCATCGCCCAAGGTCTTCAGAATCTCGCGAACCTCAGCATCCGACAGCGGAGTGGGCCGCCGAGCACTCCCGTGGGGCGCCCCAACGAAACCAGTGACCCCCGCTGTGTTCCGGAGGAGGTGGTACGTCTCATCATCCATGGCGATCTGCACCAGGACATAGCCCGGGAAGACCTTGCGGGAGATGGACTTGCGCTTGCCGCCCACCATGCGGACTTCTTCCTCCATGGGGACCTCCACGCGCCGCACCCGGTCGCGCAGATCCGCCTGCTGGATCATCCGCTCGATGTTGGCCTTCACCTTCGCCTCTTGGCCCGTGTGTGTGTAAATCACATACCAGCCCAAGCGGCTCATACTCTGTGCACCGCCAGTCTGCCTCCGGCCTTCCTCTGCATCCATCACTGCCCCCGAACCGAAGAACGCGAGCCGTCCATCTAGCCTCGCCCATACAGGCCGACCTTGTTGGTCAGCCAGGCCAAAACGAACTCCAGGAGACCCAGCCAGACCGCTACGACCGCGATGACCAGGAGCACGAGATAGGTGTAGCCCTTGAGCTCGTCCCAGGTAGGCCAGACGACACGCTTGAGCTCCGCAGTCGCCTCCCTGATGAACCCCCGGAAGCTGCGGAACCAGCGAACCGGTGCGATGCCCTCTGCAGTGCCCATAGATGCATTCCTCTGCGAACCCGGACCGAATGCCGAAACCTACCAGTACGGTTCCGGGCCGTCCTTGACGCTGGGCAGGCGAGACAGGACTCGAACCTGCAACCTGCGGTTTTGGAGACCGCTGCTCTGCCAGTTGAGCTACTCGCCTGCGTCCCACGAGTGGGGAACCGGGGCCTCACGCAAGAACCTAGTCGCGCAGACGCGTCTCGTTGTGCTCGGTGTGCTTCCGGTCCCGGGGGCAGTACTTCATCAGCTTCATCTTGCCCTGCGTGTTCTGCTTGTTCTTGCACGTAACGTAATTGTAATCGCCGCAGACACTACAGGCAAGCCAGAACTTGTCCGAAGCCATGGCCAAACGTCCTCCTCAGCCTTCGCCCACTCGGCCCTACAGGTCGAGGATCTTGGTGACGACGCCGGCGCCCACGGTGTGGCCGCCCTCGCGGATGGCGAACCGCAGACCCTCGTCCATGGCGATGGGAACGATCAGCTCGATGGTCATCCGGATGTT
>Ga0116184_10001764_pt1 | contig 20014 bp, 12 predicted proteins | sample AD_JPNNA5_MetaG_FD_89886 | JGI IMG/M metagenome (GOLD analysis project Ga0116184, IMG submission 89886) | Active sludge microbial communities of municipal wastewater-treating anaerobic digesters from Japan - AD_JPNNA5_MetaG | ecosystem: Engineered > Bioreactor > Anaerobic > Digestate | place... | reverse complement strand
GATAGTTACGCCAATCGCCTCAACAAAGGGACCCACAGGGCGCTCAACCGCTGTCAACAGTTTGCCAGGCGCTATAAGTATGTTCTATCATGTGATATTGTGCAGTTTTTCCCCGCCATCGATCATGCAATTCTCCTTAAAACCTTAAAGCGTAAAATCAATGATCGACGTATCATTTGGCTCATTCAAACTATCCTCAAGAGCGGCGCGGACATTCTTTCAGAGCGCTATGATATGGTCTATTTCCCGGGAGATGACCTCTTTGCCGCGTTGCGCCCGCGAGGGTTGCTTATCGGCAACCTGACCAGCCAATTCTGGGCGAATGTCTATCTCAATCCCTTCGACCATTTTGTCAAGCGCGAACTGCGCTGTCCGGCTTATCTGCGTTACGTGGATGATTTTCTTTTATTCGCCAAGGACAAAACAAGTCTTTGGGGAATGCTGGAAAGAATTGAACTATTTCTCATGAAATACCGGTTGACCATTCATCCAGGCAGTCATCCCCGGCCGGTCGCGGAGGGCATTTCCTTTCTGGGATTTATCGTTTATCCTCAGCGGCGCCGTTTGAAACGGCGAAAGGTAGTACATTTTCAACGCCGACTCAAGCGGTTGATCGCAGATTATCAAACAGGTATTATCGATAGGGAAAAGCTGGATGCCAGCGTGCAGGGATGGATCAATCATGCGCGCTATGGGAATACGGAAGGTCTACAGAAAAAAGTCTTATCGCATTACTATAGCCTTGAGTAGCCTGCTGGCGTGTGCCGGGTCTTTACCCGCGACCAAGCTGATAGTATAGCACTGTGCTCCTGCAGACCGACTTTAGGAAGAATTAGTGGAAAAAGCTCATGGTAGATGATGCATCTCGCCAGAGACTCGCAACTTTGTCGCAGCAGATCAGGCGAAGCGCTGCCCAATATAAATAGCGAGCGTCGTTGTCGGGTCGATCGACCAGCACACGGAACTCGCAGAACTAACCCGGCAGCCGCTGTATCTCATCAATCACGCCAAGGCCTTTGAGTCATTTCAGAGCCAACATGGGGTCAGATACGCTTGCCAGGACTTCCGGATTCTCTAGATCAAAGAATGCGGCACCTGCGGCTTTCTGCTCGGCCACCTGGCGCGCCAGTGTTATGTTACCGACCTGGCGGGCACCAATTATGCCGACAACCGGATGGGATTCGAGCAAATGCCTGACTTGTTTGATTTGTTCAGTGCGGATGATCAACCGGTACAGTCCTTGAAAAATGAAAGACACAATATTAGTATTTAATGACAATAAATAATTAAGTATAATATAATTATTTTAATTATGTTTAACTGTTACCTCATTGGGATGCAGGAGATAATGAGTTATGGCAGAAAAAAATCACGTATGCAGTATTTGCGGAGAAGCCCTGGAGGACCCGGAATTCACGGCTATCTATCCCAACTTTGTCTGCAGGGCGTGTGACGAGAAGGCGGTCACTGTTCAGGGCAAACTGCCCTGCCATTTCAGCGATGCAGATGATGGCGATAATCCTGTGTTTATCGATGGCAGGAAATGCTGGAGACGTTACCGTTTCGGCGGATATATTACCATGTTGGATGACCTGGACTGTCAGACACTCGACGAGTTCTATGCCAGGCATAAATGAAACTGATCGGTAACCGATCGATTGCGGTTTTCTGAATTGCAGAGATTTTCTTGCTATACCCACCAGCCCTTTTTCTCAAACTTCCACATCCAGGTTCGATCCTGCCGCGATATCGTCTGATTCTTTATTTTTTATTACATTTAACTTGATTTTTCTGACCTGTTTGGCTAATTTGGATTCAAGCTGAAAGCGGCATGACCCGTCCGAATGGTCCAGAGATGCAAAGAGGGACATTGCATGAGCACTCCCCGCGAGAGGATGCGTGAAGCGATGGAGTTGGGAACTCCGGCACGTGTCCCTTTGATGTGTCAGCTCAGCATCGGACACATGCTGCTGCAGCTCGACGTTTCACCGCTCGAGTTTTGGCACGACGCCGATCTCTTTGCAGAGGGACTCTGCCGCCTGCGGGAGATCTATCAGTTCGATGGCGTGCTGGTTAGTCTGCACGGCCACGACCCGGACTGGAGATCGGGCATCAGATCCCGGAAAGAAACGCCCTCCGGTGAAGAGGTAACCTGGGAGGACGGCACCACCCTTCGCTATCTCTCTGATGACCTTCCCCAACCGGTCGTCGATGAACGATCACCCGGGCTTTCCGCAAGCGCGGCGCTCGATTTGCTCCCCCCAAGGCTTACCTTCATTCCCGTCTCGCAAGGCCTCAGATTCCGCATCCATCCGGAGCACAAGTTTGATATCTTCCGCAAGGTCAGAAACCGCCTCGGGGACGCCTTCTCGCTGCATGGGGAAATCACCTCTCCGTTCGACTACTTCCTCGATCTTCTCGGCCACCAATCGGGATTGCTCAGCCTTCTGCTCGAGCCCGAGCCGTCAAAGGAAATCCTGCGCTGGTACACCGGACTGATCAAGGAGCTTGCGGTGGAGATGTGTTCGGCGGGGATCGATGCGATCAAGGTCTCTTCGCCCTTCGCCGGGTCGGGATTCATCTCGCCGGAGATGTATCGTGAGTTCGTGCTCCCTTTCGAGGGCGACATCGCCCGTGCGGTGCGCAGCCGCGGCATCCCGATCTACACCCATACCTGCGGCGCGATCTCCGACCGCCTGGAGATGCTCTTTGCGGCCGGGGTCAGCGGCATAGAGTGCCTTGATCCGCCTCCGCTCGGAAATGTCGAGCTCGCAGATGCCAAGCGCCGGATCGGCGCCCGCGGATTCATCAAGGGCAACATCGACTCCGTCAACACCCTTCTCCTCGGCTCCAGTGCGCAGATCCTTCAGGATGCCCGGCAGCGCATCGAGACCGGCAAGCAGGGTGGAGGGTTCATCCTGAGCACGGCCTGCTCGGTTGCGCCGTATGTCGAGCGTGAGAAACTCCAGTTATTGCATGAAGCGGTCGATCGCTGGGGATAACCAGCAGCAAAGAGGAACACCGTATGGCTCATCTCACTTCGCGTTCCGCCTACCGGAATCTGGTTGAACGCCTGAACCGGTTCCCGCAAGGGGCTCCGCCGTCGCAGCTTCTCGATAAAATCCTGCAGCTGCTCTTCACCGAGAAGGAGGCGCAGCTGGTCGCCCTTCTCCCTATCAAGCCCTTCCGGGCGGCCGCTGCGGCCCGCCTGTGGAAAATGCCGCTCGCCGAGAGCCGGGCGATCCTTGACCGGCTGGCGGACAAGGGGATCGTGCTCGATGTGGACAAGAACGGCGAGCCGATCTACACCCTGCCCCCGCCGATGGCGGGATTCTTCGAGTTTTCGATGATGCGGGTGCGGACGGATGTCGATCAGAAGGTACTGGCGGAACTCTTCTATCAGTATCTCAATGTGGAAGAGGAGTTCATCAAGGCGCTCTTTACGGATGGGCAGACGCAGCTGGGACGGACCTTTGTCCACGAGCCGGCGCTTCCTCCGGAAATCTCCCTGCATGTGCTCGAGTACGAGCGCGCCAGCGAGGTCATACGCAGCGCCCGATTCCGGGCGGTGGGTGTCTGCTACTGCCGTCACAAGATGCAGCATCTGGGAAAGGCCTGCAGCGCCCCGCTCGACATCTGCCTGACCTTCAACGGCCCGGCCGAGTCCCTGATCAAGCATAACGTAGCCCGGGCCATCGATGTCCAGGAGGGGCTCGACCTTCTCCAGCAGGCCTATGACCACAAGCTGGTTCAGTTCGGTGAGAATGTCCGGGAATCGGTCGGATTCATCTGCAACTGCTGCGGATGCTGCTGCGAAGCGATGCTCGCGGCCAAACGGTTTGGAGCGCTGCACCCGGTGCATACGACCAACTATATTCCGGAGATCGTGGAGAGTACGTGTACGGGATGCGGCAAGTGCGTGGAGGTCTGTCCGGTTGAAGCGATGGCCCTGGTCTCAGCCGGAGATCCGCTCCGCAAGAAGAAAAAGAAAGCGCGTCTCGAAGAGGAGATCTGTCTCGGATGCGGGGTGTGCGTCCGGGCCTGCCCGGAAGAAAGCCTTCAGTTGAAGGCCAGGGTCTCCCGGGTGATCACCCCGCTCAATTCCACCCACCGTGCGGTCATCATGGCCGTCGAGCGGGGCAAGCTGCAAAACCTGATCTTCGATCAGGGCGCGCTGCAAAGCCATCGGGCGATGGCCGCGATACTTGGCGTGCTGCTCAAAGCCCCCCCAATCAAGCAGGCCATGGCCAGTGAGCAGATCAAGTCGAGGTATTTTGAGTGGCTGGTGTCCAGGCGCAAGAACTGAGCATTCTGCAATTCCGCTGTGAACGGCTGTGCTACCGGCGGTTCGGGTTATACCGCACCGGCTTACCGGCCACCCGTTCGATCGGATCATTGACATAGACCTTGCCAAGTCCGATCGCTGAGGTGAAGGTTCCCCCTTTTCTGTCCTCGCTGATCCCGTCTGAATACCCCAAATCCACCGGTATCTTGCCACGACCGCCCTGCGCGTCAATGACAAAGGTGGGGCGCAAAAAGCCGGTGGTCGCGCCGCAGAGGTCCCGGCAGATCTCCTTGCCTCTGTAGACCTCGGTGCGGAAGTGGCCGGTTCCCTCGACCAGATCGGCATAATAGAGATAGTAAGGCTTGACGCCCATGCGGCCGAGGCCGTGCATCAGCTCACGCATGATATCGGTATCGTCGTTGACCCCCTTGAGGAGCACCGTCTGACAGCCGATGGGAATGCCCAGATCCCGCAAGCATTTGACCGCCTGATAGCTCTGATCGGTGATCTCGTTGGGATGATTGAAATGGGTGTTGATGAAGAGCTGGGGCTCTTTCAGTGATTTGGGCGTATGACTCTTGAGCATATCGAGGAATTCCTGGTCCTCGTAGATCCGCATCGGCCAGACGCAGGGGACCCGCGTACCGATGCGGATGATGTCCAGGTGTTTGATCTCCCTCAGCTTGCCGAGAATCTCATCCAGTTTCTTGTTGGCCAGCAACAGGGGATCGCCGCCGGAGATGAGGACATCGCGGATGTCATCATGCGCGGCGATATACTCGATTCCCTTGTTGATCTCTTCGCTGGAGACATTCTTGTGTTCATCGCCCACCTTGCGCTTGCGCGTGCAGAAACGGCAATACATCGCGCACTCGATCGAAACGAAGAGCAGGACACGGTCCGGATAGCGGTGAATAATGGTCCTGGGGCCGCCCAGAGGGATATCGCCCTCTTCATCGAGGGGATCTTCGCTGAGATCCATGTAATGCACCAGCTCCTCGACATCCGGCACCGCCTGTTTCCAGATGCCGTCGTTCATTTTTTCGATGAGGCCGAGGTAATAGGTGTTGATCCGCATCGGATATTTCGCGATGACATCCCGGAGGCGGGGATCGACCCGCGCCTTTTGATCGGTGAGCCATTTTTCGAGGTCTTCGTAGCTTTTCAATGAATTTTTAAGGATCTCTTTGTACGCCATGGTACTTCTCCGGTAAAGGACAGTTTTCAGGTGAACCGCTTCCACGGACGGATGGGCCGCTGAGGCCTCCTGATGTTATATACGATCGCCGGCGTATCTTTCGCCACGCGATCCGGCATCCGAAATCATTCAGGTTGGTCTTGCATCCCTCAATGCCAGACCGCCGAGGGACGTTTCGCGGTATTGGCTTTGCAGGCTGATCCCGGTTTCATACATGGTTTTCACCACTTCATCAAAGCTGATCCGGTGACGGCCGTCGGACATGAGGGCATAGGTGTTGTGGGCCAGGGCGCGCTGTGCGCCGAAGGCATTTCTTTCGATACAGGGTATTTGCACCAGTCCTTCCACCGGATCACAGGTTAATCCGAGGTGATGTTCCAGGCCCATTTCCGCGGCGTATTCGATCTGAGTGATGGTACCGCCCATGATTTGTGCTGCGGCAGCGGAAGCCATCGCACAGGCCGTACCCACTTCCCCCTGGCATCCCACCTCAGCCCCGGAGATGGAGGCATTGGCTTTCACCAGGCTGCCTATCAATCCGGCAGTGGACAAGGCTTTGAGAATAACCTCCCTCTCTGTCTTGTACACTTTTTTATGGTAGTACAGCACAGCAGGCAAAACTCCACTTGCACCGCAGGTGGGAGCCGTTACAATTACCCCTCCAGCTGCATTTTCTTCGGATACAGCGAGGGCATAAGCAAAGATCTGCGCTCTGCGCCTGAAAGGCCCGGAATACTGATCTGCTTTTGCCTTGAATTGACGAGCTTTGCGGGGGAGTTTCAAACTGCCGGGCAAAATGCCATCCGAAATCAGGCCGCGACGAATGCTCTCCTGCATCGCATCCCAGATGTGTTTTAAAAAATCCCAGATTTCCGGACCTTCGACTTTCTCGACATATTCCCAGAATTTCAGTCCGTTATGAAGACAGTATTCCAGAATCGAATTCATGGTGGTATGCGGATAGATCGGAACGGTTTCCAGACCAGAGGTATCATCCACCACGGCGCCTCCCCCCACACTGTAGGCTATCCAGCGATCAATCAAGGATCCGGCCTGGTCAAATGCTGTAAATTCCATGGCGTTGGGGTGCCTGGGCAGAAAAATGCCGGGTTCCCATTTGATTTCCGCCCTCCGGCCGGAAAAAACGTTGTGAATGACCAGATCCGTCAAGTGCCCTTTGCCAGTGGCTGCCAGGCTGCCGAACAAGGTAATGTTGAAATGGTCAGCCTGGCTGTTTTTTCCGAGAAACCGTTCAGCGGCCTTCCGTGGTCCCATGGTATGGCTGCTTGAAGGCCCATGTCCGATTTTGTATATCTCTTTGATCGATTCCATCATGATGGTAGAAAGCTTGATTTTGCTGGGGTTGAAAAAATGAATGACACCAGAAGACAAGATCTTACAGAGAGTCAAAAAACGAGGCATCCATTATTGGTTATGCGCCTGATACCCGGCGTTTTCCCCATTATTAGCAGAGCCCAGCCCTCTGCTGCGCCCACATTGTTACCAACCTGCCGGAAAATTAGCCAACATAAACCTGAAAAGCAAATAAAATCCCCAAGCATGTCAACAGGCCATTCCCGGCTGGATCGACCTGCGCAGAGATTAAGAAAGGATTTTTTAGCCAAATAAAACCTCGGGAAAAACCGGGTTGACAAGTGTCCGCAAATGGGCAAAATGGCGGCGTTTGATAAAGAAAGAGTTCCGTATTACCAGAACTCTCTCATGAATTTTATTACTTCATCTTGGCGGGGCCGACGGATCTCGAGCCCACGGCCTCTGGCTTGACAGGCCAGGAACAGTGGGCTAGAAATTGGCCTAACTTATTGATTATTTGTACGGGTTGAAAAATACTGGCCTAAAGTTGGGCTAATTGAATCTCGGTGGATTTCACGCGAGAAATACTTGTTAGGAGTGGTTGACAATAAATTACAGTTACAGGCGATGAAGTGAAGGTGACTTTATATCATTCGTCCTTCTCTGATTGCTGCGCGAGTTGATCCTGCAGCGATAGGGCCTGGTTATATACCTTTTTGCACTTTTCCTTGGTTTTCAGATCCTGATTGACTAATTTCCGGGCATCGAGTGGGCGATGAGGGGGCCGGGCAAGGGCTTGGCGCTATGAAAATGGGGTATCAGGCGCTTAACCGAGGACGATTTCCTCAGTTTTTTGCCCCCTAGCAAAATCAAATTTCCTGTCAGCCTTCGCCACACCACCATAGACCGGATCAAACAGCACCGCATGGAATGCGGTTACAAATTCAGGTTCACCTCTTTCAAAGCGGACGCGAACCGGTCCCTGGTGACCGTCGCCAATTTCGACGCTTGGATCTGCGTCAACGGCGTGCGATCCTCCGAATACCGCAAGTTTGTCCAGCCCGGCGAGGAACGCCGGTTCGAGGTCAGGAGCGGTGGAATAAATCCGAAATTGACGATCGAAAGCGACAGCCTGGTGCCGGGCCAGGTCATTTAATTCGAAGCGGATTTGAAATAATCGGCTTACCCTCCGGGAGGGTGCCTGACTGGACTCCCCCACCCTCCTGGAGGGTGTTCAAATTTTTACGGAGATATGATGATGCATTGGAAGATGCTTGCGACTTTACTCGTGGCCGCCGGCTTGTTCGGGCAAACCCCGCCGAACGGGGGCACCACACCCGATAAGCCGATGACGGATTCGTCCTCCACAATCCGCAACGGACGCCTCATCGACGAGATCCGGGCCTTTAATACCGGAGTGGCCGTGTGGTGGACCGGCGCCAACGGTTGGCTGATCAAGTCCGGCGATTGCCTGATGGGAACCGATCTCTGCTTGGAGCAGAGCGACCGCGAGATTCCCTCCCCGGTGTCGGCCGAAGAACTGGCTCCGGATATCGACATCCTTTTCATCACGCACGAACACGGGGACCATTTCGAGCCGGAGACGGCGAGAATCCTCGCCCGGAAATCCGATTGCCTTTTCGTCCTCCCCCGGAATTGCCTGCCCGCTGCGCGTGAGTTCGGCATCCCGGAAAAGCGCATCCGGGTGGCTGTTCCTAGGACGCCTTTCTCCCTTACGGGAGTGGAGGTCCTCCCTATGCGCGCCATTCACGGGAACCCGCGTTTCGCCGTTTTCGTCGACGCCAACTTGGAGGACTGCGGATATATGATCACAACCGGTGGCACGAGTCTCCTCCAGCCCGGGGACACGGTTCTCTTGGAGGACCATCTTTTTCTCAAGCATGTGGACGTGCTTTTTGTCTCCCCCACCGAACACAACACGGCCGTCGACAGGTCGGTGATCCTCATCAACGAACTCGGACCGGATTTCATCTTTCCCCAGCACCGCGACACGTTCCACGTCACGTCGGAAAACCGCTACTGGACCACGGCCTGGACCCATGAGGTCAGAACCCTTCTCTCCAAGCCCCTCCAGGAGCGCTATCATATTCTCGAGATGGGCGGGGGAATGGTGATTCGGGCGGCCCGTTGACTTTACGCGTTCCAACGTCTGTATGCGATCCAAAGGCGCTGTAAGGCTAACCGGTGCCAGCACACAATTTCTGGCCTAATACTATCGGCTGGTCACTTCCACGTCCATCACTGAAAGGACCGGCCTTTCAAAACCTGGTGGAAGATTTTCCCTATCGCAACAGCATCAACTTCACCACATCCCCGGTCACCGGTGTAGCGATCCGGCAAAAATAGAGGCCGGAGGACTGACCGGATCCATCCCACACCAGGGTATGCAAACCAGCCTGCTGAGCACCCAATTCACGCTGCACCACCAGCTGACCGCGGGTGTTGTAAATGCTCATCGTCACCTCAGCCGCCTCCGGCAGAGCATAAGAGAGGATCGTTGCGCCATTGAAGGGATTGGGATGATTGGTGAAAACTCGAAATTCCGATACCATCCCGACAGGCTCCGCTTCCTCCCACTCCACGGCCAGTTCGCGTCCACTCTTGTCCGCGCATCTAAAGTCCGTCACAACAACATGCGCCTTGTGCTCAAAACACAGCTCCGCCAGTTTTCCCGAACCGCTGGCACCGGCATAATCACCATAGCTAAAGGCAGCCACGACCACATTCCGGACAGAATCGTGCGATGGCGGCAGGGCTACTGCCGTGTTGCCGCTGCTACTGAGAAAATCTCCGAGCACCATTTCCTTCAAGCCGGTTCCATCGGTCTGCAGCGCCATCTGAAACGCCGCCAATTCCGATGCCCCGTCGGCCCAGATTTCATATTTCTCGGGCGCCGCATGGATGATTTTAACTTTGATGGGCGCTGCCTCAGCCATGGCCCTCTTCATCTTCTCTGCTGCAGGAACCGGCTTGTTCCACCACGACGCCACCAGCTGAATGTCGAAAATATCGATATATCCGTCGGAATTGACATCATAGGCTGCCAAAAAGTTCGCGCTGGATCGGGTGCTGCCCCAACGGCTGGCGACCAGCTGGATATCGATGATATCCACATCGTGATCGCGGTCTACATCAGCCCAAAAACTGGAGGGTGCCGAAAGCGTCAGAATCAGATCCCCGTATGAAAAGGGTCCATAGGCCCAGTTATTGCCGCCAATAATACTCGGCAGTTTCGCGGCTGTCTCCTGCGGCCAGGTGCCGCTGAACTGGCCGTTGCCGCCGTCATAGACGTACAGCAGGAATCCCATTTCGGAAAAGGGCAAATAATTAAATGGCGCCGTCCGCAGATCAAAGGTGATTTCGGTTTGCACATGCCCACTGCTCGCGGAGATGCCCTGGGTGATGCCGGAGAGGACCACGGCGCCCTCCAGAGAAAGCTTGTCCGGCCATTTGCCATGCGCGGGCAGGAATCGGTTTTTAGCCGAACCATTATCCCAATAGACCTGAATAAGACCTTCTGATCGGGAATCGCCTGACCATTCGCGATCCATATCGCGATCGAAAAAGATGCCGACGGCATCCCAGCTATCCAGCTGCGGATTCTTTTGATCGTCCACCGCAAGATACAACCGGTTCTGGTCGTTCTGGACATAGAGCCGAACCACACCGGTCAATCCAGGATAAAGCGCGTCCACCACTCGCGCCTGACTCCACTCCGCCGCATGGATAACGCCGTCCACTACCGGGGCCGTGCTGGCAAATGTCGACTGAATAACATAGCCATTCTCGAGCGCTTTCGCGCTGGCGGTTGCTGAAAAGCCGCTGACGCTTTTATTATAAACGGACTGGATCTTGTAAAAAAAAGTTATTCCCGAACTCGCCGTCTCGTCGCGATAATAACAGTTTTTGATCGATTGAGCCACCCGGGAATATGCACCGGAAGAGGAGGTGCTGCGATAGACATCGTAGCCGAGAAGCGTATCCGAAGAAACCGGCTTCCAGGCCAACGGAATCAGACGGGAGTAGCCATCCAATGCGACCACCGTCGAAGGGGGAGCCATCATCTCGGTGGATTGGCAGCCGTTTGCCACCAGAGTGCCATCGACGGGCAGAATCGAGGCAATCCCGTGCGGCGGTGAATCCTGCGAGACCTGGGCCTTTAGTGCGCCTGAGATGGCCAGGATCATTACAAGAACAGCCTTGTGTTTCATCTCAATCTTCTTTCCTTTGCGTGCGCAAAACCCTAGTGGATGATAACCATCTTTTTCGACAGTGTCTGCTGGCCCGATTTCAAGACGCAGATGTAAACGCCGCTGCCAACCGTACGTCCGTTCTCATCCATTCCATCCCAGTCGACGGTATAGGCGCCGGGCGATTTTTCACCCTTGAACAGAATGCGGATCATCTGCCCCGTAATACTGTAGACGATCAGACTGGACTTATCCTTCCTGTCGATAGAAAACTGGATGGACGTGCGCGGATTAAAAGGATTGGGATAATTCTGCTGCAGGGCAAATTCATGCACCGGCTCGACTCTGTAATGCAAATCCGTTCGTAGAGAATCGACCGTAACAGAGCTGCCATAGCGATCGCTGATTTTCAGACTGCGGACGGTGAAGGGGGGCATTGGGCCTGTGAAGGTGATGGTGGCGAGGCTGCCGGATCCCTCAACGCCCTTGTTTGCGCCGTAGCTATAGGCGCCGATGGTGATCTCTTTTTTCTGATCGCCGTAAAGCGGGCCCAGTGCGACCGCCGAATTGCCCGATGCGGTCAATAAATTGCCGGGTGCAATGCCCGTCACGGTCATGGAGAGAGGAACGGTGAGGCGCATTTCGAAAGCGCCCAATTCGCGGGCGTTCTCGGCCAGAAGGTTAAAGCTGTTCGCAGAGGCTTTTTGCAGAAAGATCTGGACAGCCTGCGTGCTCGATGGCGCATCCGGCACCTGCATCAGATTTTGCGCCGGAATGGCCTGTTTCCACCAGGAGGCAATTAACTGCACATCAAAGACATCGATGTCTCCGTCGCCGAGTCCGCCGCGGTCGACATCACAGCTGGCCATGTATGCCGCTTCGCCTCTGGCGCTGGTCCAGTGTGCCGCCGCCTGTTGTGCATCAGCCTCATTGAGGGCGTTGTTGCCGTCGACGTCCGCCCAAAATCGCCCCGTTACCGTGATGTTGTTGCTCTCCAGCAACACCGGCACTTTTTGGCCGTTCGAATCACTCACCTTGGCGTCGCTCAGCTGGATGGCCGCTGTGCCTCGGGCCACTCCCTTGCAGACAACCTTGGCGATGATGCCGCTTCCGGAGAGACCAGGTGCCGTACCGACGCTGTAGGCCCCGAATGTAATCCGGCCCTCCCGCTGGTATAATTGGGGGCCCAGGGCGTAAAAAGTCCGTCCGGCATTGCTGATAAACGGCCCCAATCGTACGTCCGCTGCATTTTCAATGGCGACGACATTCCGGTCAAAGAACAGAATGAATTCAAAACCTGAGAAATCCACAGCATTCTCGACCTTGATGAACAGGGTATCCGTCTGGCCCACCTGGATCGCTCTTTGCTGAACATCCACTTTCATCTTTTTGTTCAGTGGCGGCGGAGGCGTCGGCGGCGTCATAACGTCGCCGGCGGAGGGCCCTGCGGGCGGCGGTGTATTGTCGATGAGCGGTTCGGCATCCTCGTTATCACCGATGCCATCGCCATCGCTGTCCAACACAGTGGAAACCTGAATGGAAATGGACGCGTCACTCCGGTTGCCATCACTGTCTCGCACGGTGAGGGTGATCAGGTGGTTCCCGGGAGTCAGACTGTCAGCGGACGCCGTGGAGCCTTTGCCCAACGGCCCGTCGATGCTGGATGACCAGGAAAAGGCATCCTCCGGCAGGGAGGGGTCTTCAAAATCGAATCCGTTACCGGAAAAAACAACCCGCCTGTTTCTATAGAACCGGGCCCCATTATCCGGAGAACTGATGAATATGGCAGGTGCCTTTTTGCCCAGGGTAAAAATATTATCGGAGACATCTTCGGTCGTATTAACGCCATCGCAGGCGAGCACCTTGATGAGGCCATCGCTGCTGCCGCCCGATTGTTCCGTGTTCCAGACATAATGGTTCCCCTCGACAAACATGGCCAGCACATCCCATGTCTTACCGCCATCCCGGCTGTAGAGCAAATTGAAGGTGAGCGGATCGTTATCCGCATCGGCCGCGATCCAGTTGATATTCTCTCGCGGCCCCAGGATTTCGCCGCCGTTGGGATAGGTCAAGGTCACCTGTGGCTTGTGGGCGGAAATGGAGATGGTGTGCAGCACCTCGGCGTCCTTTTTGATGACGATGCGGTTGGTGTTCGGATCATCCGGAATGACTTCGGCAAAATTGGCCAGGCCGGTTATGGGATCGACCGGATCCGACGGCACCGGATCGAAATATCGGATGTAGAGAACGCCGCCGCCCGCATTCTGCAATTCAATGCTGCAGGCACCCTGGTCTGGCGACCCCTCATCCGCGAAAGCCAGCGTGCGGCGCTCGCACTTGAGAAAGGAGATGTGGTTGTTCTGATCGATGCCGCCGGTAATGAAGAAATAGGCACCCATGGACTGGGCAACAGGCCTGGTCAGCGAGGCCGCCTCCTGCGACCACGAATCCAGGAGCTTTTTATACATATAGGCCGAAATCCACTCCCCATAATTGGTGTCATTTTTGCACGGCGAGTAACTCATAACATCATAATAATGATCGCGGTCCAGGATTTTCGTCCCATCCCAGCCATCGGCATCGATCAGGCCCAGATCACTGCCATGCTGCGGGTAGTCCTCATAATAGGGTCCATCGGTGCCGCAATTGTCGCGTACATGCGCCGCGCGCCGCAGTCCGTTATTCCAGACGCCTGTCAGCATATGGCCAACCTCGTGCGCCATGGTTTCTCCGCCCACGGTTTTCTTCACAGTCCAGTTCAGTCCATTGCGGCAGCCCCAGGCTTCATTGCGATATCCCCAGCCCTTGGATTTCCCGGTGGCATCTTTGCAGTCGAGCAACCAGCCGCACGGCGCTACTTCCCGGCAAACCAAACCATAGTATTTAGTATGCGGTGGGTCATCGATTAAGGTTTCCTGCAGCCACAAGTCAGTGACCAGCCGGGTGCCATTGGTGCTGCTCTCCGTCGGGTCGTAGGTGATCATGTCATCGGGCCGTTTTATCAAATTGATGCGGGCAAGGGGATAAATCCGTTCGACATATTTGACGGTGGCTTTGATATCTTCCATGCTCACCGGCGCGCAGGGGCTGTAGCTATCGACGTAGACGTTGGCGCAGGCGTAAACCGGCACAATCTTGAGGGTCAAATCCAGCGGCGGCTGAAAATGCAGTTGGATGCGCTGTGTCGTGACGAAATAGGTATCGCCGTTGGGCAGCTTGCAGGCGACGTACAGATTGAGATAGGGCGGCTTGTCAAAGATCCAGCTCCCCGGAATCGTGAAATTCAGCGTATGGGAGAGCTGCCGGGGATCGTATTCGGAGCGCGCCGGAACCTTGATCTGATTATCGAAAGGATAGACCCGATTGGGCTGAAGAATGCCATTATTATAGATATTCATCGGCAAGCCATTTTCGTACTCGAAGCGGATATAGCCCGAAGCGGCGATGACAATCCCCGCCGGCTGATCGGAATCGAGATGGACGCGGACCAGCGTGGCTTTGCCGGCGATCAACGGCACGCTGTTGGCTTCATCCTGCACCACCTGGACGAGTTCGACACGGCGCACCAGGATGTTGGTGGGACACGCATCACCGATGCCGTCATGATTGCTGTCCTTCTGATCCGGATTGGGAGTCAGCGGGCAATTGTCACAGAGATCGCCAACACCGTCCTTATCACTATCATCCTGAGCCTTATTATAGATCTGTGGACAGTTATCCAATGAATTGGAGATGCCGTCGCCATCGACATCGGGATCGCAGGCGTCGCCGATGCCGTCACCGTCGAGGTCTTTTTGATCGGCATTGGCAACACTCGGGCAATTGTCGCAGGCATTGCCCAATCCGTCCTTGTCGTCATCTTTTTGATCGGGATTAGCCTTGTCCGGACAGTTGTCGCAGAGGTCGCCCTTGCCGTCGGCGTCCTTATCTCGCTGATCGGGATTGTTTTGGGAAGGACAGTTGTCGCAGGCATCTCCCAGATGGTCCTTATCGGTATCAACCTGATCGCTATTGGACTTGTCGGGACAATTATCGCAGACATCGCCGACGCCGTCGTGATCCACGTCCGACTGATTGCTGTTCTTGGCGTCCGGACAGTTATCGACGCTGTTGGCTATTCCATCCCCATCGGAATCGGCCACCTGGGCATATTTGGTGACGAGGACATCGGTGTTGGCCTGGCTGGGCGGTGCATTGACGGAACCCACATTGCTGGTCACGTAGAGATAATTGCCGGCATCCAGATCGAGAGCCTTGACAGACCCGTCCAGGTCGTTCACTTCCCAAATGGGCGCGCCATCCGTACGATTCATTTTACGCAGCGAATGATCGATCGAGAGGATGATATTGCTCGAGCTGTCGAGAATCATCTCCCCCGGTTTGCCCGTGAAAAGCTGCACCCACTGCTGGGTGCCTGAACCATTGAACACCACCACAAAGCCTTTGTCTGGAAAAATCGGAGAATCGGAGGCGAAGCCGGCAATGAAAACGGAACCGGAGGCGTCGACGCTCATTTGCAGCACCCGGTCGTTATAATAGGGGTGCGAATACTGTTTTCTCCAGACTTGCTGAAAAGAGGCGTTGTATTTTATGATTTCGATGTCATCGTGGTAATAGGTGCCGGTGGAGGGATCGCTGGCCTGAACACTCACGAACCGGCTGATGTAATAGTTGCCGGCGGCATCGGCCGTAATTCTGCTCATGTTATAGTCCGAGGATTGGCCCAGGATGGTGCCGTCCGCTTTATACTTGACCGCTCCGGATGGTCCGATGACGCCGAGGTTGCCGCCATCATCCAGCACCATATCCACGGCAGCGTGCGCGATGAGATTGCGCCAGATTTCACCTCCGTCGCTGTCGCGCAATTTGACGACGACTCCGCCCTCGCCATAGGACGTGCTGCCCTGACGATAGGTATTGAATTGCCCGATCAGGTAAACGTTGCCGCTACCATCCACGACAAGGTCGATGGGCCGGTCCTGGGCGTATTGGCCAATGTTGGTATCGATGGTGCGGGTGACGGTATGGGTCCAGCCACCATCCCCCGATTTGCTGACGTAGATGAATTGACTACGCCCCGAAGTTTTGCTGCCGCTGGTATACTGATGGTCATTGACGTGCTCCTGCTTGCGCGCACCGACAGTGACACCCTTGGCGGTCGTCTGCGCCGTCCGATACTGGTCGATCATGAAAAAGAGATCGGTGATCGGGTAATCGCCCACCAGTTTTTGCGTACCCTGGACGTAAACATTGGCCTGGGCATCGAGACAGGTCCGGCCCGCCCAGTCGCTGCTGTAAAAGGTTCTGCCGGCTATCGTGCTGGTGCCATCGTAGCGCACCTCCCAAATTTTGGTCAGGGCATCCTGGGCGATCGTGGCAGTGATCCATCCCAGCAGGAGGGTTTCGATCACGGTGAGACCTGGGAAAACATACTTTTTCATTTCGACTCCATCATGGGGATCAGGGAAAAACAATATGGAGAGAAATCCGAAAACTTTTTGCTATTTTTGAATTCGAAGGAACAAAGAAAAATGGCGCTGGTGGAGTGGCTGAAAAGCCTTTCTTTGGTTTGGGTACCAAAGGGCTTCGTATGGCTGTTGCTTGCAGATTGGTGCTGTCAATTGAGGATAATGTCCGTTTATTATTAAATAGTCAATAAATATAACAATGTCAAATAATTTCTTGTTTTTAAAAGCATACATCAGGGTATTTTATGCTTGACAATTAATCATTTAATGCTAATATTCCAGGCAGGTATATACGACAGATTACCCGCAAAAACAAAGACGGCTCAGCCGTCACCGAGGTGCAGCTTGCTCATAGCCAGTGTAAACGAAAGCCTGAAAGCATAGATACGCGCCTATACCCGGCGATCAATCGATAACTCCATATATTTAAATTTATTATGCACTATTATATTACCTGTGGCTGTCGAAGGCAGGCTAACCTAATTCCAATAGAGTAAGCCATGAAATTCCCCGAAATTGTCTCTTTTACCTTGACAAACGCTTGCAACCTCAGGTGTCAGATGTGCGGCCAATGGAGCAGCGAGGGCTACATTACCAACAAAATCAAAGACCCTGTTCTGACTCCCAAAATGAAGCCGGAAGACTGGATAAGGCTTGTAGATGAAATGGCCGGCCACCCTGTCAAACTTGTTCTGGTGCGGGGCGGTGAGCCTTTTTTGTATCCCGGACTAATGGATATTCTCAGGTATATTAACAGCAAAGGAATGTTCATTGCGCTGGATACCAACGGCACCCTGCTGGAGAAGTACGCCGAAGAACTTGTTAGGATTGGCAACATGCACATAACCTTTTCGGTAGATGGACCCGAAGAAATACACGACACTGTGAGAGGAATCAAAGGAAGCTTCAAAAAGACCAAAGAAAGCATTCTGTTGCTGAATAAGCTGGATAATAAAGGTGTGATCAATAGGAATATTTGTTTTGTCATCAGCAGGTATTCGTACAAGGGATTGGGAGAGATGCCTTCTGTGGCCAAAAGCATGGGAATCAGGGAGGTGAATATTGTCCCCTGTTACTATGTGACTGAAAAGGTGGGCACTATCTATCAAAAAGAACTACAAGAAAATTTTGGCATGAATGCCTTTTCTTGGCAAGGATTTCATCAGGAGGGTTCCGGCATTGACCTGGTCGAATTCAGCAACCAGCTGCGAAACTACAAGGAAAATCTTGATGGCATTGCAAATGGAAACTACATGCCCCTGAGTGATGAAGAATATAAAATATGGTTCAGTGATCCGCTATTGCCGGTAGGTTCCGTGACTTGCAACAATCCTGAAAAACTCATGGATATTCAGCCTGACGGTGAAGCCAATTTTTGTATCGATTATCCCGATTATTCTTTCGGCAATGTCAGGGAAGCCACCATCGGTGAATTATGGAACAGCGAGGCAGCAGAAACATTCAGGAAGTACAGGCGCAGCAACCCTCTTGCCGTATGTTACCGTTGCGGCGCAAAATATGTGACTGCAGACAAGAATTAATTCGCGCAGCTATGCGCATGGGCAAGAGAAACCGGAAAGGAATATTTCAGGTCTCCGTCCTGAAGAGACCCGATGAGAAAGCGGGGATTACTTTAGCGTAATCTTTACAGCCCAATCACAGGATGAGATTTTCTTGCCTCCCGGAAAACGGTGCAATTCAATTGTACCAGACGCATCGGCCTTGACCGTAGTCCTGGCTATCCATTGACCATTAACTGTGTCAAACCAGTGAACCAGGTATTTCGTACCGGGAATAAAGTCATGCAGCACCGGTATCACCGATTCATTTTCGAAATAGAGCAGGGCGAAATCCTTTGCCGGTGTTCTCATCATATAGGCCCAACCATCCAGGCCGGCGGAGGGACTAGCGAGCGCTTTATCAGGTTCGACCCTGTTGCGCGCCGGCTCGAGCTGCTGGAATTTTTTTCCCTCCGATAATATAAACGTATTCAGATGTTTCATATAGCTTGCCGATTCGTACTTGAAGGCGGTCCAACTATGAGGCCTTGCTCCTTCAGGTTCGCCGGTTGTGGTCAAGTCATACGCCGCAGTGCCATGCACATGTCCACACAAGCCGCCCGACAGAACCGATCCGTACATTTGCGCACGGGCAAAATAATTATCGCGCGCCGAGTTGGCAGGAGGTCGCTCCCCGTTCGGTTTATTGATCTCATGGTCCCAGCCGGTATAATAGGGTTCAAAATTGATGGCCGGCAAGGGCGGCTTCAGGTAAAAGATGGTTTCGAGTGAATCCGCCACACGGTGGTCGCGCGGCTTGTTTCCTACACTGTGCAACGTAAGCCACGGACAATCCTGGTGGTGGCCGAAAACGGTAAAAGTAGAACTGCTGATCAAAGCAGTAACCGGTTGGCCAAAAGGGGGGGGACCATATTTTTTCAGATGGTAAACAAGCGCCTCATTGAATTCTTTTGCGCTTAGACTGAAATCCTTTGGAATCCAATCCAGGTGAATGCCGCTGAATACGATATTGAATGCGCCATAGCGGGAAATCAGATACTGGAAAAAGCGGGAAAAGCTTTCGTTGAAATCGAAATAGGCTTTCCAGGAGGGGCCGACATCTCTTCTTACCGTTTCGAGCAGGGCGGTGAAGCCGTTGGCTGATAAAAACTCCATTTTCCTGTCGAGACTTTTAAAGTATTCGGGGTTGATCCGGTCGAAATTGGCAACGCCTTGATGCTCCCGGGACATTTCAAAGGGAAGGTTTCCACATTCATCCCTCATATTCTTCGCGGTAAATGAGCCCCAATAGCTCGATCCACCGGAAGCATCCTCTCCTTTTGCACCTTTGACATCGTAACCGAATTTTTCCCAGGCATTTCTCAAATAAATCCCGTTTGAATCAGCATAGGTGCTGGGATAGATATCCGAATCCCAGTTCGGAAAGCAGGAAATCATGCTGACGGAATTGAATCCCTGTTGCTTGCGGTACATAACAGCATCTTCGAAACCCATTCCCGGCCCTGGAATATATCCTGGCGATGTCTGTGCATTCCTGAATGGCAAGCGCCAGGTAGAGCCGGCAAGCCAGGTATCGCCAACCATAAAGTAGGGAGTGCCGTCGGCATACACCCAGGCATGCCCGTTCGCAGAAGCGCGCAAAAATCCACGCCGGTTGGGATTTTCCTCTTTCTGCTGATCGCTCCAGGCCACTGCCTCGAAGCTGCCGGTTTTGCCGTTCAGCCCGTTATCATCCGGCTGGTTCGAATGGCTGATCCAATTCCACGTGCCGGGATTTTCAGCCGCAACTCGAACGAGAAAACTATTCCCGCCGTTCCAAAATCCATAAACCCGTTTGGAAAAACCGGGACCTGTGAGTTCCACCCAGCAGGTAACATCCTGGTAGTAATTGCTATAATCCTTTTCGGCTGTCAATGTTATCTCATGCATCTCCCAGACGTGTATCCTGGTATGGTTTCTTGCATCAGCACAGAGAGGATAGAATAGAAGAAGAAGAAAAGAGAACCGGTGAAAACCGG
>Ga0116184_10001760_pt1 | contig 20052 bp, 20 predicted proteins | sample AD_JPNNA5_MetaG_FD_89886 | JGI IMG/M metagenome (GOLD analysis project Ga0116184, IMG submission 89886) | Active sludge microbial communities of municipal wastewater-treating anaerobic digesters from Japan - AD_JPNNA5_MetaG | ecosystem: Engineered > Bioreactor > Anaerobic > Digestate | place... | reverse complement strand
GATTTCTCTATATGTGGCCCTTGCCAATCTGGTAAGATTACCTTCAAATTTGGCTAGCAGTTTTTCTGCAGTCTCCTGTGCTGTTTTATTACTGCTTCCTCCTAATATAATGGCTATCAATTCACTGGTTTTAAGTGCATCTGGGCCTTTCTTATCGAGTCTATACCTTGGTGTTTCTTCTTTAATTACCATCTGTTTCATTAATATCTTCCTCCTAAATAATAATGGCAGGGAACACGTCCCTGCCTTAGTTTGTTTAATATATGGATCTTAAGTATCTAAAACATTAATAACTGTTCTACATCGTCATTATCTTCTGCTGAACCTTCTTCAATAGCTGTTATGCCGTGGTCATAAAAGAAAGCGACTATATCTTCCTTTCGTTTGAAAGCTATACATCCAGAAACACACAATGGCCGTAATATTTCCCTATGTGTCTCCCAATCTTCTCGGATTGGTTCCCATGCACACATCCAGTTCCTGTACACCTTTATTACCATAAGTATTCACCTCCTTAAATGAAAACAGGATGGAGAGTCACTCCACCCTTGATGTTTAACTGATATTAAGCTGTAACCATTGCTTTCTCTTTTGCAGTATCTATAATGAACTGGACACATTTACAGGTTCTATCCAGAAGAGACATTACTATGCTTATAACTTCATCATCATTATCTCCGGCATAAGAGGATATATAATTCCAGCAGCCTCCTATATCTGCACTGTGTGTATCTCCTATAAGAGTAAGCAGTATTGCTCCTCCGAGTTCTGCTACTATTTCCTCTTCTTTTACCTGACCAAAAGTCAATTTATGAAGCCTGTCATCTGCTGCATGAGTAAGCTCATGGGCCCATGTGGAAAGGTTCTTTACGGCAAGTCCTATACGCTGTGCTGAGGGTGAGTAATATCCGAGAGCATTTGGCCTATAATCAACCCCTACCGTTAAACCCCATGTTTCTGCTACTTCTCTAAATGGGAGGTTTTTGATAAACTCTTCTCTGTCATCCAGTCCTGGTAGTACTTCTCCGTCAGTCTGCTCCAGTGCGAACACCGGAATACTTTTAAATCCATATATGTAGCTGACTGTTTTCTTCTCTCCGTTCTCCTGTTCTTCTTCTTTCTTACCCATCAGAGGAGCCAGAATATATATGGCTTTTTCACCTTTGCGGACATGTCTGTTCTTCTCTTGCCAGAATTTAAAGCCGCCAGCTCCTGTATAATTGACACCTCTGAACATGGCTGTAAGTGCTATAAGAAGCTTATTTCCTACCGAGTAATTTGCAGATGGTAGGTCAGGATTCTGAAAGAATACCTGTGATAATGGTTCTACTATTTGCTCATTTCTGAACTGTTCTACAATACTTTCTGCTATTTCTCTTGCATTGCCTTGGTACTTCATTGAAAATTCCTCCTTCAAAATAATAAGGGACTGGATGAACCAGTCCCCATAAATAATTAAAGCCAGAGTTTCTACTCCGGCCTGTTTACCTGGATCTTATAATTCAATATTATCTACCACCTTTTTATAATCTGATTTATATCCGTTCTGCTGTTTCCATTTTTTCCATTGCCGTCTTTGCCATTTCCGCCTGGAGACTTTTGTGCAGATCCTGTTGTTGACTGTGCAGGAGCCATTTTAGAAGGTTTCTCTGGTGTCGCTGCTTTTGTAGGAGCTGCAGCAGTTGTCTTTGTTTGTCCTGTTCTCTGTCCCTGTGTTGCTAGCGGAGGAACTGTGGATACATTTGATGATGCTGGCTTCTGAGGGACCTGTTGTGACATATACAGGTGGAGCCCTATACCTAGTAAGCTGGCAGCCTTCTTCAGTGCGTCTGAACTGGCACTTTTTAGATCATCTGCTATTGATAGGGCTTTCTTTCCTGTAATCTGTCTGGTAACTTTATCATATACATCAACCATTGTTATGTCTTTGCCACCAAAGGACTCTTTATTTATGAGCTTTCCATTGATTTCCACGGTTAATCTGCCCTGACAGTAAACCTGATCATCTGTTACGGTATAATTTATTACCTGCCAGTCCCACTGATAATTGAAAGCTTCATTAAGCCTGTTGATATAGTGTATAGTTTCAACATAAGCGAGCTGCTTGTTGTTGAACCCTCTACGGTATTTAATTAATTCCTGTTGAAACGGCCTTGTTAATATAGCCTGCAGAGTTTTTATATTATCCTGATTAACTGGTAAATTATTTTCATTGAAGTTCATGTTGAATTCCTCCTTAACTTTGTTAATATTATGGTTTTCAGACTTTATATATAAATTACTGGCTTTTGTAGCCTTTTTCCCTACTGCAATAATATGTTTGCACCTGATAGCACCTTTGTAATTATGGTAATCTTTGCATGTGCATGTAATAGTGCCATCTGTATCTTTTGTTACATTATATGTGGAAGCTTTACCTAAATTACTGACCTGATAACCGCCGTCAATCTTCATCACAAGCAGATTATCTTTCTCTTTCTCATAGGTTTCATATCTTCGCTTTTGAATGCTTGCTATATCTATGTTTTTCATGATTATTACTCCTTTCTATGCTTCTATGATAATTCTGAGAACCAATTTCAGACCGGACAGTTTACCTTTGTAGTAGGAATAAGTTGAATTCTGAGTATCTCCGGACCGCTCATAAGATGAAACAATTTGCCTGAGACGATGGATATAGGAACTCATATTTGCTGCTATCCGTTTCTTTGTAGATTCATCAGCTCTCAATTTTTGCAGTCTTTTCGCTTCCTTCCAGACCTCGATCTTGTGCTCACAGTGAACCGGATCTTTTCCTCTGTCACAAGAACAATAGACAGTTTTACCAACTTTTGATACTACATAGGATTTGCTTTCCTGAAGATTATCCACTCTATAAGCGTTTTTAATCTTGATTACTACAAGAGTGTTCTCTACAGATAAATTCAGATGCTCTGGTAAATCAGGAGCATTTGGTATTGGCTCCACTGGTTGAATAAATGTTGTTTTAAGCTGGTCGATGATTTCTTTAATAGCTTGCATGTTTTTAACATCTCCTTTGGTACATAAAAATATCCCTGTAAATCCATACAGGGTCTTGATAAGTAATGCATTAAACTGTTATTCCTGTCCTTCATCCATCGTGCATGGTCCAAATGGGCATTCTATAACACATTCCGGGTGTTCCCCGTGGCAAATAGTGCAATGCCAATATTCCATGGATAGGATCACCTCCTGTTCATAGGGAAATATTGTAAGTAAGAGTTGCTAGTTAACTGGGAATCGTAGGTTTTATATGAGGTTATAAAGTAGCTAAAGTCAGAATCTCTGAATCCCTTGTTTCCTGTGGATAAACATAGGCTTTTACCTTATCATTTGAGATACAGATATTAATGCAGACATTACTGGTCGGAAAGTTTATAGATACACAGTCTTTTTCGATGTCTACTATTGTATCAATTCCTGCCTTGCCATCTGTAATCTGAGTGTTGATAATCATTTTGTCACCTCCTGTTACTTTATTGTTAATATACTTGAGCTTCTGATAGCTATGGAACCTTAATCTCTTCAACTGCCATCAGTTCTTCATTAAAGCCGCACTCATTGCATGTGAAGTAGATTTCATCTTCCGTCAGGTATAAAACCGTTCCGCAGAGTGGACACTGCATAGTGAAAATCTCCTCCTTTCATTGGGTTTTACTGCTGCATTCATAGGTATAATTTACTCATCAGAACCCGACATACACTGCATTTCCATGGCACATGCACAGACTAAACAGATTCCATGAGAATCTGGCGTAAATCCTGGAATATCTTCTATTCTTATTCCATCGATCATAAGGCTGCGGCACCAGGCGCACTGATGCACCACTTGCTTTCCTAAAGTAGTAGGCATAGATAAAGTCCCTCCTTTCTAAATAGATAAAGCCCCGCCGAGTCATATATATAGACCCGGGGGGGCTCGTTCAAAATAATATAATCTCTAATGTTTAGTCCTATTACGCATAGTCATGGGCAATATTTTCTGACTCTTACAGGGCCTCTTATGGGAAGTTATACTAATAAGAGAACTGTTATTTTCTCAATCGCCAGGAATTATCTCCGGACAGTTTCTTCATAGGATATCTTGCCACGCTCATTAACTCGCTCAGGATGCATTGCTTGATAAATAACTGTGAAAGATACCTTCAAATCGTTATAGAGCAAAATAGGGGCAATTTTATTATCTTTTGCTGTCAAATGTTCACTATATATAAAATTATTCACTATATATTACAGTCTTGCGCTTATTAATAAGTGTGATAAAATGAAGTGTATATTTATGGTATTAAAATTCCTGGAGGTGTTTGTTTTTGGGTAATATAATAAAAGGAGTAATTATTACTTTATTTGTTATCGGTTTAATGTGGGCTGTAGAATCAATATTTTCTCATAGCAGTGCTTATATAGTTTCTACTGTAAAATCAATATTTAAATCGGCAACTCCTGGATTTTGCCTGATGTTACCGGGCATAGCCCTGGCTGTTTTTGAATATTACAAGAGAACGTCTTAGATATATGTCAAATTACTTTTGGAATGGTTTAGAACATTTTATTATAGCTATTATATTTGCATTTATTTATGATAAACTGACAGATGGAAAGAACCTGAAGAAGGTTAGTTTCCTGGTTGGTTTAATTGTCTCATCAAGTGCAATATTCTTTCTTCCTCTTCATATTGTCGGGCAAGATTCGTTTATAGATAAAGTTTACCAGTATTTACATTATCCGATATCTGACTGGGATATTCTGCTTTTTGGTATGGGATGGCACCGTTTCTTTATAACTCATTCACTCCTGATATTCCTTGTAATTATTCTTTTGATAAAGAAACCTGAACAGGTATATCTTCCTGTTATTATAGGAATAGGTATAGGGCTCAGCAGTCATCTTGTGTGGGATGGCCTTTCCTGTTCTATGAAAACACCTGTTGTTTTTATAGCATCTTTCCTGCAATTTAGAGGCTACTGGGCAAAGGGATGGCTGTTATTAAATGGAATTATATTATTTATTATGACACTGGATTATGCTAAAAAGTACCTGGAGGAGTGATATAAAGTAAGATTGTGATTAACATAGATTTTATCAGGTGTAAAAACTATCCGATTGTCTTGAGATGGACAGGGGATAGTTTTTACCTTTAATTTTACCGTAATTCTTAATATAAGATTTTATCAATAAAAAGCCCATGACCAGCATAGTTGCAGCCAACTGAAATGTGAATTAAAATATATTATTTATAAACTTACCTATGACTTATTTATGTAAAAATGTTGATTTTAAAAGGCTAAATCACATCTAACACAAGAGGTATTATGTTAGATTTAAAAAAAACTATTAAATACTTATCAATAATTTGGGTAAAAGTCGTTCCCTGTTGGTAGGTGTATTACCCCACGGGGAAAACTGACTTCGCCAGTTTTAAGAACAAATAAACGTTCCCACGAGGATGCAGAGGAAAAATTTCGAACCTTAACTGGCCCGTAACCCAAATAAATTTTGCCAATTACATATGTATTTTCAGAGGAACAGGGATTTTATTTCTTAGGAATTTGAATGTATCTACAATGATACAATGATTTTAGCATCTTTTTATTTTCCAAAAAATTGACCCTTTTAACCCTGCAAAAAAATGAGAAATAAAAAACTAAAAGAACCTGTTATTTGGCAAGGTTTATATTAAATCTTAAGGAAACATTTGCCCTGTTTCCCCATAAATACCCCATTATTAAAAACTTTTTCATAGAATAATCCTCCTTTATATTTTATTTTCCTCCAATACACACTTCACATGCTTCATAACCTTCACTAATTACATAGCTCAAAGGTCTTGCAATACAGCTATCCTTCAAATATCTACAGCCAGCCATATGATATTTAAGGCCGTAATCTGTTATAAATACAATTTCGCTTGTATTTCCACCTGAAATAGAAGAGCCATAAGAATCATATCTTATGGCCTGTAATCCTGATATATAAATATTTTTAGAGCTTTCGATATATAAAATTGAATTTCCTGAATTTGCTGGACCACATAAAATAAAATATACACCTTTATAATTAGTACTAGCTCCTGTCGTTTGGTGAGTTCTAGGATCTTCAATGTAAACATATTTATCTGATACAGGATTACCTTCGCCATTTTTTACATATCCCCAGACTATATTGTAGCTCATCCAAAGATTTGATGCCATACTTGCAGCAAGTTGTTTTGATATATTCAAAGTATTTGTAGATTCATTATAATTTGGCTGGAATCCTATTGTTTCACAGAAAGTTATCAACGGCACATATATATCAGAACCCTCTCTAATTATAGAATCGCTATATTCAATAGTAGAAGAACTAAGATGGACTTTTAATTTTTTATTTGAATATTCATAATTAAAAAGCAGATGCTGTTTCAAATCTTCTAAATATGTATATAGCATACTATTTTTAAAACAGACATACCCTTTATATTTACTATCAGTAGATAAAGATGCTATATGTATCACAAGTGTTTTTAAATCTTTTATCTTAATACTATTACTTTCAGCTATCTTGTCGTTTCCTTGATTTTTTTGGTTTGGTTTTAAGATATCTAAAGCAATCTGTTTATTATTCAATGCATTAGTATTTTCAGGGTCAATTTCTATTGCTTTATCAAAACATTTAATGGCTTCTTCATATTTTTCCGAGTTTCCTAAAACAACTCCCTTATTATTCCAAGCATCAGCATCTTTAGGATTAAGCTCTATTGTTTTATCATAACATTTTATTGCTTCTTCGTATTTTCCCTGTCCTTCTAAAGCTAATGCCTTTTTAAACCACATATTACTATTGTTAGGGTCAAGTTTTATAGCTGTATCAAAGCACTTTATAGCTTCTTTATTTCTTTTTAAATTAGCCAAAGCATTTCCCTTTTTACTCCAAGCAATACTATCTTTAAAGTTAATTTTTAACACTTCATCAAAACATTTAATGCTTTCTTCATATTTACCAAAGAAAGATAGACATATACCCTTATTATCCAAAGCTTTCACATAGATAGGATTAACCTTTAGTGCTTTATCAAAATATTTAATAGCTTCTTCAGGCTTTTCTTGTAATAATAAGATAAACCCTTTACCATTTAATAAATAAGCATCGTTAGGATTAATTTCTAAACCCTTATTTATATATTTAAATGCTTCTTCATATTTACCATGTAATCCTAGTGTTACTGCTTTACCTGTAAAAGCATCAGTATATTTAGAGTTAATTTCTAATGCTTTATCAAAATGTTTTATAGATTCCTCAAACTTGCCTTGTAATCCTAAAACAATACCTTTGCCATAGTAACCATAATCATACTTAGGATTAACTTCTAAAACTTTGTCAATATATTTTAGAGCCTCTTGATATTTATCTAAAAAACCTAATGAAATTCCTTTTCCTACTAATGCTTTCATACAGTTAGAATCAATTTCTATTGCTTTATCAAAACATTTAATGGCTTCTTCAGAGTTACATTTTATAAAAAGAAGTTCATTCCCTTTATTAATCAATTCTTCTGTTCCTTTTGCATATATAGGTAATATGTTTATCAATAATAAGCAAAAAAATGAAATAAGCAATATTATTTTTTTTGAATACATAAATAAATCCTCCTAAATTCTAAATTTAATCATATTATTATATACTTATTTAGTAATTCAATAAAGAAATAAAAAAACCTATTAGAAAATATAATTTAATTAAAAAATAAGAATATTAGCTATATTTATGATTAGAACAAATTATTTATTTAACAAGTGAATATATTTGCTATGATACTTACGGGAAGACTCAAAAAAACCTCCACAATTATCTTTTATTTGACAGCCTGTGCATTCATTGAGATATAGATTTTTCCACGTAGAAATTGATTTTCTGGCATAAGGCCATAATTCTTCAGGTAATAAACATAACTGATGATTATATATTGATACATTCATGTCTCGTTGATTAAGATATATTATTGCTTTTCTCAATTCATTCTTATATTCATAAGGATCAATCCATACTTTATTTATATTCTTTTCTGCTAATCCTGTAGGTTCCATACCCATCATGGCAATATGATAGACAAACGGAAAATTATGGTAAATAAATTCTGCTAATTTGGGTAATCTTTTATAGTTTAAGGCATTAATAACTACTCTTATCTCAATTTTTTGTTGAAAAAGAGCTAAATTATAAAAACCCTCAATTGTGTCATAAAAACCTTTGGTCTGTATAATATTATTATGCGCATTATCGGTATCGGCATATAATGAAATTGCAATAAGAAGATCTGGATGTTCCAGTAAAGCTAGTTCTTTTGTAAATTCAAAATCTTTAAATTTTATACCATTTGACAATACTTCTATTGATGTTTCAGGTAATCTAGTTTTACATTCTGATATAATTCTAAAAAAGTTATCTCCTAATAAAGTTGGCTCACCACCTGTAATTCCTAGTTGTTTAGTTTTTTTACTCATTAAAGAAATTAATTCTATATTTAAAGGAGTCATATCATTTTCATTTTTAACTTTTTGTTGTGGGCACATAATACAATTACAATTACACAGATTAGTTAATAAAAGAACATTATGATATGAATTGCTTTGATATAGAACACTTATTCTACCATCAGGGGTTATTAAAACTATATCTTCTTCATTCAAACTTTCTATATCTTCTGTATAAAAAACTACTCCATCTATTTTATTTATCATTGTTGGTATTGTTATTATTGCTTGATACCTTGTATATCTTTTCTTTGGAGATTCCGTTACTAATATTAATTTTTTGTTGAACCTAATTAAGCTATCTTTTTTAGTTATTTTCCCTATAATTTCTTTTCCGATATTTTGGACTTTCCCTATAATTTCTTTCACTTTACGAACACCTTTTTATTTCTGTTAATGGTCTTCTTGTAATCCAGGACCAGAATATATTATTTATCTCTTCATTATCTTTTCTTATTAAATCGAGTAAGAAACTGATAATTCCTTTGTTCTTCTTGCAAACATTACTTTTGATTGGATTTTGAATTATATCTCCATGTTCTGAATAATGTCTTATAGGATCTGCTCCGCAAAACATATTATAAGCACAGCAAGAACATCCTGGTAAACTTTCTAAACATGAAGACTTTATTAAGGATTTAAGATAGTCTCCATTAAAAATTTCATTATAGGAATTTTTCATTACATTGCCGAGAAGAAATTTATTATCACCCATAGCAGCAAGCATTCGTGATTCATCTGATGGGTAAACATTGCCATTATAGTCGTATATTACTCCAGATATACCAATACCAGCTGGTGACTGTAAATCAACAAAATATGTTGGGAAAGGAGTTAATATTTTTGTAAGTAATAAACAAGCAAAGCTTTCTATAAAATAGATCCCTTTTTTATTTAACTCAATAATATATAACAAAGCTTTTTTATATTCTTCTATAAAAAACTCTATTGGGTAACCTACTATTTCTCTTTGTTTCTGTGCGAATCCATATGGATTTAATGAACGAAGAAAAATATTATTAAATCCCAACCTGATATATTCATCGATAACTTCGGCAAAATAGGTAATGTTCAACCCTGTAGTGGTCATTAGTGCATCAACTTTGTGTTTACCTAATATTTGGCGAGTTTTAGTGAGATTTTGTATGAAAATAGAATAACTATTTTCGCCACTCTGTAATGGTCTATTGTTACTGTGTAAATTATCCGGGCCATCTAGAGAGGTAGAAATATAAACATTATTATACTTTTTTAGATAATTTAATATGCTATCTGTTATTAATATTAAATTTGTACATATGACAAATTCCAGGTTTTTATTTATTTTCTTGTTTATTTTTATTGATCTTTCTATTATAAACTTTATAATATCAAAATTTAATAATGGCTCTCCTCCTTGAAATTCTATTTTAATATCGGGAGATGGCGATTTAAATATCATATCAACTACTTTAGATGCAGTATTTTTATCCATATCATACCCTTTATCACAGAGATCTTTATGTGATACCTGGCAATATATACATTTAGAATTACATCTTAAAGTTGAAACTACCATATGAAGAGACGTGAAATTCTGAAGAAAACTTTTCTTTGTCCTGTATTTAACGGAGAGCATATTAATAACAGAGGTTAGAGAAGAATCCGTTAATATATGTTTTGATTTTAGATCAAGATAAGTTTTATTATTATCATGAAGTTTATATGATACAAACTTTTCAAAATCCTCATTTGAAATAAATAGGAATTCCCCTACTTCATTAGTAATAAAAACTGTGTCTGTATTAAATCTAGTAAATTTAAAAGGTAGTATCTGGTATTTATTCATTATTTAATTTTTTTACTTCTTCTTCCAAATTTTCTACTGGTGAAAATGCTTGTTTTACTATTAATTCTCTTATTTTAGAATACTTTTTTTCTGTATCTATTCGAAGTTGCTGGTCTATTAATTCATTATGAAATTCTTTTGCTATTATATTTAAGTCTTCCGTAGTATTATCTTTTAATTGAATACAAATTTTATAATCCTCTTGAGTAGGTTCTATATTGATATAAAACGTATGATTGAATTTAGAGGAAGTATCTAATATTGCTTCATTTGAAAAGAGAGTTCTAGCAACAGTAAATATTACATTTTCTTTGTCCATTGATTTTATATTCATAACTTTTATACATCCGTTTTTTTCTTTTTATAATAATTTCTTATTCCAATACGGGAGGATCTAAACTCAGGTTAATATTAACCTCCGGAATAGATGTCGCTGTAGGAATAGGTGTCGCTGTAGATGATGGTTCTATTAAGTTATTAAATGGCTGATAATCCTCTGATGTCGTACTTGACGAGTAATGAGAAGAGTGCGATGCGTGAGATGAATGGCCTGATGAATGGGAAGAATGCGACCGGTGAGAAGAATGAGATCTATGCCCTGCAAATAGCTTATTGATTAGATCATTATCAGTAAAAGATTTTACAAACATCTGCTTAGAATGTTTAAGAATAAGCATAGGTTTTTGTATTTTTACAGTAAGAGAATTTATCTTTTGAGTTTTTACCTCATTATAAGTTAAGTTTATACTATTAGGTTTTGTTGAAAAAATGGTGTAAGTAAATAAAATTAAGGAGAACAAATATTTAAACAGTATTTTCATAATAATAACCCCTTCCCATCAAAATTTTAGTTTAATATTACTTTTAGAATCTCATCTTTATTATTGACTGCATTTGTATGATTTGGATTAATTTCTAAAGCTCTTTTGTAACATTTAAGAGCATCTTCATAATTTTTTAGTCCACAAAAAGCACTTCCTTTATTATTCCAGGCATAGACAAATTTAGGGTTTATTTTTAAAGCTTTATTGTAATAATTTAATGATTCTTGATATTTATCCAAGTAATACAAAGCAAGTCCTTTATTATATAATGCAGAAGCATCTTTAGGATTAATCCATAAAGCCTTATCAAAACATTGTATAGCTACTTTAAAACTTCCTTTATAAAGTAATGCTGCCCCCTTATTATTTAGCGTTTTAGCATATTTAGGGTTAATCTTTAGAGCTTTATCATAATATTTTATTGCCTGGTCAAAATTGCTTTTCATAACAGAAATATTTCCTTTCCCGTTCCAGGCATTTATATATTTTAAATCCCTTTCTAAAATTTTATCGAAATAGCTACTTGCTTCATCATATTTTCCTTGAGTGTATAGAGTGTTACCTTTAAAATACAATCCATCAGTATATGTCGGTTTAATTTCTAGAGATTTATTAAAACAATCGATTGCTTTATCATATTTCCCTAATTTATGTAGAATACATCCTTTCCCAGTCCAAGAGTACAAATTTTTAGGGTCAAACTTTATAGCCTTATCGTAGCATTCTAGTGCTTCTTTCCATTTTTTCTTATTTATGTAGTTGTTTCCTTTTTTATAGTATTCTTCCGCCTTTTTCATATCATCTTTAGTAATAATTTTAGGAGTAGGTTTTGGAGAAGGGGATGGATCTACTTTAGATGATGGATTATTACATGAAATATTAATTAGTAAAAGTAAAATTGCAATAATTAATATAAGTTTTTTAAAATTTATAATTAATCTCTCCTCACAATTTAGTAATACCGATTTCTTTTATAACCTCATTATTTATAATAAAATATAAACCTAATTTATTATAAAGAATAGCTTTATTAGATGAATTTAAATACCTTGTTTTATCTGGACCGCCATATGTTTGTAGAATTTTTCTTTCTGCGGTTCCAATTCCAATTCCGTCAGATAAATGATATATAATATTATTTGTACTAATAGATATTATAGTTTTATTACTTTTTCGAATACCAAAATATAATAAATATTTAGGATAATTTAAAAAGTAACTTGTCTCTGACTCATAAAGATTATTACTATCTACCTTACCAAGAGTCGTGAGAAGTGTATTAAAGTCCATATCAATTTCCATAGCTCCGATTCGACTACCTGGTATTATCAACTCATTTATATTAACATCATTTTCAGGAGTCCATACTATTTTACCTGCTTCATCAATATAACTCCATTTATCTACGATTTTTACCCTTGCTAAATTTTGAATGGAATTACTAGTAAAATTAATGAGAGAAAACGGTTCAGCATCGTCAAATTGGGGTTTAATAACTATTTTACCACTCGTATTTATATATCCATATTTATCACTAGTTTTTATAATTGCCATTTTTTGTGAGAATGAATAAGCTTTATCGAACTGCGGTTCAATAGTTATTATTCCTTTTTTATCTATATAACCATATTTGTCACCGATTTTTACACAAGCAAATCCTTCTGAAAATGGAGCTGCTTCATCAAATAAATCTTCTATTTTCATGCCGAGTTCACTTATATATTGATATTTATTACCTTTTTTCACAGGAACCAGCTTTTCAGATGAAGTTTTTATATTGTAATTTAAATTTTTATAATCAATCTTATTACTCCAATAAGGTAAAGTAGTATCTTTTATATCAGGTATATTACTATTATTTACGGATTTGGTGGAGTTTGTATAAGTTGAATTCGGATTTGTATAAGTTGAATTCGGATTTGTATAAGTTGAATTCGGATTTGTATAAGTTGAATTCGGGTAACTTGTATCGGAACTGGAATAATGAGAAGCATGAGAAGCGTGGGATGCATGGGAAGAATGCCCTGAGTAATGGTTAGAAGAACTATGAGAAGAATGTGATGAATGGGATGAATGTGAGCTATGTGAGGAATGCCCTGCAATTAAATCTGTTAATTCACTTTTATCAAAAGAATTTATAAATAGTTTTTTATAATGTTTTAATGTGAAAGAAGCTTTTTCTTTTTTTACTCTAAGATAATTTACTTTTGCATTACTATAATTATTATTAGATTCCATTTTGGCATTAACTGGTTTAATAAGAAATATACTATAACCAATTAAAAGTATTAACGAATACCACTGCTGAAAGAATTTTTTCATTAATAACTCCCCCTTTTAATAATACTTAATGTAATTTTTATATTTTAATTATTTCTCAGTTTTAATACTTATCTTTTCTCCATTACTAATAGCTATTATTGTTCCATTTTCATCAGTTCGATATACTGTTACACCTGCAGCATGCAATTTCTTTAAAGTTTCTTTATGTGGATGTCCATATTTATTGTCTTCTCCTGCACTTATCACTGCATACTTAGGTGATACTGCTTTTAAAAACTCTGGACTGGTTGAATTATAACTACCATGATGACCGACTTTTAATACATTTGCCTTAAGGTCATATCCTTTTTCAAGCATTTCTTGTTCTGATATATTTTGTGCATCACCTTCAAATAAAAATGTATTATGCCCATATGATAATTTAATTACGATTGAATATTTATTTAAATTTTCATAGTTACTATCATTAGGGGCTAATATTGTGGCTGTAACAGTAGATGAGAAATTTATGTTTTCCCCTGCCTTTGGAGTATTTATTTTAAACCCTTTATTTTTTATTGCGACTAGGAGATCTCTGAAACACGCTGTATTATTGGCTACTTTGGGCATATATATACTTTTAAAATCAAAGTCTTTTACTATAGTAATAAGCCCTCCTATGTGATCTGCATGCGGGTGAGTTCCAATAATGACATCTATTTTATTAATCCTATTATTCTTCAGATAATTTTCAACTGAACTACCGGCATCTGTTGGGCCACCATCAATTAGCATATTTTTACTATCTGGGCATTGTATTAATATACTATCTCCTTGTCCTACATCAATAAAATGTACTTTTAGTAAATTAGCTGAAGCATATAGTGTTTCTTTTGATATACTGTAGTTATAACTTATAGTTCCAAGTATTACAGTTAAAATTAATAGAAGTAACAATTTTTTAGTTGACATCTATATAAAATTAAACTCCTTTTATTTAAGGTTTACACACAGAACATTTCGGCATACTTTTTATTCTACAATATAATTCAGGAATTGGTTTGCAACTTTCTTTTAAATATTGGCATCCATACCTGTGATAAGAATCTCCTGTTTCTGTTATATACACAATAGGGCTCTTGTATATTGCTCCAAAACCTTTTTCCCCTTTATAAGATGCATTACTGAAAATTATCTTAATTTCTTTATCATTTAAAGATAATTTTTTTAGTTCTGATTTTAATTCTTGTTGCAAAAACATCTTGTTTCTCAAAGGTAACATAGCATTTAGTTTCCAAAAATTTTCATTACTATTAGCCATTGTTTTTCTTAATTCATCTATGGTTTTATCGGTAATTGTGATTAAAGCCTCGTAAGAATAATCTAAACCATAAGCTGTACCTTTTTCGGAAGCTTTAATAACATGATGAATAGTAACATCATTATTTACAATAATAATAATATCTCCTTTGAATCTGCCATAGGAATAAAAAGTATAAATTCCTTCTTCATTTGTAAAACACTCTAAAAGAGGTTGGCCTAATTGGTCATGAGTTATAATTATCTTTACTTTAGGACAAGGTATACCCTGATAGTTGTAAATTTGCCCCCATATCATATAATCACAGGGGGGGTATACAGTGCCAGCATTAAGAGTATAAGATAATAGAAACATAAAAACTATAAAAAGAGCTAGAGGGAAAAATGTTTTCATAAAAATACTCCTATTAATTATAATTAAGTAGTAAAATTATAAATCGAGAAAAAGCAAAAGTCAAATAATGCTGTTAAGTAAGTAAAACTGAGTTTTTTTAGTATATATAAGTGTAACGTCAAGAATTAATCTGACCAGTAAAATAAGAAATAAAGTGCCTAAAAATCTGGTCAGAATAAAAATAGATTGAGAATAAACCATACTGAAAAAGGACATTTTATAAATAAAAAAACTGACCAGATATAAAAAATCCGCCAGTTAAAATTTATGAAGTAAAAATAAAAAAGGGCGAATGCTCGCCCTGTGAAGAAAAAATTAACTCACAATTCAGTTGAAACAGAAAAAATGTGTTCTTCCGTTATGGTATCAGCTTTTTTAGAAGTTCCCAGTATAAGTGCCTTAGTAGCAATATTATTAATAACCCTGATAATCCCGTTAGAGATATTAAAAATAGCATCAATAGCATTTTCATTAAAAATACAGTTAGAAGCTCCTGCTATATTAAGTTGATGCTGAATATAAGCAGAAGTTTCCTGTCTGTTAAGAGGTAAAAACTCATACTTAAGCCTGAACCTTTGATTGATAGAGTTAAGTGAGGGTCTGATAACTCTTTCTCTCATGAGAGAATGTCCGGCAAGAATAACAATAGCCGGGTCAAGAGAATCAACATTGAAATTAAGTAACATCTGCAATTCAAAAAGGTTGTCATTTTTGAGGAAATGTACCTCATCAAAGATGATAACAGGTATCTGTTTCCTGACAGTAGCATATTCTATGATAATTTTCTGTATAGATGAAAATAATTCAGATTTGTTCCTTTTATTTTCTCCACCGAGAGAGCTGTTAAGCTGATGATAAAAATCAGTGGTAGAAACAGTAGTAAGAGGAATGTAAATGAATTTAAAGTATTCCTGTTTTAAATCCTCAAGGAAAGCTCTGATAGCAGTGGTTTTTCCTACTCCTGCTTCTCCGGTAAGTAATAGAAGTCCTTTAAATTGTTTTAAATACTCCATTCTGGAGAAGAATTCTTTTAAAGAAGCAGAGAGAAATAGATTATCTTTTTTTATAGATTTTTCGAAAGGTATGGACTTGAGATTATAAAAATTAAAAAACAAATGTATCACTCCTTAAAAAAGATTAGAGTATGAAAGTCTTACGCAAGGTTGATTTGCATTCTGCTGCAGGTTAAGTGGCTTAAGTTTATATACCGGTTTATCCTGTTCAAAAATATAAATTTCCTGTGGCGAAGAAGAAGGATAGCGTAATTCAACCTGAAGACCAATGTATTTATATGGAGCTTCATAGAGTTTGCCATTAATAGAAACAGTACAATCAAGTTTTACAGTTCTTTTAATAGTTCTATAAAAAATTAAGTCCAGTGTTTCTTCAGGGATTCTTTCAATCTTAACAGAGTCAAATTCCCTTAATAGTCTGTCCATAGGAGGCTCTCCGAGCCCCTGATGTATATTTCTATGATATTGTGTTCTTATCCATTCCTGAAAAGAGGAATTAAGCTCTGTAATAGAGAAATTACGTTCCTTAACAGTGGGAATAAAAGCTGATTGAACGGTACGAAAAAAGCGTTCTATTTTCCCACGACCACAGGGTACATAAGGCTTAGAATGGATAAGTGCAATGCCGAGTTTAGCACAAGGAAGATGTATTGCTTCAGATGTAAAAACCTTTGCATTGTCGCAGTAAAATTTCTGTGGTTTGCCATATGAAAGAATTGCTTCTTTAAATGTCTTTTCCAGCACAATAAGGTTTTCTTCAAAACTCCAGTTACTTCCTGTGATAACCCTTGTATGATCATCTATAATGGCACAGAGATAAGTAAATTTTTTCTTTTTTCCATCCCATAGTTTTATACTGTGCATGAAATCACATATCCAGAGTTTATTTATCTCTTCTGTTTCAAATTTTTTCCTGGGAATAACTTCTCTCTGACACAGAGATATATTATTATCTTTCAGGAATTTGATTAACGTCTGAAGAGTAAAATCACCGGGTCTTATATAGCCTTTCTCTATAAGCTGCCTGTAAAGGAGAGTATAGGTTGTTATAGGGATTTCCTGTAATAATTTGTTTATTATTTCAGTAAAATCGCCGTCAATTTTTCTTGATGAACCTTTGTCTACCCGTATTCTTGGCTTTATTCCATTGTAGCCTCCTTCTCTGTAGGCAGCGAGCCAGGACTTAAATGTTGATACAGAGAATTTTTTCGGGCCAACTCCCTGGATGAAATGTTCTTTCTCCGCCATTTTTTTCAGGATCTGGTTCTGGCTTTCTTCTCCTTCATGCATTACAAGGGAGATTATTCCATGTCTGAATAAAGCTATGTTCTGGGCTTTTTCTTTTTCTTTAATATTTGAGTATTCACTCATATTTTCACCTCCAATAATGTTAAAATAAATTATAAAATGTTCAGGGAAAACCTTATATATAGCCTGGTGTGAAGGTGCACAAAATTATAAGATTTTTATTTCTTCAGTCAAAAAATTAATGAAGTTTTATCTTAAAATCATTATTAACAGATGAAAAATGAAAAATAATATATTTAGATGGGAAAATTACCGTAGAGTCACGGTAAAAATAAAAAAGCCAGCCTATAGAGGATATTCTTCAGGTGGATTATTTCCTGAATTGTGAAGGAGTTCCCCAGAGAAATGGACTATTGGTTTTATAAAAACCATGAGTTTTATAAAAATCATAACCGTAATCACTGGGAGCACGTACAGGATTTATCTCATACAGATATAATATAAAGAGCTTTACTCTATCAGGGGAATTCATAAGATATTTTATCTCGTCGTAAAATCCTGATATATTAAGTTTATCTATGCTGTTCAGGATTAGGCTTTTAAAATTATATACTGATGCTGGACTTATACTTAATACTTCTTCATTACATAACTGGCTTATTATATCCAGAGCGGATTTCTCTGACAGGTCATTAACATAAATATCGAATAACATTTTAAATATAAATTCTACAGAATATTTTACATAAGGAATTAATTCATGAGGTAATAAAGAGAAGGTAACATGCTTTAGTCCCTTATTGCCATTATTTCTGCACTTATACCGCATTATTGGAAAATCTTTATAGTACATCCCCTCCTTCGTTACTACCGGTCTATAGTAGTATCCATGAAACCTTGCGCAATTCGATCTGCTGCATATTGGGCAATAATCACTGAAGTCGGGAATTTCATATTCTCTTCTCTTGACTTTTACATAATACTTTGTTAAGCTGATTGAAATTTTTAGTGATATTTGTACAATTGGCATGTTATATTATTTAATGTAATTTGCCAATATCTTTTTATAGGTCAGAATAATCTTCTAAATTTTATCTACTTTTATTTTGACTGATTTTTACATGACGGTCAGATTATTTATATTCATAAAATGGTAGGTTGGGGTATAATAATTCTTGACGTTACATATAAGCATGGCAATATGTTGTATTGTAGGTTAATGCAGCTTTTATAATTATTGCTAATTTGATTTAGGAAGAAAGAAAGATTATATGATTTTAAGAGTAAAAAAGTGTTTTTACCTTTGTGAGGCAAGGGATTGTATTATTATTATTAAAGTAAGTATTTAGCCAAGTGAAGTATTTCTCCTTCCGAAGAAGGATTTTTTGAATCGACCAAGGATATCTTTTACTATGGAAAAAGTAATAGGATTGTATAACCTCACAAAAGAAGAAGCATATGAGATATATAATCAAGGTCCCGAAGCTGTAGTATTCAAATTGTTGGAGATGGCTGCAGCTTTGCGAGAAATTTCCGAGAAATATATTACAGAGGGCAATGAAAAAACAGAATTGAAAAATTCCACTCCATCTGGAGCAATCCCTGTGTATGAAAAAGAGAATAGCTCCAGGAGAGGAAAAAAGAAACCAGGAAGAAAGAAAGGTCATGAAAGTGAACGTCGGGAAGTTCCCTTGAAAGTAGATGAAGAAATCTTCCTGAGGATTGAATATTGCCCTGAATGTGGGGAGAAACTTCCTGAAAGTGAAGTTACGCGTGAGAGATATATAGAAGATATACCGAAAGTAGAGCCAGTTATCAAGAGATATATAATACATCGTTCTTATTGCAAGAGATGTAATAAAATAATGGAACCTGTTGTTACTTCTGCTCTTCCTAAATCGAATATAGGTGTAAACCTTATGGCTCTGACAGCATGGTTTCATTATGGTCTGGGAATAACAATTAATCATATTATAGAGGTATTGAATTATCACCAGCACTTTAAACTCAGTCACGGTGGACCTGTCCAGATATGGAAGAGAATGCGTAATATATTTATTAGCTGGTATGAAGAGATAGCCACAGAGGGTAGACAAAGTTCTTATCTTCATGCAGATGAAACAGGGTGGAGAGTAAACTGACAAACTCATTGGTTGTGGTGTTTTACAAATAAAGAACTTACATATTATATGATAGACAGGTCGAGAGGTTCTCCAGCCCTTTGCCGATTTTTCAAAGATGTTTTCCGGGGTGTCTTGATTACAGACTTCTGGAGAGCCTATAAAAAAGTATCCTCTTTTCATCAGACCTGTTATGCTCATTTGTTCCGTGAGATTGATAAAGTTACTGAAAAAAATAAGTCTGAGGAATGGATAAATTTCAGGAAAAAACTTATCCGATGGATGAGAGATGCTATGCGTTTGGATAAAAATGAGGATATGCCTGCAGAAACAAAGGATGCAAGAAAGCAGCGCATTCATATAAGATTGACTGAATTTATCAGCGATAAATTTGCTGATAAGGATTGTCTTCGTATTCAAAAAAACTGAGAGAATTTCAGGGTAGTCTCCTTACTTTCCTTGATTTCGAAGATGTTACTGCTGATAATAATAAAGCAGAGAGAGAAATTCGT
>Ga0116184_10001756_pt1 | contig 20091 bp, 18 predicted proteins | sample AD_JPNNA5_MetaG_FD_89886 | JGI IMG/M metagenome (GOLD analysis project Ga0116184, IMG submission 89886) | Active sludge microbial communities of municipal wastewater-treating anaerobic digesters from Japan - AD_JPNNA5_MetaG | ecosystem: Engineered > Bioreactor > Anaerobic > Digestate | place... | reverse complement strand
CGGGCCCAGGCGACGTTCGCCCCCGATGCACCGGCGGGCAGCGTGAACGCCTGGGTGAACTCCCGTGATGTCACGCCGGACGAGGGCTGGTTGCTCCACGGCACCGGCTGATACGCCTGGACGTAGAGGTCGCCCGAGACGGTGCCGCTCTGGACCGTGGCGAGCTGTCCCGGCGCCTCCGCCGCGACCACCCCCGCACCGCCGATCAGGGACAGGACGATCAGAAGTACGGTGTAGATCAGGAATCTTCGGTTTGCGATCATGGTCATCCTCGAGAGTCTTCCCACAGTCTCCCATCCAGGAGGAGGGCACGTCACCCGGCATTCCGGCGTGGCTCGGCGGGCCGGTGACGGCGAACCCCCGGAGAGGAGATAGTAAGTAGATTCAAACGATGACTCATAAAAATTACGATAAATTTTTCGATTTTCTGAAAAAATAAGGAGGATTCTACAGAACCCCCACGGGAGTCCCGCCGGTCCCCCCGGGGAGGGCGCTGAACCAGGGCGGGGGCTCCCCGCCGTCCCGGTCACCACCGGGACCGGGGCTGTCGGCCGGGACGGCGGCGAGCAGGTCCTGCGGGGTCATCACGCCCCGCAGGCCCAGCGCCCGCCCGAGCCGGATCGCGGTCGGGACCGGCCACCCGAGCGCCTCGATCAGCGAGCTCCCGTAGAAGAGGTCCGTCGGGGTGCCGTCGAAGAGGAGGCGTCCCCGGTCCAGGACGAGCACCCGCTCGGCATAGGCGGCGACGAGCGTCAGGTCATGGGTGATCAGGAGCACGGCCCGGCCGGCACGGTGAAGCCCGACCATCTCCTCCATCAGGGCGTGGAGATGGCCCCGGTCCTGCCCCGTGGTCGGCTCGTCGAGGACCAGGATACCCGGTTCCATCGCCAGGATCGAGGCGACGGCCACCCGCTGGCGCTGGCCGCGCGAGAGGGACTGGGGCGGACGGGAGGCGAACTCCACCAGGCCATGGTGCTCCATCGCCCGGCGGACGCGACCCTCGACATCGGAGATCCCGTAGTTGACGAGGCCGAACCCGATCTCGCGGGAGACGGAGTCCATGAAGAGCTGGTTGTCGGGGTTCTGGAAGAGGTAGCCGATGCGGCGGGCGAGGTGGGCGACGGTCCGGGTGCCCGCGTCCTCCCCGTCGACGAGGACCCGTCCGTTCGTCGCCCTGAGAAACCCGATCAGGTGGCCGGCGATCGTCGACTTTCCCGCCCCGTTGCGGCCGATCAGGGCGACGAACTCGCCCGGCCGGATCCGGAAGGTGACGTCGTCGAGCACCGTCTTCCTCCCGTCGCGGACCGTCGTCACGTGGTCGAACTCGATCACGGCGGTCCCGGATTGCCCCGGCAGCGGTCCTTCCGGCGGTGCCGGGGGTGGACGGGCCGTTCCGAGCGCCCCGAGCAGCGCCCCGTCCGAGGCGTCCTCGAGACCGAGCATCCCCGCCAGCCAGTACCGCTGCGGGGGGTGGACCCCGATCGCGGTCAGGCGCCCGGACGGTTCGGAGAGCGCTCCGAACGGGGTGTCGTCCGCGACCAGGCGACCCTCCTCCATGACCAGGCACCGGTCGGCGTACTCGGCCACCTCCTCCAGGTTGTGCTCGATCAACAGGATGGTGATCCCCTGGCCCTGCAGTTCGCGGAGCGTCTCGAGCACCTCGCGACGTCCCCCCGGGTCCAGGTCCGAGGTCGGTTCGTCCAGGATCAGCAGGCGGGGGCGCATCGCCAGCGCCCCCGCGATCGCGACCCGCTGCCGCTCGCCGCCGGAGAGGGTGACGATCACCCGGTCCGCGAGGTCGGCGATCCCGACCGCCCGGAGCGCAACCTCGACCCGTGCACGGATCTCGTCCCGGGGGAGTCCCAGGTTCTCCGGCCCGAACGCGACGTCCTCGCGCACGGTAACGCCGAAGAACTGGAGGTCGGGGTTCTGGAAGACCATGCCGACCCGCTGGGCTCGCTCGGGGACGCTGAGGGTGTCCGCCGGTACCCCGTCGATCCGGATCGACCCGGTCGCACCCTCGCGGATCAGCCCCTTGACGAGCGCCGCGAGGGTGCTCTTCCCGCACCCGCTCGGCCCGGTGAGGATGACGAACTCCCCATCCCGGACCGAGAAGGAGACCGAATCGACGGCGGGCTGATCGGTCCCGGGGTAGGTGAAACTGAGGTTCTCGACGACGAGCATGGCGGGTATCCAGATGATCATAACCCTTCTGACAGAATAGGTAAAAATTTTATTCGAACCGCCATTCGTAAGAATAATAACAAATTGCGTAAAACAGTCACGAGATGTCGTCCCTCCAGCAGCTCTTCCGGTCCTTCGAGAAGGAGACACCGCTCCACCGGCTCGACCCGAGGACCAAGCTCCTGTGGGTCCTCTCCGTCTCCGTCGCGGCCGTCCTGGTCGGCACGCCCCTGCTCCTGGGCCTGCTCGCCCTCTCCACCGTCCCGTTCTGGGCCGTGCTGAAGCCCTCGGGACGGCAGGTCCGGACCCTGCTCCTGATCTTCGCCTCGATCGCGGCAGGCGTCATCTTCTCGCAGGCGTTCTTCTACTACTGGGGCACCGGCCCCCGGTTCGTCCTGCTGCCGTCCGACTTCCCGGTCCTGGGCCCGATCACGGGTGGCATCTCGGTCTACCTGAACGGGATCGTCTACGGGTTCGTCCAGTCGTTCCGGTTCATCGCGAGCTCGAGCGCCGCACTGGCCCTCGTCGCCTCCACCCGGCCGGGCGACCTGATCGCGGCCCTCTCCGCCATTCTCCCCGGGCGCGGGGACCGGCCCCCGCTCGGGGTGCCCCTGGAGATCGCGTTCATGGTCTCCGCCGCCGTCTCGTTCGCCCCGACGATGATCGGGGAGGCCGAACAGATCATGCGCGCGATGCAGGCCCGCGGGCTGAACCTGCGGGGCTTCGCCGGGATGCTCCGGGCGCTCTCCTACCTATTCTTCCCCCTGATCACCGGGCTCCTCCGTTCCGGCCGGCAGCTCGCCCTCGCCGCCGACTCCCGTGCGTTCAGGGCGGCCCGTACCCGCACCTCGCTCGTCGAGCTCCGGCCGGGGTGGCCGGACGTCCTGGTCGGAGGGTATGCCGCGTTCATGCTGGGGGCCGGTCTCCTCCTCTCCGTGCTGGGATACGGCGGGAGCGTGCTGCTATGACGCGGTCCGCCCCGGTAGGTGCCCTCGTGCTCCTCCTCCTCCTCCTCCTCGCCCCGGCGGTGAACGCGGGCGAGTGGCGCGGGGCGGGGAGCCCGCTCACTCTCGTTGCGGAGGGCACCGTGCACGGCTCCGTCTTCGCCTCCGGTGGTCACGGCTACACGCAGGAGCAGCCCTACACCGAGTACCTGGAGCTCCCCCCGGGCCAGGTCACCTTCGCCCGGCTCTCGGTCCCGGTCTGGAACTACAACGAGGCGGACACGCTCGACGTCTCGGTGAACGGGCAGGCCCTCCCCCAGCGGACCTGGTCCGACATCGTCTCGGCCTGGGGGGTCGCCTCGTATCTCTTCGACGTGACCGGCCTCGTCCATCCGGGGATGAACCGGGTCGAGGCCCGCTACAGGAACGATAACGGCGCCCCCTATGCGGTCTTCCTGACCGCCGTGGTCGAGAACCAGTCGATGCCGGTCACCCGCTTCTTCGTCTACGAGGGGAACTCCGCGCTCGCCCCGGGGACGAAGCTGGACCGGGAGATCGTCGGGGTGAACGCGACCGTCGAGACCGGCGGGCTCGAGAGGGCGACCCTCGTCACCATGCAGATCGCGGGGACGGCAGGGGAGCGGGATCGGCTCCTCTTCAACGACCACCTGCTCGGAGAGGACGTGGGACGGGCGAAGTCCGGCCCCTACCTGGACATCGACACCTTCGACGTCACCCCCCTGGTGAACAGGACCGGCAACCGGGTCGTCTTCGAGCGGGGGGACGAGAACTACCTCCACCCGTTCAACGTCGTGCTCGTCCTGACCTACGCCGACGGTGCCGGCGTCCCCGTCACCGGCGTCTCGTCACGGCTCGTCGAGCATGCCCGGGGACGGGAGGTGCCGCTCCCCGTGATCGCCGTCCTCGTCCTCTCGGTGCTCGGCGCCGCGTACCTCTACCGGATCAGGAGGAGGTCACCATGACGAGGTCGTCCTGGGTGGTCCTGCTCCTGCTCGGGCTCTCCCTGCTCTGCCCGCTCGTGGCCGCCGACGACGGCCCGCTCGCGCTCCGGGTGGAGGTCCCCGTCAAGAACCAGGAGATCTACGCCGCGGATACGCTCGTCGCGGGGACCGCCTGGGACGAACGGGTGAGGGTCACCTTCACCAACACCGGCACCGTGCCGCTCACGAACGTCACCGTCCGGGTCGACGTCCCCCTCGGGATGCCCGTCTCGGTACCGCCGCAGCCCCTGCCGGGCGTCGCGGCGGAGGGTGGAGGGGTCGCGGTCACCGTCGGGGAGCTCGCTCCCGGAGAGGCGCAGAACATGACGTTCGGGGTCCGCCCGCCCGCCTCGGTCGAGCACCGGATCGCCGCGCCGTTCCTGGTGAACGCCACCTACCGGGTGAACGGCGAGAGCCGCACTGCGACCCTCACGCACGAGGCCTCGATCATTCCACCCCTCTCCTGGATCACGTACGGGACGATCGGGGTGAGCCTGCTCTTCTTACTGGTCGCACTCGTCTTCTTCCGGCGCTCGACCGTGCTCCAGCGGTTCTCGACCAACGACCTGGTGACGATTGCGCTGATCGCCGCCCTGCTCGGGGTGGTCTTCCGCTGGTTCTGGCAGACCTTCAACGACCTGCTCGGCCCGTTCGGCGGTCTGCTCTACACCATCCCGACGGCCGTCCTCCTCGTGCTGGCCGTCCACCTGGTCCGGAAGCCGGGGACCGCCACCCTGCTCTTCTTCGTCCAGGAGATCGTGGCGATGGTGATCTGGGGGACGAACATCCTGCTCTGGCTCGGCTGGTACCTGATGGAGGGGGTCGCCGTCGACCTCCTCTGCATGGTGCTGGGGGGCGACTACGCGGACCGTCGGGGGACGGCGGTCGCGATCGGCATCATCCGGGGCTTCGTCTCCTACGGGGCGTTCTACCTCCTCTTCGGCCCCGCCGTCTGGCACATCGCCTACGCCCCGTGGTACAGCGGCCTGCAGATCGGCCTCGGTGTCCTCGGCGGTATCATCGGCGGCTGGATCGGCTACTCCACCGCGAAGAAGGTCAGGGGGTCGGTCCTGTGACCGTCCCCCGCCGGCTCGCCCGTACCGGGGCGGTCCTTCTGCTCGTGGTGCTGATCGGGCCCGCCCTCCTCGTCCCCCCCGTCCACGCGACGTACGCGGGCGACCGTCCGTTCTCCCTCGCCGACGGGGGGACGGTGACCGGGGATGTCTGGTACTCGTTCGGGGACTCGGCGTACCGGGGCGCGATGCAGCCCGGCGAGTCGTATCCCGTTGAGATCCCCGTCACGCTCCCCGTGGGTGCGACCGTACGGACGGCCCGCCTCCAGGTCTTCTGGACCTGGAGCCACGACGGGACGAACGGCCTGCTCCCGGACCTTGAGGTCTCGCTCGACGGCACAGTGCTCCCCGCGGGCACCCGCCACGCGGACCGGAAGGGGTCGGGGGCGTACGACTACCCGTTCGGGCTCGATGCCTGGAACGTGACCGGGCAGGTACGGGGGTCGGGGGTCCACCGGGTGACCGTCTCCAACGCCGGCACCGGCGGGCGGGAGGTCTCGCTCTACGGGGCGGCGCTCCTGGTCGTCTACGAGGACGCCGGGATGCCCCGGTGCCGGTACTGGGTCCGCGAGGGCGCCGACCTCCTCTTCAACACGACGGGCGTCACCGCGGACCAGGCGACGACCAGCACGACGTTCGATGGGGTACCCGCGACCGGGCTGGTCCGTTCGGCCCGGCTCCTCACGGTCGTCCCCGGCGCCGATAAGGGAGAGAGTAAAAGCAACGAGCTCTTCCTGAACGGGTATTCGCTCGGGGCGGTCGACGCCCCGGGGACCGCGATGCAGGTCGCGGTCAACACCACCGACGTGCTCCCGTACCTCCGGGAGGGGGCAAACACGCTCGTCGTCCAGGACCGGGGGGACTGCATGATCCCCGGGGTGTTCGTGCTCACCGTGGTCGAGGCGGATGGTCCGGCACTCCGCCCGGTGCCCCCGCTGACCGTGCTGCCGCGGGACCTGGACCAGGACGGCATCTGCGAGGACGTCAACGGGAACGGCCGGCGGGACTTCTCCGACATCGTGGTCTACTTCACGAGCATGTCCTGGATCGCGGAGAACGAACCGGTCGCGTCCTTCGACGCGAACCGGAACAAAAGGATCGACTTCAATGACATCGTGCTGCTCTTCAACCGGCTCTAGGAGGTGCGCCTGTGCCCTCGTCATCCTCCTGCTTCTCCTGACCACCCCGGCAGGCGCGGTCTACTCGATGAACGGGATCCCGCTCAAGGTGGTTGCCCACGGGCAGCACCACGGCAGCGTCTCGGTGACGGGGGGTCACGGGCTGGTCGCCTCGCCGTACACCCAGTCGTTCACCGTCCCGTCCGGCACGGTCCGGTTCGCCCGTCTCTACGTCGGGGTCTGGGGCGGGACACCCAACTACACGGGGACGGTTGAGACGAGCTTCAACGGCGTCTCGCTCGGGGAACGGTCGCTGGGAGGGGGCAGGGACACGAACAGCCTCACCTACGTCTCGGGGTTCGGGGTCCACTGGTGTGCCTACGATGTCCAGGACCGGGTCGTTCCGGGTGCGAACTCCGCGACCGCGACCACCGCCGGGGAGATCGACGGGCGGGTCTACGGGATCGTCCTCGCGGTGGCGACCGAGGACCCGTCCGCACCGGAGATCGAGTACTGGTTCGCCGAGGGCAACGAGAACCTGAACAAGGACGCGGCGAAGAATACGGTGGACCTGCCGCTCGGGCCCGGGCCGTCGGCGGCGGAGGTGACCGACGCCCGCCTGCACGTCGCCTACCTCGCCTCGGTCCGCGGTGACGGGGATCAGGTCCTCTTCAACGGCAGGACGCTCGCCACCGACGCGGCGGGGGCGAGCGGCGGGGCGTACTTCGATCTGCGGTCGTACGACGTGCGGTCCCTCGCCGGGTCCTCGAACACGGTCGGATTCGTCAGGGGGAACGCGAACCGCCTCCACCCGTGCCTCGTCGCGTACGTCTGCACGAGGAGACCGGCGACCACCGCGCCCACGACCGTCCTGACGACGACGGTACAGACCACGCAGACGACCGTCGCGGTCACGAGTACGACGCCGGTCAGTCCGACGGAGGTCTCGTTGCCGTCACCGAGGACCGCGGTCGCCCCGACACCCCCCGCGGAACCCGGGGGGACGCTCCCGATCGCCGGCCCGGGCCAGGGGATGGGCGGCCCGGTCCCGGAGCCTACGGACACCGCGGGCATCCTCCTGCCGCCGGAGAGCGGTCCCGGACCCGGCATCCCGGCACCGGGCGGCGGGGGTGCGGAACCCGGGACGACCGGCGGAGCGGTCGGATCAGCGGTCGCGATCGTGCTCTTTACCCTGATCCTCGGGGCCGGGGTGATCGTCGCCTCGGTCTTCATCGGGGCGGGCCTCCGGTGCTACCGGCGGCTCTCCCGCAAGGGGACCGGCGAGGTCCGGGACGGGGGTTTGCAGGCCGACAAGACGGGGGGCGCGGTCGATCCGGTGGGACGGCCGGCGACTGCATGGAGGTATGGAGATGATGACTGAACGTCTGCTCAAGAGGGTCCTGTGCCTGATCTTCGCCCTCTGTCTCGTCCACGCGGCGGGGGCCGACTACACCGGTTCCACGATAGGCGTGAGGGAGAGCGGCAGCGTCACGGGGGACGTGCGGATCGAGTATGGCACGAGCTCGTACAGCGGGGAGCTGGCCCCCGGTGCGAGCCATGGCGTGACCTTCCCCGTCTCGGTCCCCCCGTCCGCCACCATCAGGACCGCACTGCTCTACGTCTTCTGGACCTGGAGCCACGACGGGACCGAGGGGGTTGCACCCTCGGTCCAGACCCGGGCGGGAGGGGCCTCCCTCTCCCCACTCCGCTCGTACACGGACCGCAAGGGCTCGGGCCTCTACGACTACCCGAGCGGGACCATCGTCTACAACGTCGCCGGGAGGGCGCGGCCGAACAGCCCGCTCTCCGTGACGGTGACCAACGGTGCCTCCTCCGCGGGATTCGCCGTCTCCGGCGCGGTGCTCCTTGTGGCCTACGACGGCGGGTCGAACGGGGTCCGGTACTGGGTCGCGGAGGGGGCCGACATGATCTACGCCACGGGGGACGTCACGCCAACAGCGGCCACGACCCGGGTCTCATTTTCCGGTATACCGGCCGTCGCCCCCGGAACGGCCGCGGACCTGGTCTCGGTGGTGCCGAGCGGGAATAAGGGGGCGAACACGCTGAGCTTCAACGGGCGGACGTTCGCCGGCCTCTTCGCCGGCAGGCCCTACCCGGACCTCGCCGTCGTCACCACCCCGGTCGGGCCGCTCCTGAAGGCAGGGCAGAACACCGTCACCCTCCGGGACGAGGGGGACTACATGGTGCCCGGTCTCTTCCTCCTCCGGGTGGCGGGAGGCCAGACGACGTCCACCCCCGCGGTGACGGCGACGCTGACGCCGACGGTGACGCCGACGGGGACCACCGCGGCGAGCCCCACGGTGACTTCACCGGCACCTGCAACGACTGCGCGGACGACGACCACACCGACGATCACCATGACGACGATCGCGGACACCACCACGATGACGACGGTGCCGACCGGCACCGTCACATGGGCGACGACCGTGCCCACCATCACGGTCGCGCCGTCGACCAGCTTGACGACCATGCCGGCGGAAACGACCCCGACCGGCCCGACCCCCCCGGATGAACAGAACCAGACGGTGGTGGGAGATACCACGCCGGTGGTGATCACGGCCCCACCGACCGTCGCGCCGAACGGGACGCCGGATACCCCCGTCGTGATCACCCCGGCGACGACGGTCCCCGTCGCGACCGTGACGACCCAGGACCCCTGGACGGAGCCGACCACCGAACCGACGACCGTGGCGACGACGACCACCACCACCGCCACGACCGTGACCACCACCGCGACGACCGTCGCGACCGTCGCCCCTCCCCCGGTCGTCGACGACCACGTGGTCCTCCACGCCCCGACCGCTGCCGCGTACCGGGAGCCGGGCACGGCGGACTCATCGAACGCGAGCGCGGCGATCGCCGGGGGGGACGGGCAGGACCCCCTGGGGTCGCTGCTCCCCGGTGGGACCGACCTGTTCGGGCTGGGGATCGTCCTGTTCGGTGCGATCACGGGTGCCGGGATCATCGTCTCTGCCGCGATCACCGGCGCCGGCATCGCCTCCTACATCGCCCGCCCGGAGAGGGGCGGCGGGCGGCGGGCGGAACGGCCCGACCGACGGGGGTCCTCTCCCCGGCAACAGCCGGAGACGACCGTCCCACCCCGGAGGTTCGACGATGACCGGTGACCGGCGGCGCTGGATGCTGCTCCTGGCGGTCGTGGCATCCCTGCTCATCTCTGTCGTCCCGGTGTCGGCCGACTACACGGGGGGGACGATCGCCATCGCCGGGCAGGGGACGGTCCAGGGGGACCTGGTGCTCACCCACGGTGACAGCCGGTACAGCGGGGAGGTGCCCCCCGGAGGTACCTATTCGGTCACCTTCCCGGTCTCCCTGCCCGCCGGTGCGACCCGCGTGCGGAACGCCACCGTCTACCTCTCCTGGACCTGGAGCCACAGCGGGACCACCGGGGCGACCCCGTCGCTGCGGACGGAGGTCGGAGGCGCCGTCCTCGAGCCGGTCCGGCGATACGAGGACCGCAAAGGGCACCCGCCGTACGACTACCCGAGCGGACTGTATGTCTACGACCTCGGGACCGGCGTCCAGGCGGGGACGCCGCTCACCCTCACCGTCACCAACACCGCCACCGATGCCGGGGTCTCGTTCAACGGTGCGGTCCTCGTCACCCTCTGCGAGGGCGGGACCGATCCCGTCTCCTACTGGATCGCCGAGGGGGCGGAGATGGTCTACGCGACGGAGGGGGTCACTCCCGGGGCGGCAACGGCCCGGATCGTCATCCCGGACCTGCCGCCGGTTCCGGCAGGGGCCCGGGCGACCCTGCTCTCCGTGGTCCCCAGCGGCAACAAGGGAAAGAACGTGCTCAGCGTGAACGGTCGGGAGCTGCCGGGGCTCTTCGACGGAAGACCGTACCCGGATCTCGCGATCAACACCACCGAGGTCGGTCCCCTGCTCGTCCCGGGCTCCAATACCTTCGCACTCCGGGACGACGGTGATTACATGGTCCCGGGCCTCTTCGTCCTGACGATACGGAGCGGCCCGGGCGCCGCCCCCGCCGCGACGACACAGCGGTCTCCCGCCGGGGTCACCCTCGCAATCGGTGCGCTGGGCGTCGCCGCCGTCGCAGCGCGGGCCGTGCGGCCCCGCTGAAGGGGCGGCCCGGCATCACCCCATCGTCCACCAGGGCGCCCGCAACCGGGTCGGGACGGGGTCCGTCACCGGCGAGGCCCCCCGGCGTCTCGCCGGGCACGGGAGGAAAAGAGCGGGGGGACGACGGGATGGGACCGGGTGTGGTGCAGACCCCCGTCCGCCCGGTCGATGCCGCCGGTCAGAACTCCTCGGCGATCCCGTACCCCCAGGTCCTCAGCGCGGCGTACGCCTTCGTGCCGGGGATCTCGTCACACTCGAGCCCGCGCTCCCCGAGGAACCGTTCCGCCTGCCGGTTCGGGAGCAGCGCCAGGGACTCGTCTTCACCCGGAACCAGCGACCACTGGTGGATGTAAAAGTACTTCCCCTCCTCCCCGTGCTCGTGCAGGTACAGGTCCCTGCCCCGCACGTACGCGGAGGTGTCGTGGTCAACCGGGCGGGGTGCCGCGAAGAGCAGGATATCGACATCGGTGTCGAGGACGATCCGGGTGCCTTCGATCTCAGTCTCCTTTCTCATACATGCATCTCCTCTGATCGCTCTCCCCGGGCCGACTTCCTCTCGGTGCCGGGAACTGGCCCGGGGGATGGCGCGGCCAGGCAGTCCGGGCCGCAGCCCGGATGTCCCATACGTGCCCGTGTTATAAATATTTTACTGTTTCATAATACTTATTATGACAATTTTAAAAATTCATAATACTGATCGCCGGCGGCGGACTCCGGGCCGGCACACGGTCCCCGCCCGGCCAGGGGGGGTGACCGCCCTCAGACCGTGACCCGCCGGAAGAGCAACGACGAGCAGGCGACCATGACCGCGGTGATCCCCAAAAGGACGACGAGGCTCGTCCAGGCGAACGGGGGGGCGGCGACGGAACGGATCAGGTCGATCGCGAGGGAGACCGGGTTCACCTGCGCGATCGCGCGGAGCCAGGGCGGCATCACGTCGTACGGCATCAGGGCGGAGGAGGTGAAGAAGAGGGGCATCGAGATCACCGAGTTCACCGCTGCATACGCATCGTGGTCCTGGACGTAGAGGGCGATCGCGGTCGAGAAGGCGGAGAGCAGGATCCCGAAGAGGGCGAGGACCAGGTAGGCGAGAAGGACCATCACCGGGGAGAAGACGGTGGCGCCGAGCAGGACGGCGAGCAGCATGATCACCGTCGCCTGGAGAAGACCCCGCACCGTGATGAAGAGGATCTTGCCGAAGAGGATCGCCTCCCGTGGCGAGGGGAGGGCGAGGAACTTGTTCAAAAAACCGAGGATCTTGTCGAAGATCAGGGACGAACCCCCCTGCATCCCGGCCGAGAGCATCGTGAGGACCAGGATCCCCGGGGCGATGAAGTCCAGGTAGTGGTCCGTGAACCGGGTCGGGAGGGCGAGCCCGACGAAGACCAGCCACGCCGCCGGCATGATCAGGGTGGAGTAGACGTTGAGCCGCCCCCGGAGCCAGCGGCGCATGTCGCGGACGAAGTAGACCAGGACCGCGTTCATCCGCGCCTCCGGAGCATGGTGCGGAACCGCTGGAAGTCGAAGGCACCGCCGTCGTCCTGCCGGCCGGCGAGGGCCAGGAAGACGTCGTCGAGGGTGGGGGCCTGCACCTCCAGGCTCTGGACCCGTGCACCGCGTGCGGCAAGGCCGGAGAGGAGGGCCGGCAGGACGTCGGCCGCATCGGGCGCGTGGTAGACCTGTCGTTCTCCCTCCACGCCGACCAGGCGGAGCCCGTCGGCAACCACCGGCCCGACCGGGCGGTCGGTCTCTATCGCGATCCGTTCCCCGTCCAGCCGGTGGCGGAGCGCGAGGGGGGTGTCGACCGCGACCAGGCGGCCCTTCGCGATGATCCCGACCCGGTCGCACGCCCGGTCCGCCTCGTCCATGTAGTGGGTCGTGACGAAGATCGTCATCCCCCGGCGGCGAAGGGCGCCGATGTGGTTCCAGATCGCCTGCCGGCCCGCGACATCGAGGCCGATCGTGGGTTCGTCCAGAAAGAGCACCTCGGGATCGTGGACGAGGGCCTGCGCGAGCTCGAGCCGCCGGCGCATCCCCCCCGAGTAGGTCCGGACCAGGTCGTCCGCCCGGTCGGCGAGGTCCATCACCCCGAGCACCTCGTCGACCAGGTCCTTGTCGTCCACGCCGTAGAGGCGGGCGTAGAAGCGGACGTTCTCGCGCCCGGTCAGCTTGATGTCGACCGCCATGTCCTGCGGGACGTAGCTGATCCGTTCGCGGACCTCCGCCGACCGATCGACGACGTCGTGCCCGCAGACCCGCGCCGATCCCCGTGTCGGGCGGAGGAGCGTGGTCAGCATCAGCACGGTCGTCGTCTTGCCCGAGCCGTTCGGCCCGAGCAGGCCGAAGACCTCCCGGTCGACCGCGAGGTCGAGGGAGTCGACCGCGGTGAGCGCGTCGTACTGCTTCGTCAGTCCCGATGTCTCGATCGCCGCCATCTGTCCTCCTCCTTCGGCCGCCCTGCCGGTTCGTGCGTTCCAGGCACGGCACCGCGCGGGCAGGCTCCGCCCCTGCGTCCCGGATCAACCTTGCGCTGCAGGGGCAAAAACCGTCCGGACTGGTGCGTTCCCGGTCGACCGGCAGCCTTCATCTCCCCCGGCGACCGATCCTGCGACAGAGTCCCATGACACTCATCGAAGAGGTGCAACAGGCGGCGAGCGCCGCGGGGGCGAACTTTTTCGGGGTCGCGGACCTCGGGATGGTCGACGGGGGCGTGGTGGCCCGGGGAGGGTCGCTCTGTGCCGGATACCCCCGGGCCGTCTCGATCGGGATCGGGCTCGCCGACCCGCTCGTCGACCGGCTGGAGGAGCTGGCGGACCACGTGGCGAGGGCCGTCTACCGCTACCACACCCACACCGTGGTGAACTCCGCCCTCGACCGGTGCGCCCTCGCCGTGACAAGTCGCCTGGCCGCGGCCGGGTACCGGGCACTGCCGGTTCCCGCCTCGCTCCGGACCGACGGGGAGGGGCGTGCCGGTCCGGTCTCCCACAAGCTCGCGGCGCACCTCGCCGGGCTCGGCTGGATCGGGCGCAGCTGCCTTCTGGTGACGCCGGAGCGCGGGCCCCGCGTCCGGTGGGTCACGGTCCTGACCGACGCCCCCCTCTCCCCGACGGGCGGTCCGGTGGACCCGCGGTGCGAAGGCTGCCACGCCTGCGTCGACGCCTGCCCGGTCGGGGCCCTCACGGGCCGGGCGTTCTCTCCCCGCGAGCCACGGGAGGCCCGGTTCGATGCCGCTGCCTGTGACCGGTACCACCAGGAACTCGCGGCAGCGGGCGAACCGGATGCCTGCGGACGCTGCGTCGCCGCCTGTCCCTGGGGCAGGGGCGCGAGCAGAGGGCCCGTCCGGGAGTGAATGCTGCCCAGGGGGCGCAGACCGGGGGCCGTGAAGGCCTGGCATCCCCGGGTGCACCCCGGCGTCCTCGCCCGGTGGCGGTCCCCGTGACCGTCCCCTTTTCGCCCTCCCGGCCACCCGGTCCGTGGGGGTGATGCGGGGGCAGGGGTCACCGTGACACCGGCCCGCCTCCACCAGGGGGGCGGGTAGCCGGGTTGAGAACATGGATAAAACATTGGTGCTACGCATTTTTAACCTGTTATTATCGGTGTGAGGGGCGGGGGCAGACCACGACCGGTCTCTCTTCCGCCCTTCCCACGGGCCCCCGGAGAGAAAACAATATTTATTTAATTAAGGAAAGTGGATTTGATTTATGCACATCATGGAAGGTTTTCTCCCGGCGACCTGGGCCATCGTCTGGTGGCTGGTCGCCCTGCCCTGCCTGCTCCTCGGCCTCTACCGGCTCAGGCGCCTCCTCTCGGTCGACCGCGAGGCGCTCGCCCTGCTCGGCGTCACCGGGGCGTTTGTCTTCATCCTGTCATCCCTGAAACTCCCGTCGGTCACGGGCAGTTGCTCGCATCCCACGGGCACGGGCCTCTCGGCGATCTGCGTCGGCCCCTGGGTCACCTCGGTGATCGCCGCCGTCGTCCTCCTCTTCCAGGCCCTCTTCCTCGCCCACGGGGGTCTCTCGACCATGGGGGCGAACCTCGTCTCGATGGGGATCGCGGGGCCGTTCGTGGGATACCTGGTCTACCGGGCCCTGCGGGAGACGCCGGTCAGCATCTTCCTGACCGTCTTTCTCGCCTCCGCCCTGGCCGACCTCGTCACCTACGTGGTGACGTCGCTGGAGCTGGCGCTCGCGTACCCGGCGGAGGTCGGTGGGTTTTTCGGCTCCTTCACCCTCTTCCTCGGGGTCTTCGCCCTGACGCAGGTCCCGCTCGCGATCGTGGAAGGGGTCGTCCTCGCCCTGGTCTTCAAGTACATCGTCCAGCTCAAGCCGGAGATCCTGGTCCGGCTCGGAGTCTTCTCAGAGGAGCGGATCGTCGCGACACAGCGGGGGCTCGCGGATGCTGCGTAGGTTCCGCCTCGAGGCGATCGCGGGGGTCGCCGTGCTCGGGTTCATCGCGCTCTTCCTCGCCACGACCGTGATGGTGCCGTCGGCGGAGTTCGCCGGCTCAGACACCGTGGGGTCCGCCCGGATCTCGGAGATCACCGGAATCCCGGAGGACGAGTTCCAGCCCCTCGTCCCGCAGTGGGCCCCCCCGAGCGGGGAGGTGGAGTCCGCCCTCTTCGCCCTCCAGGCCGCCGTCGGGGGGATCGTCCTGGGGTATGTCTTCGGCACCTGGCAGGCGCAGCGGCGGATGGAGAAGCGCATCCAGCCCGTTTCCACCCCGGACACGGATGTTTGAGGAACTGCTGGAGGAGATCGCCCAGAAGAACGGGCTCCGCGGGGTCAGCACCTCCCTGAAGCTGGCGACCGGCCTGGGCGCCCTCCTCCTCACCCTCTCTGCCACCGGGTATCCCGGCCCCCTCTTCATCGCGCTCGCGCTCACCGGCGCGCTCCTCCTCCTCGCCCGGATCGACCCCCGGACGCTGGTGGAGGTCTACGCCGCACCGTGCTCGTTCGCCGTCATGGGCGTGGTGGTGATCGTCCTCGTCTCCGGGGGGAGTGGCGGCGCCTGGAGCTGGCAGCCCCTTCCCTGGCTCTCCCTCTCGATCACGCCGGAGGGCATCAACCGCGGGTGGATGGTCCTCTGCCGCACGCTGGGCGGGGTCGCCTCGCTCCTCTTCGTCGCGCTCACCACGCCCATGACCGACCTCTTCGTCGTGATGCGCTCGTGCCGGGTCCCTCCCGCCCTGATCGAGCTGGTGATGGTGGTCTACCGGACGATCTTCATCCTCCTCGATCAGCTCGTCCGGTGCTACCACGCCCAGGTGATGCGGCTCGGGTACTCCACCCGCCGGGAGGCGGTCCGCTCGTTCGCCACCCTCTGCGGCGCCGTCTTCATCGCGAGCTGGAACGCGGGAGAGGACCAGATCCGGGCGCGGGAGATGCGCTGCTACGACGGACGGCTCGTCCCGCTCGGCGGGACACGGCCGATCGAGGCACGGCCCGTGCTCGCGGTGGCGGGTTTTCTCGCCCTCGGCGTCGTGGTCACCGTCCTCTCCGGCGGGATGACGCTCCCCGGGGGTGCGGGGTGAGCCGGATCATCCTGGAGGGACGGGACCTCTTTTTCCGCTATCCGGGGGGCGGGGAGGTGATCCGCGGGATCAGTTTCCACATCCGCCGCGGGGAGAAGGTCGCGATCGTGGGGCCGAACGGGGCGGGCAAGTCCACCCTGTTGATGATGTTCAACGGCATGATCCGGCCGGACTCGGGGACCATGCTCTTCGACGACCGCCCGATCGCGTACGACCGGCGGTCCCTCCGGCAGCTCCGGAAGAGCGTCGGGTTCGTCCTCCAGAACCCCGACCAGCAGGTCGTGGCACCGACCGTCTACCAGGACGTGGGGTTCGGGCCGGCGAACCTGGGGCTCTCCGGGGAGGAGGTGCAGCGGGCGGTCCGCGAGGCGCTCCGGTCCGTGGGGCTCGAGGGGTTCGAGCACCGGACGATCCACCAGCTCTCCGGGGGGGAGAAGAAGAAGGTGGCGATCGCCGGCGTCCTCGCGATGGACCCCGACGTGCTGGTCTTCGACGAACCGACCGCGAACCTGGACCCCCGGGGGTCGGAGGAGGTGATGGACCTCCTCGACGAGCTGAACGAGCGGGGGACGACGATCGTCATCTCGACCCACGACATCGAGCTCGCCTACCCCTGGGCCCACCGCGCCGTGCTGCTGGTCGGCGGCAGGATCCTGCAGGAGGACGTCCCCGAGGTCGCCTTCGGGGACCGTGAGCTCGTGCGCCGGGCCCACCTCTCCACCCCGATCCTGCTCGACCTCTACCACGAGCTGAAGGAGCGGGGGTTCCCGGTGCCGGCGCGGCACCCCCTCTCGGTCCTCGACATGCTCCAGGTGATCGACCACGCCTTCGCGCAGAACCCGTCGCGGGTGCACCCCGGGACGATCACGGTCCACGACCTCGGCATCACCGGTCACGAGGGGCTCGCCGCCTGGCTCGCCGCCCACCCGTCCGCCCGGATCGGCGCCATGGGCACCCGTGCCAAGCAGCGGGCGGCGGAGCTCGGCGTCCCCCTCCAGTACACCCACGGGGTCGTCGACAAGTGCATCCTCCGGTCGCTCCTCGGCGAGGAGACGGCGATCCTGACCACCGGGGGGATGGTGGCGCGGGTCGTCGGGCGGGTCGAGGAGTACTCGCGGCAGAGCGGGGTCGCAATCCCGGTCGAGATCGCCCGCCGTCCCTGAGACACCGCCCGGGGGCGCCGGCACCCGCCCGGGCGAAGGGGACCATCCCCCGTTCCGCCGCTCGTCTCCGCCGGGCCGGGTTGAGCGTACCGGGTACGGACCCCTCATCCCGCCCGGACCGTTCGAGGCACCGGTCCGGCGCGGGTGGGGGAATGCGATCGGGCAGGATCGTCCCCGTCCCGCGACCGGCATGGTCATCGTTCTCCATCCGGAAGTCATGGAGGTGTCCGTGGATCGGGCGGGTACTCATCCGAACAGGTCCGGATCTTCCCGTTCGGGAGAGCGTGACCGATGCCGGGGGTGTACCCCGGGTGACGCCCCCCGGATCCGGGAGCAGTCCGGGGGACGGACGTGTCTGCACTCCCACCTTTCCGTGGTCTCCTGTGCGATCCGCGCCGGGACGACGCCTGGCGGGGTGCCGTGTCGTCGGGAGAACGGGGGGGCGCGGCGTGGTGCCGCCCTGCTCTTGTGTCCGGTGAAGCCGGACCGCGCGCCCTGCTGCATGGATGCGGGAGGGGGAGCCGAAAGGTTGATTGCGAAGGACCACCCCAGACGGGCCTGAGGTGCCGTTCATGACATGCGAACGACCCGCACGACTCGACGACACGGCGATCGACGAGATCCAGGAGCTCGAAGAGAGGCTGGGGGTGATCCTGGTCGCCTACGAGAAGGTTCCGCCCTTCAAGAAGCTGACGGATGCCGAACTTGCCCGGATTCGGGCGATGGAGCGGGAGACCGGGGCGATACTCGTCGCGTACGAGGCATGAGTTCCACCTGACCGGGTTCGTCCGGTCCGCTCCTTCTGCCGGGCCGACCGTACGGTCCGCCCTCCATTTCCTTCGGAACCGTTCGACGGCGGGCCCGGTCTGCAATGCCAGCTGCGAAGGTTTATCAGCGGACCGTGCTATGTTAAAGCATAGCATAACCTGAGCGATGCACATGAGACCAGCAGGAATCCTCATCATTACCATGATCCTCCTCGCGGCCCTCCTCTCCGCCGGGTGCCAGACCCAGTCCGGGACGCCGGCCACCCTCAAGATCGGGGTGGTCGCCTCGATGACGGGGCCCGCCTCGACCACCGGCAAGGACGTCTGGCAGTCGGCCCAGCTCGCCGCGGACGAGATCAACGCGAAGGGCGGGGTCTTCATCAAGAGCCTCGGGAAGAACGTGACGATCCAGCTCGTCCAGGGAGACGACGAGTCGACCCGCGAGGGCGGGCAGAAGGCGGTCACCAAGATGATCACCGATGACCGGGTCGACATCCTGGTCGGCGGGTTCTCGTCCGCCGTCGTCACGGCGCACCAGTCGATCGTCGCCGAGCACGGGGTGCCGTACATCATCACCGGCGCGTCCAGCTCGACCGTGACGCACCGGACGGACGTGAACACGAGCATGATGTTCCACCACGCGCCGATCACCGACGCGTCGGCATCGAAGACGACGATCTTCATCGACGAGGTGATGCGCCCCGCGATCAACAGCAAATTCGGGTTCCCGGCCGACCGCCCGCTCCGCCTCGCCGTGGTCTACCAGGACAGCCCGTTCGGCAAGGGCGCCCTCTCCGCGATCGAGAGCACGATCGCCGCGAAGGGCCTCAAGGTCCAGGTGGTCGCCAACGAGACCTTCAAGATGGGCGAGACCGACTTCCGCACGATCCTCACCTCGGTGAAGGCGAAGGGGCCCGACGCGGTCTACCCGATCGCCTTCCTGAACGAGGAGGTACCGATGCTCACCCAGGCCCGGCGAGACGTCGGACTCGACACCATCTTCCTCGCGGTGGAGTGCGTGGACGACCCCGACTACTACAAGGGGCTCGGCCAGTACGGCGACTACTCGATCATCGAGAGCCGCTTCTCGGCCTACGCGACCCCAAGAGGACCGATCAGCGGGAACGTCGAGAGGTACCGGAGTGACTACACGGCCCGGTTCGGCGCCTCCCCCGGTATGATGGGAGCGGCCACCTACGAGGGGGTCTACGTCGCCGCAGCGGCCGCGGAGAAGGCGGGCACCCTGGACCGCCCCGCGCTCGTCGCCGCGATCGGCTCGATCGAGGTCCCGGAGATGGTGGAGTCGATGGAGAGAGGCGTCATCTCCTTCGCGAACCCGTTCCGGGAGAGCCAGTTCAACCTCTTCATGGAGCAGCTGCGGTGGGACCCCGCCACGCAGCTTCTTCGCCCGAAGATCATCTGGCCGGACGAGCTGAAGGAGGCCGATTTCGAGATCCCCGACTGGTACCGCCCCGGGAGCGGCTGAAGGGGTGCGTGACGGACGTCGACCACAGGACGAGGGCGCCGGCTCGCGGGCCGGTCGCCCTCCCGGGAGAGATGAGATGAGAAAGACAAGTCTGATCCTGATCACCGGGTGCCTGCTCGCAGCCCTCCTCGTCGCCGGCTGCAGCACGGGACCGGCAGCGCCGGAGGTGCCGGCGAACCTGACGATCGGGGTGGTCGCCTCGATGACGGGGCCCGCCTCGACCACCGGCAAGGACATGTGGCAGTCGGCCCAGCTCGCCGCGGACGAGATCAACGCGAAGGGCGGGGTCTTCATCAGGAGCCTGGGGAAGAACGTGACGATCCGGCTCGTCCAGGGTGACGACGAGTCGACCCGCGAGGGCGGGCAGAAGGCGGTCACCCGGATGATCACCGACGACCGGGTCGACATCCTGGTCGGCGGGTTCTCGTCCGCCGTCGTCACGGCGCACCAGTCGATCGTGGCGGAGAACGGGGTCCCCTACATCGTCACCGGGGCATCGAGCCCGACGATCACCCGGCGGACCGACATCAACACCTCGATGATCTTCCACCACTGCCCGACCACCGACGACTACGGCGAGAAGACCACCCTCTTCGTCGCGGAGACGGTGCGGCCCGCGATCAACGAGAAGTTCGGGTTCTCCGCGGACCGCCCGCTCCGCCTCGCCGTGATCTACCAGGACAGCCCGTACGGCAAGGGG
>Ga0116184_10001752_pt1 | contig 20114 bp, 16 predicted proteins | sample AD_JPNNA5_MetaG_FD_89886 | JGI IMG/M metagenome (GOLD analysis project Ga0116184, IMG submission 89886) | Active sludge microbial communities of municipal wastewater-treating anaerobic digesters from Japan - AD_JPNNA5_MetaG | ecosystem: Engineered > Bioreactor > Anaerobic > Digestate | place... | reverse complement strand
GGGTACATGAGGCTAGCGCTTTTTTCGTTGTCGAGGTTAAATTTCCGGCACAGGTCTTCGAACATCTCAACGATCTGGTCGCGCTCCGCGTTTTTGAGGAAATTATACCCGCTGATCTCGCCAGCCAGGTCCTCAGCGCGTTTCCTGCCGAATACGAAATAGATGCACGGGAAACCTTCCCGCTCCCGCACATAATCTATGATCCTGGCCGGCCGGTTGGCCTTGACGTATGCCATGCGCTTGAGTTGGTTGAGATTATCGGCGATCTGGCTGCCGCACTGGAAATAAAAATGGAGCGGCACGGGGCGCTTTTCCTCGATGACGGTCTTGACCGGATGGCCGTGGATGGATTCTATCCAGTGCGCGAATTCCCTTATATTGGGTATGGTCGCGGAAAGGCCCAGGAGCCGCATGTGCTTCGGAAGGAACATGAGCGATTCTTCCCAGACCGTGCCCCGTTCGGGGTTATCGATATAATGTATTTCGTCGTATATGATCCAGTTATATTTGTTCAGGGACTGAGGCTCGTCCAGGATCTTGTTGCGGAATATTTCCGTGGTCATGATTAGGACAGGCGCCTCGGGATTGAGCGATACGTCGCCGGTCAGGATGCCGATGGAATCCTGAAACTGCCCCTGGAAATCGCGGAATTTCTGATTGGAGAGCGCCTTAATCGGTGCGGTATAGATGACGCCGGTTTTATTCTCCAGCCCCTGGCGAATGACGTGTTCGGCGATCGCGGTCTTGCCTGCGCCCGTCGGAGCCGACACGATGACCGAAAACCCCTGATTGATGAAATCAATGGACTCCTGCTGGAACCTGTCGTATTTCATGACCCCATTATAAGCTAAATCCGTTGATTTATCCATAAATAAAGAATATAATAATTTCAATATGTCGTATGACGCGGCAATCAAAAAGGCTTGGGATAATGTAGCGGAGGCACATGCCGGCACGGAACCTGTGTCAGTGAGATTCTTAAGCGACGAATATTCGGTTGACGCCGCGGCCAGGCGGATCCTTTCGCTTTCCTGTAACGTCCCCGCCAGGGATTTCGTGTCGATTCTGCTTTTGCATTATCTCACTGCTAAACTGAGAGGCTTGCCGCAGGTAGAGGGGGAGTGGGTATCGTTCAAGGAACTTCCGGGCGGAGAGTCGTATTACCCCGCATTCCGTAAACGCGCAATCGAGCCGATTATCCGCAAGCACGGCAATGACCCCGAGAGCATTTTTGCGGCTCTGGAAAAAGTCTCAGGCTCCAGGGTGCAGCAGGCCGATGCGGCAATCACGATCCAGGCCTTCGAGGGGGTCCCCGTGTTGATCGAGGTCTGGGCAGGGGACGATGAGTTCGGACCTGAAGCGAACCTTCTGTTCGACAGGAGCATACGGAAAATATTCTGCACAGAGGATATCGCGGTGCTAGCCGGTTTTATAGGGAAACATGTATAAGAGGGCGCGGCGGGCGGTTAAGAAAAAGGATGTTATCATGCTTGCTGCAGGCGCGGTCGCGGCCGCAGCATTGCTTATATCCCATCAAGCGAAATACCCTGGCTGGCGCGGTCAGGAAGGGAGTGCCGTATACTCCGGCGCCCGCGATGAGGTCCTCGTCGAGCGGGTCGTAGACGGCGACACGTTCAAGCTCGCGTCGGGCGAACGCGTACGGCTCATCGGCATTGATACGCCCGAGATGCACGAGTCCGAAAAGCTATACCGCGACAGCCGCAGGTCAGGCCAGGACGCAAAAACCATTCAGGCGCTCGGCAGGCGGTCATACGCTTTTACGAAAAAGCTAATCGAGGGAAAAACGGTTAGGCTCGAATTCGATGTTGAAAAAAGGGACAAATACAACAGGCTTCTGGCATACGCATATCTATCCGACGGCACGTTTGTGAACGCCGAGATCATCAGGCAGGGATACGCGTCGGTCATGACATATCCGCCTAACGTTAAGCACGCGGACGAATTCCTTCGGTTATACCGCCAGGCGCGGGATAATAAACTCGGGTTATGGAAGGAATAAGGGGAGGGACAGATGAGGATATTGACTGCAGGCGAATCGCATGGCAAAGGGCTTGTGGCGATTATCGAGGGCATGCCTGCCGGCCTCGCCGTGAAAAACGACTTTATCAATGCCGAGCTTAAGCGCAGGCAAATGGGATTCGGACGCGGCGCGCGCATGAAAATCGAGAATGACAAGGCGCAGATATTATGCGGATTGAAGGCTGGCAGGACGCTGGGAAGCCCTCTGGCGCTTCTGATCGAAAATAAGGACGCGACCATCGAAAAGCTCCATAAGGTCGTTTCTCCGCGGCCGGGCCATGCAGACCTGGCAGGGCTGTTGAAATACGGTTTCATCGATATCCGCGACGTTCTGGAGCGCGCCTCCGCCCGCAGCACCGCGGCGACAGTGGCCTGCGGCGCAATCGCAAAGCTGTTTCTTCAGGAATTCCGTGTCCGTATCACCAGCATCGCCGTTTTGATCGGCGGTGAGGCCGGCCCGGAGGCGAAGATTGCAAAGATCAGGGAAGCGATCGAAAAGCGCGATACGGTCGGCGGCGTGTTTGAGGTGCGGGCGGCAGGAGTGCCGGCGGGCCTGGGCACATACGCGCAGCCTGACCGCAGGCTCGACGGCAGGATCGCGGCATCGGTCATGGCGATTCCCGGCGTCAAAGGCGTCGAGATCGGACTTGGCTTCGGGTACGGCGCGCGGTTCGGCTCTGAAGTGCACGACCCGATTTCCTACAAAAAAGGAAAAGGCATTGTGCGGCCGACCAATAATGCCGGAGGCATCGAAGGAGGCATCTCTAACGGAGAAGATATCGTTGTGCGCGGCTGCATGAAGCCCATCGCGACCCTGTTGAACCCTTTGGATTCTATCGATATTTCGTCGCGCAGGCCTGCAAAGGCGTCAGTCGAACGTTCCGACGTCTGCGCGGTCGAATCGGCCGGCGTGGTCGCTGAAGCCGCGGTCGCGCAGGTCTTGGCCGATGCATTCCTTGAGAAATTCGGAAGCGACAGTATGGCCGATATCAGGGCGGCGTTTACGCATTATCTGAAACGCATCAAGTAAATCCCGGTGAGATATCTGACTCCCTTTGCGTCTATTGTCGTGAAAGGGGGTGAGGTCAGATGACGGGATCGCATGATATCCAGGTATTACGGATGCACCGTTTCGAGGGCGACTCCAGGACAAAGGCCTTCGCCGACATATCGATAGGCAATTTCGTGGTAAAAGGCCTGCGTATTGTCGAGGGGAAAAAGGGCGTGTTTCTTGCCATGCCGCAGGAGAAGGCCAAGGACGGCAAGTGGTACGATACGTTCTTTCCTGCGACAAAGGAGGCGCGCGAATTCCTTAACGATCTTGTATTGAGCGCGTATCAACAGTAACGGGTCCGAACACGGGGATGAGGCGCCCGCCGGGCGCCTCTATCCCCGCCATCACGCAATGAAGAACATCTATATCGTAGGATTCATGGGTACGGGCAAGACCGTTGTCGGCAGGGCCCTTGCCCGGGAGCTCAAGGTTCCGTTCATAGACCTTGATTCTTATATCGAAGAGACGGAAGGTTTGACCATCAGCGAGATCTTCAAATCCAAAGGCGAGGCGTATTTTCGCTCCTTGGAGAAAAAGGCCCTTGAGAAGGCTGCGGAGCAGGAAAAAAACGTTGTCTCTTGCGGCGGCGGGGTCGTTATGGACCCAGGCAATATGGCATCCATAAAGGCGACAGGCACGTGCATATGTCTTTCGGCTTCACCGCAGGAGATCATCAAACGCATCGGCGTCACCACGCACCGGCCGCTGCTTCAAGGAGGAGACCCGATCCAAAGAGTCCAGTCGCTTCTTGCCGACCGCGACGCCGCGTACCGCAAGGCTGATATTTTGATCGACACGACCGGCCTTTCCGTCCAGGACATCGTTGCCTTGATCCTCCGTAAACTCTTTCCTGCAGGAAGATTAGGCCAGTAACCGCCCGTAAAAAAGATACGTGAGATTTTTGACGGGAGCGCGTCTATTATTGCAGATGCATAAACCCGCGGAGGCGGTTATGACGCGCACAGAGGCCCTGATCGCTTTAAACCTTTCAATGGATATCGGCAGCGTTAGGCTGCTGCGGCTGCTCGATGTGTTCGGCAGCCCGGAAGAAATAGTAACGGCGTCGTTCGGTCAATTGACCGAGGTCGCCGGCTTAGAGGAGCATATCGCGCGGAAACTGACCATGCTGGGCTCATCCCGGCTGGAACAGGAGCTGACCTGTATCGCTCGTGGCGGCATCAGCGTCCTGACTATTTATGACGATGCATACCCGCGCAGCCTGCGCTACGTATCAGATATGCCAATCGTCCTCTATATCAAGGGCTCCCTGACAGAAGCGGACGTCTTGGCAATTGCAATGGTGGGATGCCGCAGCCCGTCGTTCTACGGCATTGAACAGGCGGAGCGGTTTGCTTCGGAATTCGCCTGCCGCGGAATCACGGTCGTATCGGGCATGGCGCGGGGTATCGATACGCGAAGCCATGAGGGCGCATTAAAGGCAGGCGGACGGACCATTGCCGTGATCGGCAGCGGGCTGGGCAACGTGTATCCGCCTGAGAACAGGCCGCTCGCGGAGCGTATCGCATGCAGCGGCGCGGTAATGTCGGAATTCCCCATGAACGCGGATCCCGCGCGTTTCAACTTCCCCCGCAGGAACCGGATCATCAGCGGGTTGGCGCTGGGAGTCCTGGTCGTTGAAGCCGGCCGCAACAGCGGAAGCCTGATCACCGCCCGTTACGGCCTTGAACAAGGCAGGGATATTTTTGCAATTCCCGGAAAGATAGACTCGCCCCAGTCGTTCGGCACAAACAGCCTGATCCGGGACGGCGCCTGGCCCGTGTCCTGCATCGAAGACATACTTGATGCTTTGCCGTTCCTGCAGTCGTGCCGGCCGCAGGCAGCGAGGGACACCGCGACTGCCGGTGACCCGGCGGCAAGTTTATCTTGCCTGGAAACGGCTTTATATAATATAATATCTCATCATCCCGTTACCATCGCGGCACTTATGGAACAGACGGGTTTGAGCATTGCGCCATTGTCGTCAATGCTATTGAGCCTGCAGATGAAGCGGCTAGTTACCCAGGTATCAGCCGGAACGTACATAAGGAGTTCTGATGCACGATAAACATTTGATAATAGTCGAATCCCCCACCAAGGCCAAGACGATCGGCAAGATCATGGGCAGGGATTTCACGGTCATGTCCTCCATGGGGCATTTAGTGGATCTGCCCCTCAGCAAGCTCGGCGTGGATATCGACAACGGATTCGAGCCTTCATATACCGTTATAAAGGGCAGGAGCAAGGTGATCACCGCCTTGAAGAAAGAGGCAAAGGCCGCGGCTGCCATATATATCGCGACCGATCCCGACCGGGAAGGCGAGGCTATCGGATGGCAGATCCGCGAAAGGTATTTCAGGGATAAAAAAGTCCTGCGGGTGAATTTTCACGAGATCACCCAGGATGCCGTGCGGGCAGCGTTCAAGCACCCGCGCGAATTCGACGCGAATATGATCGAGGCTCAGGTCAGCCGCAGGATCCTGGACCGGATCGTGGGTTATTTTCTGAGCCCACTATTGTGGAAGAAGATCGCGCGGGGCTTGAGCGCGGGGCGCGTGCAGTCCGTGGCATTGCGGCTGATTGTGGACCGCGAACGCGCGATCCGGGAGTTCTGCGCGCAGGAATACTGGGAGATTGAAGCTGAACTTCGCACAGCGCAAACACCGCCGTACGCCGGGCTCGGGACCTTTTCTGCTAAACTGGATAAGATAGACGGAGTTAAGGCGCAGATTACAGACAAAGATACCGCTGAACGCATAGCAGCCGATATCAGGCAGCAGAGGTTCATAGTTCAGCAGGTCAAACAGTCGGAAAAGAAACGCAATCCCGCGGCGCCCTTTATCACAAGCACGCTCCAGCAGGAAGCCTTCAATAAACTCAAGTTCAACGCTGTCAAGACCATGATGATTGCCCAGCAATTATACGAGGGCATTGACATCGGCGAAGAGGCGCCGGTCGGCCTGATCACTTATATGCGCACGGATTCGACGAATATCGCCGCCGACGCCGTAAACCAGGCGCGCGGCATAATCGCCAAGAAATACGGGCCCGAATATGTGCCCGAGAAGCCTCCGGTGTACAAGACCAAGAAATTCGCGCAGGAAGCCCACGAGGCCATACGGCCTACGCTCATCAGCCGCTCTCCCGAAAGTCTCAAACAATATTTGACCGATGAGCAGTTCAGGATATACGAGCTTATCTACAACCGTTTTATCGCCTGCCAGATGGCGCCGAGCAGGTCGTTGGTGACTGCCGTGGATATCTCCGCGGGCAAATACCAGTTCAGCGCCACGGGCAGCAAAGAGGTTTTCCCGGGCTTTACCGTCGTCTACAGGGACGACGTGGAAGAGGAAAGGCAGAACGGCATCCCTGCGCTCGGGAAACACGAGCCGCTTGAGCTCGTTTCGCTAGACACGTCCCAGCATTTTACCAAGCCGCCAGCGCGTTTTTCCGACAGCTCGCTGATCAAGGTCCTGGAGGAAGAGGGCATCGGCCGTCCCTCGACGTACGCACCTATCATTTCCACGCTCATCAACCGTGGTTACATCCATCGGATGAAGGGATATCTGAGCCCGAGCGAGCTGGGTTTTAAGGTCACGGATATGCTCGTCCAGTATTTCCCCGAGATTATCGACGTGAAATTCACCGCATTCATGGAAGAAGAACTTGACGAGATCGCCGAGGGTAAGCTTGACCGACTGAAGGTCCTGACCGATTTCTATACGCCCTTTAAGGTGAGCCTCGAGTTTGCGCAGGGCAATATCGTCAAAGAGGTTATTACGACCAATGAGGTATGCCCTGAATGCGGCAGGCCCATGATCGTCAAATGGGGCAGAAAAGGCAAGTTCTTGAGCTGTTCGGGTTTTCCTGAATGCAAGGTTTCCAGGTCCATAACCACAGGCATCGCCTGCCCGCAGCCCGGATGCGCCGGCGAATTGATCGAGCGGCGCTCGCGCCGCGGAATGTTCTACGGGTGCACCAAATACCCCCAGTGTACGTACACGTCGCGGACTCTGCCTGAGAAGCCAGATCCAGCACCCGGCAACACGGGCGTGGCATAATCCTGCGGACGATCCCATGGAACGGTTTATCGAGAAATTCGTCAGATACCTCGAGATAGAAAAAAATTATTCCCCCCACACCATTTTGAATTACCGGCTTGACCTTGAGGAGTTCCAGGCGTTCCTGGGAGAACAGCCCGTAGAGAAGGTCGATTACCTGGGAGTGCGCAGATACCTTGCGGTACTGAAAGAGAAGAACCTCAGGCCCCGCAGCATAAACCGCAAGCTTTCCGCCTTGCGCACATTCTTCCGGTTCCTGACCCGCGAAGGGTTCATCAGGGCTAACCCTGTCGCCAGCATCCTCAGCCCAAAGCTTGATAAGCATCTGCCCGAGTTCCTTACCGAAGAGGACACGGTCAGGCTGATCGAATCGAGCATCCCCCGGACCCTTGCGGGATTGCGCGATAGGGCAATACTGGAGACCTTCTATTCCACAGGCATGCGCATAAGCGAGCTCGTCGGGCTCAACGCGGACGACGTCGATATCATAAGCGGCATCGTAAAGGTCCGCGGTAAGGGCAAAAAGGAGCGGATCGTGCCAATCGGAGAGCATGCATTGTCGGCGATCAGGAAGTATCTTGAGAAAAAAGACCCCGGATGCCCGGCTCTGTTCCTGAACCCTGGCCGCAGCCGCATATCAGACCGGGGCGTGCGCTACATGTTTCACAGATACATACGAAAGGCTGGGATCAGGCAGGGGGTGTCCCCCCATACGCTGCGCCATTCCTTCGCAACGCATCTCTTGAACAGAGGGGCTGACCTGCGTACGGTCCAGGAGCTTCTTGGCCATGCGAATCTGGGAACGACGCAGATTTATACCCATTTAACCACGGAGCGGCTCAAGGCGGTATACGCGAAAGCGCATCCGCGCGCATAAAAAGGTTTATTCCGCATGTCCGCGCTTTATGATCTTATAAATTTCATTTTCATCGTCATATACCTTCCGGTTTTCATGTTGCGTGGGAAGTTCCATCCCGGCTTCAGCCGGCGGCTGGGGATATATCCTGCCAGCGGCCGGAGGTTTTCTCGTCCGATCTGGATTCATGCCGTTTCAGTGGGGGAAACTGTGAACATGCGGCGGTTCTTTCAGGGGCTTTGTGCCGAGTTCCCAGGAGAACAGTATGTTTTATCGACCGTCACTCCTACGGGAAACAGTATAGCCGCGAAATTCGCACGGCCGCAGGATATCGTGACATACCTTCCCCTGGACCTGAGCTTCATAGTCAATAGCGTTCTTGAACGCGTCGGGCCGCGCCTCTTCATAATCGCCGAGACCGAATTCTGGCCGAACCTGCTTTCGGCGCTCCATAACCGCGGCGTACCGGTCGTAATCGTCAACGGCAGAATCTCGGACAAGGCAGCCTCCGGTTACCGGAAGGTCCGCTGGCTCATCGCCCCTCTGTTGTCGAGGATATCTCTTTTCTGCATGCAGTCCAGTCAGGACGCGGAGCGGGTGATCTCTCTCGGTGCGCGGCCTGAAACGGTCAAAGTGACCGGGAATATGAAGTTTGACCAGCCGGTCCCGGATTCCCTGCAGCAGGATACCCGGATCAGGGAGCGGTTAGGTATAAGGGCGGATGAAAAATGCCTGGTAGCGGGAAGCACCCATCCCGGAGAGGAAACCCAGGTAATGCAGGCATTCTCGCAGATCGCGCGCAACGATTCCCGAGTCAGGCTGATCATCGCTCCGCGGCATCCGGCGCGCGCCCCTGAGGTCGAGGCATGCGTGCGCAGGCACGGGTTTGTGCCCGTGCGCGTCTCGGCGATGGCTTCTCCCCAATCCCGGAAGGAGTGCGTTTTCATTGTGGACACGATCGGCGAGCTATTATCATATTATGCCGTTTCCGATGTGGTCTTTGTCGGCGGCAGCCTCGTCAGCCATGGCGGGCAGAATTTTCTCGAACCCGCGTTCCTGGCCAAACCGGTGATCGTCGGGCCGTCATTGTTCAATTTCCGCGATATCGCCAGACAGTTCCTGGATCAGGGCGCCGCGGTCATGGTAGGCAATGCCGGTGAATTGTCAAACGCGGTCCGGACCTTGCTGGCTGACGAGCGAAAGGCAGCGGAGCTGGTGCGGCAGGCATCGAGGCTGATACAGGAGAACCGGGGTGCGACAGAGCGCAATCTTTCATATATAAAAGAGTTTATACGGATCGAAAAATCGTGATACAATAATCGTCATGCTTGAGATCAAACAGCGCAGGGTAAAGACGGTCATTGTCCTGGACCTATCCGGGACGATCGATATCGATTCGGCCAATCTTGTCGAGCGGGTGGGAACGATCATACAGGATGGTTACCGCGACATCATATGCGACCTGGAAGACGTAAACCTGGTGGATTATTCCGGGTTGTCGGCGCTGGCGCTTGCCTACAAGAACGTCGTTAACCACAAGGGCCGGATGGCCTTCATCAACGTGCCCCAGCATGTCGCCAGGACCTTCAATCTCGTATGCCTGGACAGGGTATTCGAGATATATCCCGATGAGCAGACGGCGCTCAAGAAGCTCGAGGCCGCGACAACCCTTTCGGATATCCAGAAGAAACAATTGCGCCGCAGGTTCAAAAGGCTCGCGCTCGATATAGACGTCAAATTCAAGCCGCACGGTGGAAGGGAGTTCCTGCAGGGCAAGGTGCTGAATTTGAGCGCGATAGGCCTGCTGGTGTTCGCGCGGGAAACCTGCCGGATCGGCGAAATACTCGACGTTGCAATTTCGCTGGCTCCTGTCGCCCCGGCGGTCGAGGTGCAGGCAAAGGTCGTCTGGCTCGTTCAGAAGGATATACAGCCGCAGATCTACCCTGCCATGGGGCTTGAGTTCTATCACATCGACTGCGCTACGCAGGAGAAGATCATGCAGTTCGTCGAACGCAACATGCCCCTGGACAGCGACGTCGCATAGACCGTTCTCGTTTTGCAAGGAGCTCACCGTGAGGACCCTTTCCCGAAAACCAAGAGCCATACTGTTCGATATGGACGGCGTGATCGTAGATTCCATGCCTTACCATTTTATTGCGTGGTATGAGGCATTGCGCCCATACGGTGTACGGGTTTCGTGTTTCGAGGTATACCGCAGGGAAGGCGAACAATGGGATAAGTCCCTTGCGGATTTCCTGCGCATGGGCGGCCATGTGCCCACGCAGCGCCTCATGCACAAGGTTTTCTCGGCACGGCAGAGGATATTCAGGAAATATTTCAAAAGGACGATCTTCCCGGGAGTCGAAGGATTCCTGTCCTGTCTCGCCGGCAAAGGCTATGCCTTGGCGCTGGTGACCGGGACCCCGCATAAGCAGGTCATGCATATACTGCCGTCTTCTATAAGAAAATTCTTTTCGTGCATGGTTACGGGAGATATGGTCAGCCGCGGCAAGCCCCATCCGGAGCCGTATTTGAAGGCATGCCGTTTGTTGAAGCTTCCCTGCAACGAATGCCTGGTTGTCGAGAACGCGCCCTTCGGCATCGAATCAGCCAGGCGGGCAGGAATATATTCCGTGGCGCTGACTACAAGCCTGCCCGAAGGATATTTATCGGGCGCCGATCATATCGTTGATTCCCTGGAAGAGATCCCTGTGTTCATAGACCGCGCCTGCAGCGCGGCCCGCAATAAAAGGAGGAACGCATGAGGACGCTGGCCGTATTGCTGTGCTTATCGGTTGTAATCATGGCTGCAGCTCCGGCGTGGTGCCATGCCCCGTCGGATATCTCGATCGCCATAACGGGCTCGGATGTCAATGTCACGGTGTCCCATCCGGTCGGAGATCCCCAGACCCATTTTGTAAAGGTTATCCGGATAAGCGTGAACGACGCGCCGTTTGCCTCGCAGGATTTCACGCAGCAGACCGGCAACGTGCAGAAGGCGAATTTTACTATCCCCGACCTCAAAAAAGGGGATATCGTTACGGCAGAGGCTGTCTGCTCCAGGTCAGGGTCGCTGACCCGTTCGCAGGCTGCAGGGTCATGAGCCATGGATAAGGCAAAATCCCTGGTATTTGTGAATATGGTCTTATTCGCATCGATATGCGTCCAGGCTGCATCTGGGTTCGCGCTTGCCATTACCGGGTTAGCCCTGGCATACCTTATCCATAAATATAACGCTGTTTTGATGCTCGTTATACTGATCGCGCATCTGGTTTTTAATTGGGGCTGGATAAAGGTTGTTGTGTTGAAACGCAGGTAAAGAGATGCGCAAGACAATCATCGGCATCGGCGGCATGCACTGCGCCGGCTGTGCCGCCGGTATCGAGAAAAGGCTAAAGGGCCTGCCCGGCGTGGCCGACGCCAGGGTGAATTTCGCCGGCGAGCTGGCATTCATAGAATACGATCCTGCCGTTGTCGGTATCGAAGACATCCGCAAAGCAATTATCGATTCGGGATACAGGCCTTTCCCTCTGCCTCAGGCTGGCGACAGCTCCGGTCAGGCCGCCGCAGTTGACCGCGATCGGCGCTCGCTCAAAGCCCGTGTCGTCATCTCCTCCATTCTGTCAGCCCCGCTTATTTATCTTTCCATGGCTTACACATCAGTGTTTCCCGTGCAGGGGCTTGTCTTGAAGTATTCGGCGCCGATACAGATGTTTTTGACGACCGCGATCGTCATATGCGGGTTCAGTTACTTCGCAAGCGGTTTTGCGGCTGCGTTCAGACAGCGCCGCGCCAACATGGACACGCTCATCGTCATCGGTTCGGGAAGCGCGTATATTTACAGTGTTTTTCTAACAGTCCGGTCATGGTTGACCGTTGGATTGGATGCGCGCGTGCACCTGTATTTCGAAACCTCCGGACTGATTATAACTTTTATCCTGCTTGGAAAATACCTTGAATCAACGGCCAGGGCCAGGACCTCCGGGGCTATTAAAAAACTCATGTCGCTGGCTCCGGAAACAGCGCTTGTTCTTCGCAGGGGAACGGAGGAGCAGATCCCTTTTGCGGAGCTTGCGGCCGGGGATATCGTCATAGTCAAGCCCGGAACACGCGTCCCGGCAGACGGCATCGTCTTGGAAGGTTATTCGAGCATTGACGAATCGATGGTCACGGGAGAATCCCTGCCCGTTGAGAAAACGCCGGGCAGTCAGGTGATCTCCGGTACCATGAACAGGACAGGGGCCTTCCGTTTCAAGGCCGTCAAGGTCGGCGGGGAAACATTCCTTTCTCAGGTGATCGCGCTCGTCCGAGAAGCGCAGGGGTCCCGCGCGCCGATCCAGGAGCTTGCGGATACCGTAGCTTCATTTTTTGTGCCTGCGGTCATGGTTGTCGCGGCAGGTTCCGGCCTTTTCTGGATGTTTGCCGGCCGCGGCGCCGCATTCTCGCTTTCAATATTCATTTCCGTCCTTATCATCGCCTGCCCCTGCGCACTCGGCCTTGCGACGCCGGCGGCGGTGATTGTGGCTACCGGCATTGCCGCGGCAAAGGGCATTTTGATCAAACAGGCCTCGAGCATCCAGCGCGGCGAGCATATAGACACGGTCGTCTTCGACAAAACAGGGACGTTGACGCAGGGCGCCCTTCGAGTGACGGATACGATTGCGTACGGCAGGCCGGAGGATGAGGTTATCTGCCTGGCTGCGTCAGTGGAGAGGGATTCGGAGCATCCGGTTGCCGGGGCTATACTGCAGGAGGCGCGATCGCGCGGATGCGCACTTCGGGGCGTGAGCGGATTTGTCGCTTATCCTGGAAGGGGCGTCAGCGCCCTGGTTGACGGAGAACATATTACCCTCGGTAACCGCGGCGCCATGGCAATGAAAAATATCCAGCTTGCGCCCAGGGCTGTTGAGGACGCGGCATTTTTCGAGGAAGAGGGCAAAACCGTGATGTTCGTGGCTGGAAACGCCGGGCTGTACGGCATAATCGCGCTGGGAGATGCGATACACGATCGCGCCGCCGAAGCGGTCGAGATATTGCACCGCATGGGTAAAAGGGTGGTTATGATAACGGGCGATAACCGGCGCACTGCGGAATTCGTCTCGCGCGCCCTGTCAGTCGACGAAGTGCTTGCCGAGGTCCTCCCGCAGGATAAAGAACGCCGGATCAAAGATATGCAGGAGTCCGGAGTCAAAGTCGCGATGGTCGGCGACGGCATCAATGACGCCCCGGCGCTTGCGCAGGCCGATATAGGCATCGCGATCGGCTCAGGCACGGATATCGCTCTTGAGTCCGCGGATGTCGTGCTGATGCGAAATGACCCCCGCGACGTCGCCTTCGTTCTTGACCTGTCAAAGTACGCCATGAAGAAAATACGGCAGAACCTTTTCTGGGCTTTCTTTTATAATGCCGTAGGCATTCCTGTAGCCGCCGGGGTATTATACCCGGTGTCAGGTTTTTTGCTCGACCCTATGATAGCCGCGGCGGCAATGGCGTTGAGCTCGGTGTCGGTCGTGGCCAATGCCCTGTCAATGGCCAGGTACCGCCGGCCGTATGATATGCGGAAAACGCTTTCAGAAAAGTGATCCGTTGAGCTTGAAAAAAAACATTTACCGGGGTATATTTATAGTGTACTATCTATAACAGAATCAACGAGATAAAACAAGCGGATGCATATGGGCCACAGCAGCGACGGCCTTCATATTCATCTGCTTCTGCTTATATAAGGAGCAGGAATCATGCCGGATATCCCGATCCTGGCGATTATCGCCATCAGCATCATCCTCGCAGTAGTATACTTTCTTTTCGGGGCCCAGCCATCAGTTCAGGGCGCAAAAAAGAAAGACGCTGCAATCGGCCCGTTGCCTGATCAGGAAGCTGCGCGCAATGCCAGGGTTATGAAACTTGAAGCGCAGATAGAGTCATTGAAGCTGGAGCTTGAAAAAGCAAAGACAGATGCCGCGGCAGCGAGGAAGGAAATAGAAAAGGCGCAGAAAGATGCCGCTGACGCCAGGGCAGATCTGCAACGCAGGCAGGAGAGGGATAGCGCAAACGAAGAACAGTTCAATAAACTCAAGCGCGATGCCACGTGCGTGAAAGAACAGTTGCTGGATAAGGAAAAAGACCTTGCCCATGAATTCACCAAGAACGTCGAACTTGCCCGCCAGATCAGGGACCTGAACATAACCATCGAGGGGCTGGAAAAAGCCAATTCTGCCAAAGCAGAGGAAATAGAGAAGCTCAAACACCAGGTCGTCGGACACAGCGCAGCGGTCAAGGCGGCTAACGCTCAGGCGCAGGAGCTCCAGAAAACTATCGCGGATTACAAAAAACAGCTTGAGGAAAGCGAATGGATACCGAAAAAGGAGTTCAAGAAGCTCAATGAGGAATTCACCGAGCTTGAGAAAGAGCTTGAGGAAAAAGACCGCCAGCTTGAACTGAAAGACGAGAAGATTAAGGAATTGTATCAGCGCATCCAGAGGCTCGAGCAGCAGTTCAAAGATCTGTCAAGCACGCAACAGCCGCTGCCTTCCGAAACGGTTAATGTCCAGCCAGAGGCTGACCGGCCGGCTGTTGTCGAACCGGAGCCGAAGGAATCCTTAACAGAAGCGCCCGTACCCCGGCCGGAACAAGCATCCCCTGAACCCGTAACAGTTGAACCTGTAGCGTCTGACGCTCTCCCGCAGCAAGCGCCTGAACCCCCTGAGCAACAGCCGCAGCCTGCCGAAGAGCAGGCCCCGTCCCGGCAGGAAGAGGAGATAACTATACCCGCGGACCTGCATCTTGAGCAGGTCAGGAACATCGGCATCATGGCGCACATCGACGCAGGAAAGACTACGACATCCGAGCGCATCCTCTATTACACAGGGAAGTCGCATAAGATCGGCGAGGTCCATGAGGGCAAGGCTCAGATGGACTGGATGAAACAGGAACAGGAACGGGGCATTACGATCACTGCCGCCGCAACCACCTGTATGTGGAAGGACTATCGTATCAACCTGATTGATACTCCGGGCCATGTGGATTTCACCGCGGAGGTGGAGCGCAGCCTTCGCGTCCTGGACGGCGCGGTCGCCGTGTTCTGCGCGGTAGGCGGCGTTCAGCCGCAGTCGGAAACCGTATGGCATCAGTCTGATAAATATCGCGTTGCCAAGATCGGTTTCGTCAACAAGATGGACCGGCCGGGCGCGGACTTTTTCGGGGTGCTTGCAGGCATAGAGAAGATGTTGCAGGCCAACCCCGTGGCCATCGTCATTCCGCTCGGCGCAGAGGAGAATTTCAAGGGCGTGATAGATCTGTTTAAGATGAAGGCGATCATCTATGATGAGGAAACTCAGGGAAAGACTTACCAGGAGAAGGACATCCCCGCCGAATATCTGGAGGAGGCAAAAAAATACCGCCACGCGCTTATCGAGAAGGTTTCGTCGCTTGATGACGAGCTTATGAAGAAATACCTCGAGGCGCCGGCCTCCATAACCAATGAAGAGATTATCAGGGCTTTGCGCAAGGGAACGATTTCCAACCGCATTGTCCCCATGCTATGCGGTTCGTCTTTCAAAAACAAGGGTATACAGCAGCTGCTTGACGCGGTGGCTATGTTCCTGCCGTCTCCGCTGGACCTGCCTGCCGTCGAAGGCAAGGATCCCCTTGACGAGAACAGGACGTATGAGCGTAAACCCGACGCACATGAGCCTCTGTCTGCGCTTGCGTTCAAGGTCCAGGCAGATCCGCATATGGGCAAGCTCGTTTACGTGCGTATATATTCGGGCGTCCTTCGGTCTTCGAGCTATGTGTTCAACGCGACAAAGAATAAAAAGGAGCGCGTCGGCCGCATATTCCAGATGCACGCTAATCACCGCGAGGCAAAAGAGGTGGGGTATGCGGGTGACATCGTAGCTGTCATAGGCCTTTCGGATACAACGACCGGAGACACGCTTTGCAGCGCGGAGAACCCTATACTGCTTGAAGCTATTCAGTTCCCGGTGCCCGTTGTGTCTTTGTCCATCAGCGCCAAGAGCCGTGCGGAGCAGGACAAGCTGGGCAAGGGGCTGGCCCGCCTCTCAGACGAGGATCCGACGTTCAGCGTGCAGACCAATGAGGAGACCCAGGAGGTCATTTTAAGCGGCATGGGCGAGTTGCACCTGGAGATCATTGTGGACAGGCTCAAGAACGAGTTCAATGTGGACGCGGTGGTCGGTAAGCCCAAGGTTGCATTCCGGGAGACCATCCGGAAATCCTGCACCGAGGAATACAAACATGTCAAACAATCTGGCGGCCGGGGCCAGTACGGCCATGTCGTTTTCGAACTATCGCCTGCTCCCGGCAAAGGCCTTGAGTTTGTCGACAGCATCAAAGGAGGCGCAATACCCAAATCGTTCATGCCCGCGGTGCAGAAGGGCGTTGTCGATATCATGCGCAGGGGCGTGTATGCCGGCTATCCCTGCGTTGACGTCAAGGTCAACGTCGTGGACGGGTCGTATCACGATGTTGATTCTTCGGAGCTGGCGTTCAAGCTCGCGGCCATCGGATGCTTCAAGGCGGGGTTCATGAAGTGCGATCCGGTCCTGCTTGAGCCGTGCATGTCGCTGGTCGTGACCGTGCCGGAGGAATATGTCAATGCGATTATCGGCAATATCTGTTCGCGCAGGGGCAAGGTCCTGGGCATGGAAACCAAAGGCAGCCAGAAGATTGTTTCCGCGGAAGTGCCGCTGTCCGAGATGTTCGGCTATACCTCTGCGTTCAGGTCAATATCGAGCGGCCGCGCAAACGCGTCGATGGAGTTCCGCAAATACATAGAGGTCCCAGCGGAGATCGCAAAGAAGATTATAGAGGAAAAGCAGAAGGAGAAGGCGCAGGATAACGGTTAGTGGCCGGAACAGGGATAAGACGGCCGTCCTGGGCGCAAGCCGTAAGGTTTGCGCCCTGTTCTTTTTTGTGGTAATATAGCCTATCTATGAAACCGTCGCCTTTGCCGCCGCAACAGCCGCGCGGCCTTGCAGCCATATTCCGGGCGTTGCGCCATCGCAATTTCCGTCTTTTCTTCATCGGCCAGAATATATCCCTCATCGGCACCTGGATGCAGAATATTGCCGTTGGCTGGATGGTTTACCGTATGACCGGCTCTGCCGCGATGCTGGGCATCGTCGGCTTTGCCAGCCAGGTTCCGTCTCTTGTCATCACTCCATTCGCAGGCGTGTTCGCCGACCGCTGGGATAAATACCGGGTGATAGTTATTTGCCAGGTCCTTGCCATGATTCAGGCATTTGCCATAGCCGTACTGACCCTTTCAGGGCATATCTCGGTCTGGCAGATAGCCGGTTTAAGTTTGACACTGGGCATCATCAGCGCATTTGAAATCCCCACGCGCCACGCGTTTCTCGTCCAGATGGTTGACCGCAAAGAGGACCTGGGCAATGCCATCGCGCTGAACTCTCTCATATTCAACGCGGCGCGGCTTATCGGCCCTCCCGTTGCGGGAATATTGATTACCGCATGGTCCGAGGGGGTGTGTTTTATGTTCAACGCCGTAAGTTATGGCGCAGTGCTCTGGGCGCTTGCGCTTATGCGCCTGCCCCGACACCGGCGTCCAGAAGCCGCTTCCAACCATATCAAAGAGCTAAAAACCGGCATTTCCTATACGTTCGGCTCTGCCCCCCGGCGTTCGATCCTGCTCTTTGTCGGATTGATGTCACTTATTGCTATGTCGCAATCGGTATTGATGCCGGTTTTTGCCCGGGATATACTCGGCGGCGGAGCGCATACTCTCGGTTTCCTTGCCGGCTCTGTGGGTATGGGAGCTTTAGTCGGAGCGGCATATCTGGCAACATGGAAAAGCCCGGTGCGCATGCTTTCGCTCATCCCGTTCGCCGCAGCCGTGTTCGGCTCCGCGGCTATTCTCTTCTCGTTCTCCCGCTGGCTCTGGTTGTCGATGTCGCTTTTATTCTTCGGGGGGATCGGCTTTATGTCCCATATGGTGGTAAGCAATACCGTGCTTCAGACAATTACCGAAGACGATAAACGCGGCAGAGTCATGTCGTTCTATACGATGGCGTTCATGGGCATGGCGACATTCGGCACGCTCCTGGGGGGGATCGTTGCAAGCCGCATCGGCGCCAGGTACGCTGTGCTCGGCGGCGGAATCCTGTGCATGGGAGCGGCGCTGGCTTTCTCTAATCAGATGCCTGCTTTGAAGGCAAGCGTCCGGCAGCACGCCACAATTGCTTGACAGCCGCAGGAGGATATGATATAGAAGAAGCAGCAACAACAAAGGAGGTGCGTCATGGGGTTGTGGGATAAGATCCAGTCTTTCCTGATAGAGCCCACCAAAACCGTGGTTGTCCAGATCCAGCAGTTCCTGGCTAACCTGATAACGGTGCTTTTTATTCTCCTCGTAGGGTGGCTGCTCTCGAAGCTCCTCAAGTACATAGTCGTCAAGATATGCTCTTTCATCAAGTTCGGCCAGCTCGCCGACCGGATCGAGCTTGACAAACTCCTCCAAAAGGGAGGCATTTCATACAAGCCGTCGGATCTCCTCGGCGCCATCTTCTACTGGCTGGGCATACTGATCACGCTGGTGGTCGCGGTCAACGCCATGGGCATCGTGCAGGCGTCGGACCTTTTAAACCGCATCCTTCTCTACGTTCCCAATATCATCGCCGCCATCTTCATGCTGATCCTCGGTATGTTCTTCGCGACGGTCCTGCGCAATATCGTCAAGACCGCGGCGACGAACGCAGGTATGATGCAGGCGCATCTGCTTTCCAAGATCGTAGAGGCAGTCGTGATTGTGTTCGCGATTATGATTACCCTTGAAACGCTCAATATCGCGCCGCGCATCGTAGAGTTGATCATCAGCATCGTCCTTGCGTCGTTCGGGCTAGCGTTTGCTCTGGCGTTCGGTTTCGGTTGCCAGGACATTGCCCGCAAGGCCGTCAACGACATCATGGAGAAGTTCAAGGCAAAAGGCTAATCCGTGCTTTACCGTTTCATAGACTTACATGGGACGTTCATCGTCAGGGGCGCACACCGGTTCCAATGGTATGTGCCCCTGACCAATCCTGAAGGCACGATTCTTTCCGCTATCGGGCCTAACCTGTCAGGCGATATCAAAACGGACAATGACCATTTCCTCACGGTTCCGGCCAGCATCGAGGATATGAGGTCAAGCCCTCTGTGCCGGCGGGATTTCTTCGTCCGGGCAGGTGCGAGGCTGTACCGCCTCTCGGAGGGCCCGGTTGCGCTGCAAGAAACAGGCCTGTTGTACCAGAAGCTTGTCAAACGGTGCGGGCCGCTTGATGTGACGATTCTGAACTTTGTGCCTGCCGGCCATGCCGCGGAGGTCATGCGCGTCACGATCCGCAACCGCAGCAGCCATAACCTTGCCATTACCCCCACATCCTTCATACCCTTATACGGCCGCAGCGAAAAGAATCTGCGCGACCACCGGCATGTAAGCTCATTGCTCAACCGCATCGAACTGGACCGGCACGGAATACTATTGAAGCCGACCATGGTGTTTGACGAGAAGGGCCACACGCTCAACAACACTATCTATTACTGTTTCGGATACGGCCCGGGCGGCAGCGCGCCTGAAGGGCAATTCCCCACTCTCGACAGCTTTTACGGCCGGGGAGACATCTTCCATCCTGACGCGGTGGAGCGTAAGGTTGCTCCCATGAGCGCAAGAGATCCTTCGCTGGACGGCAAAGAGGCATGCGCCGCGTTACGGTTTAAAAGCGCCCTGTTAAGGCCTGGTCAGGAGTCATCCTACGTCCTGGTTCTGGGTATCGCCGGCTCTAAAGGATCGATTGCCAGGGCCGTGCGCGCATTGCGCACATCCGAACTCGTAGATAAAAATCTCGTCCGCACGCGGCAATGCTGGCAGGACCATCTGTCCGCGCTCTCGTTTGATTTCGGCGATACGCAGTTCAACGGCTGGCTCATATGGGTCAGCCTTCAGCCCACGCTTCGCAGGATCTTCGGCTGTTCGTTTCTGCCTCACTTCGATTACGGCAAAGGGGGAAGGGGATGGCGCGACCTCTGGCAGGACGCGCTGACGCTTTTATTGACAGAACCGCAAAAGGCGCGCCGGATCATCGAGCGCAGTTTT
>Ga0116184_10001750_pt1 | contig 20118 bp, 22 predicted proteins | sample AD_JPNNA5_MetaG_FD_89886 | JGI IMG/M metagenome (GOLD analysis project Ga0116184, IMG submission 89886) | Active sludge microbial communities of municipal wastewater-treating anaerobic digesters from Japan - AD_JPNNA5_MetaG | ecosystem: Engineered > Bioreactor > Anaerobic > Digestate | place... | reverse complement strand
GTTTGACTGTCCGGCGTCTGCAGACAGTGATCCGGGGCGTCAGTGGCCAGTGATCCGAGGCGTCAGTACACGCTGACCTGGGTGCCGATCGGCATCAGGTTGTCCGCCCAGATCATCGCGATCGCGCCCATCGAGACACGCGCACACCCGTGCGAGGCCGGGTAGGGCGGCACGAACGGTGCGCCGTGGACCGCGATCCCACCATTGAAGTACTTCGAGCTCCAGAGCGTCCCGAGCGGACCCTTGTCCTCGCCCGACACCTGCCGGAAGACGTTGAACGTGCCGGGCGGCGTCTGGGCGTCACCGCGATAGGTCTTGCCCTCGAAGACCTCGGTGTAGGGGACATTGCTGCCGGTGCTCGTGTTGAGGATCGTGGTGACGGCTCCGCCACGCACGACGAGCAGCAACTGGCGAGCCAGGTCGATCTCGATCCCGTCACCACCGACTCGCGCCTGAGCCCCCACCCCGTCGGCCAGCACCGTGCGCGTTGCCGGCCCGGCGATGCCATCGCGTTCCAGACCGGCAGCCTTCTGCACGGCATACACGGCCTGTGTCGTGAGGTCACCGAAGGTGCCGTCCGGCTGACCCAGCCAGAAGCCCAACTCGGCCATCCGGCGCTGCATCGCGAGGACGTCTTCGCCCGAGTCCCCCGGGCGCAAGGTGTCTCGAGGCGCGGCCGGCGTCGGGGTGGGTGACGACGTGCTCGACGGCGTCGCCGACGGAGACGGGCTGGTCGAGTCCGAGGGCGACGGACTCCCGGTGGAGGTCGATGAGGACGAGGCGCTCTCCGAGGGACTCGTGGTCGGACGCGCCGTAGACGTGGCGCTCATCGACGCACCCGACGCACCATCCGGAGAGTTCCACGTCGTCCCGCACGCCCCGAGCGCCATGATGGATCCCACCGCAGCGATCAAGGCGATGGATCGCCGAGCGCGCCTCCAGGCCCCGGTCTCAGACGTCCCCTGGTCCCCAAACATCCGTCAACGCTAGGTCAGCGATCCCACACTGACCACTGCACACCCCGGCGCGGAGCGTCACGATGAGGCAACGATCGCCTCGTGCGTAGCGAGCACCCGGCGGGCGATGTCGACATGGAGGTTCTCGATCATCTTGCCGTTGTGGGTCACCACGCCCGCTCCGGCACCGGCCTCCCAGGCCTGGATGGTCCCCTGTGCCTCCTCGACCTGCTCGACGCTCGGCGCGAAGACCTCATTGCACACGTCGACCTGGCCGGGGTGGATGAGGGTCTTGCCGTCGAAGCCGAAGTCCCGACCTTGCACACACTCAGCAAGGAAGCCCTCGGCGTCCTTGACGTGGTTGTAGACCCCGTCGAGCACAGCGATGCCGGACTCCCGACCGGCGAGCAGAGCCATGGACAGCGACGTCAGCAGGGGTGCACGGCCCGGCACATGATCGGCCCGCAACTCCTTGACCAGGTCGTTGGTACCGATGACGAAGGCCGCCAGGCGCTCGGACTCGCGAGCGATCTTGCGGACGTTGAAGATCGCGGTCGGCGTCTCGATCATCGCCCACAGCCGGGTCCGATCCGGAGCCCCGTGCTTCTCCATCGCCTTGACGAGCGCCTTGACCTCTTTGGCGGTGTTGACCTTCGGCACGACGATGCCATCCGGCCCCGCAGCACACGCAGCAGCGAGGTCGGCGTCATGCCACTGGGTGCCGATGCCATTGACCCGGATCGTGATCTCGCGCCGCCCGTAGTCGCCGGATGCCGCTGCAGCACAAGCGTTCTCGCGCGCCGAGTCCTTCGCGTCGACACCGACCGCGTCCTCGAGGTCGAGGATCAACGCGTCGACCGGGAGGGTCTTGGCCTTCTCGAGGGCCCGCTCGTTGGAGCTGGGCATGTAGAGCACCGACCGCCGTGGCCGATACACAACAGGCTGGTATGCCGTTTCCGCACCCACGACTCACCCCTCGCTTCCGGCGGTGGTCGGCTCGGCCGGCGGCACGGCATACAACTGCGCCAACTCGGGATCGATGGCCGAGAGCCGCTCAGCCAACTCCAGAATGACGAGGCACTGCTTGAGGGAGGCGTCGTCTTCCATCTTCCCGTCGAGCATCACGGCGCCGGTGCCGTCGCCCATGGCCTCCTTGACCCGGCGGGCATGCGCGACATCAGCGGCCGAGGGCGAGAAGACCTTCTTCGCAATGGCGACTTGGACGGGGTGGAGCGACCAAGCACCGACGCAGCCGAGCAGATAGGCGTTGCGGAACTGGTCCTCGCACGCGACGACATCCTTGATGTCCCCGAAGGGGCCCCAGTAGGCGAAGATCCCGTGCATCGCGCACGCGTCGACCATCCGCGCGATCGTGTAGTGCCACAGGTCCTGCTGATAGGTCGTCCGCGCGGCGTGGATGGCTGCGTCGTCGGCCGCCACGGCAGGGTCCTGACGGACCACATAGTCCGGATGCCCCCCACCCACGCGCGTGGTCTTCATCCGACGGTCGGCGGCCAGGTCAGCAGGCCCGAGCGAGATCCCCTGCATGCGCGGCGACGCCCCGGCGATCGCCTCGACATTGGCCACGCCGCGCGCCGTCTCCAAGATGGCGTGGACGAGAATCGGCCGCTTCAACCCGGCCCGTGCCTCCAACTGAGCGAGAATCCGGTCGATGTAGTGGATGTCCTCGGGTCCCTGGACCTTGGGCACCATGACGACGTCGAGCTTGTCGCCGATCTCGGTGACGAGGGTGATCAGGTCGTCGAGCACCCACGGGCTGTCAAGGCTGTTGATCCGCGTCCAGAGCTGGGTGTCCTCACCGAAGTCGGTCGCCTTGGCGATGGCGACGAGCCCCTCCCGGGCGGCGAGTTTGCGGTCCGCCTTGACGGCGTCCTCCAGATTGCCGAGCAGCACATCGACGGTGCCGACCATCGAGGGGACCTTGGCCGCCATCTTCTCGTTGCTCGGGTCGAAGAAGTGGATCATCCGGCTCGGTCGAGCAGGCACCTCACGGATCGGGGTGGGCGCGCCGACCGCAAGCGGCGCGAAGAAGTCCTTGGCGGGTCGCATGCTGCGGAACGTATCAGCCGTCGCGCACGAGGTGTTATGACCCAGTTCACGGCCGGCCCGGCATACTCAGGACATGGACGCGACCGCTCCCTTTCCTGAGGCCGAGGACACATCGCCTGTCCCCGGAGGCGAGAGCGGCAATCCACCAAACGCAGCGCCCCAGGTCAACATCACGCGACTGCTCGCGGAGGCCGCGAGCAAGTCGGGCATCCTCTGGATCCGGATCCCGGGGGGCACCACCCATCCGGCGTGGTTCGTCTGGCACGACGACGAGGACCCGCGGGGCACGGGTCCGGCCGCCTACGTCATCTCCGGCCCCGGTGAGCAACCCCTCCCCTGGCTCCCGCCCCAGGTCGAGTTGATCCTGCGCAGCAAGGACACCTCGGCCCGCCTGCTCACCATCACAGCGGAAGTCGCCGAGATCACCCCCGAGTCACCCTTGTGGGACGCCGCCTGTGCAGTCCTTCGCCCCGAGCGCCTCAATCTCGTTGGGACAGCCGAGGAGGTCGACGCCCGCTGGCGGGCTGGGTGCACGATCCATGTCCTGACCCCGCACGGTCGGCCGAGCGAACAACCCGGGGCGTATGCCGTGGGCTCGGGTGCCGCTGTCGTCGCACCCACGCGGGCCCGGACCATCGGCTGGCGACCCTGGCACTGGCTCGGCCGGCCGGCCAGCCGTCGCGGGACTCGATGAACACTCCCTCGCGCCACCGCCACGCCGCTTCCGCACCGAGGGCCCGGTGGTCTCTGATCGGCCTCGTGGTCGCCATCGTCGCCGTGCTCGTGGTGACACTGGTCGTCGCGATCACGCGCCAAACCCGGGGCGATGACGAGACGGGCGTGGGGACCACCTCCGCCGCAGCGAGTGTCACGCCGACGACCGCCTCGGCCTCCCCGTCACCCTCCGAGAGCGCCACGCCCTCACCGAGCCCGACGCCCACGGCATACCCGCTCGGGACCTTCACGGTGGCAACGACTGACCACACCTTCGTCGACCCAACCCGCGGGACGATGGCGCGCGGCTCGCGAGCGGCCACGTCGAATCGCACACTGCCCACGTCCGTGCGGTATCCGGGCAACCCCGACGGTCGCGGGCCCTTCCCCGTCGTCGTTTTCGCCGAGGGATTCAACATCTCCGTCCGCGATTACGCGCCGCTCCTCGACGACCTCGCCAGTCGCGGCTACGTCGTGGTGGCACCCGAATTCCCCATGGCGACGACGATCTACGACGGGAATCCCAGTCAGGCCGACCTCGACAATGAGCCGGGAGACGTGCGCTTCGTCCTCACCAGTGTCATGGACACAGCGGCAGCCGGGGGTCCGCTCCAAGGACTGATCGACCCGGACAGGGTCGCCATCATGGGTCACTCGGATGGCGCCTACGTCGCCGCCGTGATCGGCTACGACCCCACCTTCCGTGACCGCCGTTTCACGGCTGCCGTGATCCTCTCCGGGCAGGCGGGCGACATCCATTCGAGTCCCGGCCTCGACGGTTCACCTCCTCTCCTCGTGGCGCACGGCACGGCGGACGAGATCAACCCCTACTGGATCGGTCCGGCCATCCAGGCCGCGGTGTCGCCACCGCACTACCTCCTCACCATCGCTGGCGCCCGCCATCTGGCACCCTTCACCGACGCCCCCATCCGGCCCGCGGTCAGCGAGGTCATCGCGGCCTTCCTCGACCTGCACCTGCGAGGCATCGCCGGAGCCGCCGAGACACTGACGGCCGCAGGCAATGCGCCCGGTCTGACCCTGACGCCCTGATCGGCACGGTGGCCCGGCCAAAGTGCCCGCCGAGCCCGCTCGGTGACGCAAGCACACGGCATACCCCCGATAGCCTGTGCCCGTGGCAGCGACAACCCGCGTCTTCGTCGGACGACTGGCCGAGCTGAGCGTGTTCGATCCGCTCGGCGAGAAGGTCGGTCGGGTCCGCGATGTCGTCGTGACCTTCAGCGCCACGCGATCGCGCCCGCGGGTCATCGGCTTGGTCGTCGAGGTGGCCGCGCGCAAGCGCATCTTCGTGCCGATGACGCGAGTGACGAGCGTCGACGGTGGCCAGGTCATCACGACCGGCCTGGTCAACATGCGCCGCTTCGAGCAGCGCGTCAATGAGACCCTCGTGCTCGCCGAGCTCCTCGACCGCGAGATCAAGGTCAAGGTCGGCGCCGAGATCATCGACGCGACGATCGAGGACATCGGCCTGGAGCAGGGAACCACGCGTTCATGGTCGGTCACCCGAGCCTTCCTGCGGACGCGGGCCAAGGGCAGCCTCAACCCCTTCTCCAGCAAGCGACGGGGCGAGACCTTCGTGGCCCCCATCGAGGATGTCCAGGACCTGCGTGAGGACGTGGGCGACCAGAGCGCGACCAAACTCCTCGAGGCCTACGAAGACCTCAAGCCGGCCGACCTCGCCGATGTCATTCACGACCTCACCCCGAAGCGCCGCGCCGAGGTCGCTGCAGCCCTCGACGACGAGCGGCTCGCCGACGTCATCGAGGAGTTGCCCGAGGACGACCAGATCGAGATCCTCACCGGCCTCGAGGTCGACCGAGCCGCCGACGTCCTCGAGGCCATGGAGCCCGACGACGCGGCCGATCTGCTCTCCGAGCTCCCACCAGAGCGCCAGGAGGAGCTCCTGGAGAAGATGGACCAGGACGAGGCCGACGACCTGCGCCGACTGTTGACCTACGACGACAACACCGCCGGTGGTCTGATGACCACCGAGCCCGTCATCCTCGGACCCGAGGCCTCGATCGCCGAGGCCCTTGCCGTGGTCCGACGCGAGGAACTCTCGACTGCCCTCGCGACGACGGTCTTCGTCTGTCGCCCACCGCTGGAGACCCCGACCGGGCGCTATCTCGGCATGGTCCACATCCAGCGGCTGCTCCGTGAGCCACCCCATGCCTCGATCGGCGGCATCCTCGACAAGGACATCGAGCCCCTGCAGCCGAGTGCCAGCCTGGGCCAGATCACCCGACTCCTGGCCAACTACAACATGGTCGGCCTGCCCGTCGTCGACGAGAACGGCCTGCTCCTCGGCGCGGTCACCGTCGACGACGTCCTCGACCACATCCTTCCCGACGACTGGCGCGAGGAGCGGCACGACGTCACGGACCCCGACGAGGTGAGCCATGGCTGAGCGCCGACCTCGACTGGATCAGCCCCGTGAGCACCGGTCGCGACTGATCCCCCGGCTCAAGGGTGTCGACCCGGAGAAGTTCGGCGTGCTCTCGGAGAAATTCGCGCGCTTCATGGGGACCCCGCAGTTCATCATCTGGATGACGGTCTTCGTCGGGATCTGGTTGCTCATCAACACCTATGGACCAGAGGCCCTGCGCTTCGACCCGCGTGACCTCAACTACACCCTGCTCACGTTGATCCTGTCCCTGCAGGCCTCGTATGCCGCGCCCCTGATCCTGCTCGCGCAGAACCGGCAGGCCGACCGAGACAAGGTGGCCCTGGAGCAGGACCGCATGCAGGCCGAGCGCAACCTCGCCGACACCGAGTTCCTGACCCGCGAGGTCGCCGCCCTGAGACTGGCGCTGCGCGACATGTCCACCCGCGACTTCGTCCGCAGCGAGTTGCGCGACCTGCTCGACGAGCTCGACGAGCGCGACGCCAAGGCAGCCAAGGCCAGAGCCGCCAAGAAGAAGGCCCGCAAGGCCAAGGCCGCCAAAGCGGCACGGGCGGCCGCAGCGGCAAGCGGAGCACCCGGCATACCGACCGGCGAAGCCGCTCCCGGTGTGGCGGCGGACACGACGGCCGCCGGGGAGCCTCCGGAGGCGACCTAGACTGGCCGGTATGCCAGTCGTTGCCCAGGAAGCCCTCGCCGCCGCCCTCGCGACGGTCATCGACCCCGAGATCCGCAAGCCCATCACCGAACTCGACATGGTCGAGTCGTGCACCTGCGACGAGAACGGCCGCGTCGCGGTCACGGTCCTGCTCACGATCTCCGGCTGTCCCCTGCGCGACAAGATCACCAAGGACACCACGGCCGCCCTCATGGCGGTGCCGGGCGTGACCGCCGTCGACGTGACCCTCGGCGTGATGACCGACGAGCAACGCACGGCCCTCAAGACGAAGTTGCGCGGCGGCACTGCCGAACGCGAGATCCCCTTTGCCAAGGCCGGATCGCTGACGCGGGTGTATGCCGTGGCCTCCGGCAAGGGCGGCGTCGGCAAGTCGTCGGTCACCGCCAACCTCGCGGCCGCTCTCGCGGCGGAGGGGCTCAAGGTCGGGGTCGTCGACGCCGACATCTACGGCTTCTCGATCCCGCGCATGCTGGGCGTCGAGGGCAAGCCGACCCAGCTCGACTCCGGCGACAGCGCGATGATCCTGCCCCCCGTCAGCCACGACGTGAAGGTCATCTCCATCGGGATGTTCGTCCCCGGCAACCAGCCCGTCGTCTGGCGTGGGCCGATGCTGCACCGGGCATTGCAGCAGTTCCTGGCCGATGTCTTCTGGGGCGATCTCGACGTGCTGCTCCTCGACCTGCCGCCAGGCACCGGCGACATCGCCATCTCCGTCGCCCAGCTCATCCCCGGCGCCGAGATCCTCGTCGTGACGACGCCCCAGCAGGCTGCGGCCGAAGTGGCCGAGCGCGCGGGTTCCATTGCGCTGCAGACACATCAGCGCGTGGTCGGCGTCATCGAGAACATGAGCTGGCTCGAGTTGCCCGACGGCACCCGCCAGGAGATCTTCGGCACAGGCGGTGGCGCTGCGGTCGCCCAGTCCCTCACTCGGTCCATCGGTGCCGACGTGCCGCTCCTGGGCCAGATCCCCCTCGACCCGGTGCTCCGCATCGGTGCCGACGAGGGCACGCCCGTCGTCCTGGGCCAGCCGCAGTCCCCCGCGGCCGTCGCGCTCCGGGGCATCGCCCGGGGACTGGCGTCACGCTCTCGGGGCTTGGCGGGTCGCTCGCTCGGGCTCACCCCAGCCGGTCGCTGAGAGCGCAAGCCACCTGGTCAGGTGGCTTCGCGGTCCCAATACGAGCCGGTTGCTCCGACCATCGCAGTGGCTGGAGAGGCTGCGAGAGCCGTGCCAGCCACCGCCGCCCCAGCACTCGTGGCCGCCCCCATGACGGCAGCCGCGGCGTCGGTGCCGACCGCCGGTGACCCGTCACGGATCGCCTTCACCTCATCCGTGATGCCCTTGACCTCGTCACGCACCTCACGGAAGGGCTCGGCCACGTAGTCGAGCGGCTCCTGCAGCGCTTCGCGAACGATCCGGCGCGGATCGTATTGACGGGGGTCGTACTGGCGCCAGTTGATGTCCTGGTATTCCGGACCCAGTTGGTCCTTGAGCTGCACCTTGGCGCCCTCGGCCATCACGCGGAGTCTGCGGACCCCATGGGCCAACTTCGCGGCATACTCCGGGAGACGCTCCGGGCCGAGGATGACGACGGCGAGCACGACAAGGATCAACGCCTCCCAGCCGTTGATGCCGAACATGCGCGTCCTTCTGTCGGTGCCTGCGGGTAATCAGGCAGTTCACTCCGTGGTGGATGCCTCGAGGACCATCTTGACATCCAATTCCTCGAAGCCGCGCCTGACCTTGAGCGTGACCGTATCGCCCACGTCCAAGGAGCGGATCCCCACGACCAATGCGTCCGGATTGGTCATCGGCTGCCCGTTGAGAGCGAGGACGATATCACCGGGCTTGAGCCCCGCCTTGGCCGCCGGTCCATTCGGCGCGATCGGTGCCTGCCCGTTGGGCGTCTGCTCGAGGATGCGCACGCCCTCGCCCTCATAGCGACGGTCGAGGTAGACGCCGATGACGGGGTGGACCGCCTTGCCGGTGCGGATCAGTTGCTCGACGGTCTTCTTCACCTGGGCGCTCGGGATCGCAAAGCCGACACCGATGTTGCCCGCCTGCCCGCTGGAACTCGTCCCGGGGGCAGTGGCGATCGCCGAGTTCACGCCGATCACCTCGCCGGCCATGTTGAGCAGCGGCCCGCCGGAGTTGCCCGGGTTGATCGCCGCGTCGGTCTGGATGGCGTTGATGAACGAGGTGTCCTGGCTGTCGCCGGCAGCGACTGGACGGTCGAGCGCGCTGACGATGCCGGTCGTGACCGTCGACTCCAGACCCAGGGGTGCGCCCACCGCGATGACCGGGTCACCGACGACGACCTTGCTCGAGTCGCCGAGGACGAGCGGAGTGAGGTCGGTGCGGTCCACCTTGATGACGGCCAGGTCATAGGAGGCGTCCCGCCCGACGACCGTGGCCTCGCTCTGCTTGCCGTTGGAGAGCACGACCGTGATGGTGCCGCCCTCCGAGGCATCGGCGACCACGTGGTTGTTCGTGACGATGTGGCCCTGCTGGTCGAGCACCCAGCCCGAGCCGGTGCCCGAACCAGCGTCGGCATCAACCTTGATGGTGACCACGCTCGGCATCGCCTTGGCGGCGATATTGGCCACCGAGCCCTCCGGACGGGTCGTGGCTCCCGCCCCGGCCTCGGGCGTCGGACCGTTGTCCGCGGCAGCGGTGGAGGAATCGAAGGGGGTGCGAAGGTGTCCGTTCGTGGCAAGCCAACCGCCCAGCAAGCCGCCGCCCAACCCGGCAAGGATCGTGGCGAGACCGGCGATGAGGAGCAGCGCGGCCCACCCAGGGCCACGGCGCTCGACGCGGGTCGGCGGTTGACCTCCAGATTCCTGATGCGGCCAGGCGACCGCGCCATGGTTGGCTGGCGAGGTCCACGCAGGGACGGGGGGTATGCCGTGAGTCACCTGCCCCGGACTGTCGGCCTGACCGTGGGGCTGGGGCATGGGGTGAGCAAACGGTGCCTTTGTGGGCTCCGGCGCCTCGGCCGACTCCTGCGCCGGCGTGGGGTCCCACCACGTGCCCTGGGCTGAACCCGAACCGGTCGTCGCCCCGTCGAACTCCTGCGTGTGTCCGACGTCAATTGGCCGGGTGTGCTCCGGGGCGACGTGCTCGGGGCGGTCGGACGGGTCGCTCATGGTGTGGATTCTGCCCTGTCGATCGAGTCGTTGTCGGGATGGAGTACTGGCACTCCGGCACCGGTCCACGATGCGGGCAACACCGTGGATCGGCGGTCGGTGAGGGGCGAGTTGGCGCCGGGCGCCACCGGCTTCGCGGTGTGAAGCACCGCGGCGGGGTGGACGTCCTGACTTGTCGGGTTGGTCCTGACGGCCACTCCGAGCGTCCACACGGCCGTGGCGCCGAGCCCGGCCACGGTCGAGGCGAGGACAACCGACCGGAGGATGCTTCGGTGGGCTGGCGGCGCCGAGGGAGCCATGAGGGGCAAGGGCGCCATGGAAGCCGCCGGTCTCGGGACCCCACGCGCAGACTCCGGGCCACCCAGCTCACGGCACGCCATCGCGAGCAGTTGGGCATGCAGGTTTCGGGACACGGCTGGGCCCGACGACAAGCGAGCCTGCAGCCGACGCTCCTGGCTCACGGCAACGACGCAGTGCTGACAGGTCACGAGATGTCGATCCCACGCCCTGGTGCGTTCGACCGGAAGACGACCCACGGCATACTCGGGCAGTTCGGGCCCGCCACAGCGGACCCGGATCACAGCGCGCCCGTGGCCGGTCGCATCGAGAGGCGACGCTTCGGACGGGTCGTCACGTGCGTCTCGGGCTTCGGCGCGCGGTGCGCAAGTGCCTCGCGCAACTGCGTGCGGCCACGGTGGATGCGAGAGCGCACCGTCCCGAGCTTGATCCCAAGCGTCGCCGCGATCTCCTCGTAGGAGAGGCCCTCGATGTCGCAGAGCACCACCGCTGCGCGGAAGTCGGGGGCAAGGGCATCGAGGGCCCGCTGCACGTCATCGTCGAAGTGGCTCTCGGCATAGACCTGCTCGGGGCCCCGTTCGCGGCTGGTCAAGCGGGCGGCCGAGTCCTCCGAGAGGGCATCGAAGCGGATCCGCTGCTTGCGACGCATCTTGTCGAGGAAGACGTTGGTCGTGATGCGGTGCAGCCAGCCCTCGAAGGTGCCGGGGGTGTAGGAGTGCAGCGAGCGGAAGACCCGGATGAAGACGTCGTGGGTGAGGTCCTCTGCGTCGTGCACGTTGCCGGTCAACCGGTAGGCGAGTCGGTAGACGCGCGCCGAATGCTGCTCGACGATCTCTTCCCAGGTCGGCGGCACCCACGTCTCGGTGGTCGAGTCGGAGAGGGTGGTGGCGGCGGCGGAGGCTGTGCTTTCCGTGGCGCTGTCGGCGGTCAGGGTCGTCATCGTCATCGTCATCGCTGTCGGTCCAGTCCTCGGGTCGGGGGCCGTTGCACGGGTCGTGTCGGTGCCCCCATGAGACGTCGTCATGGCCCGAATTGTTCCCGTCGAGTCTGGACGTCTCCTGTGAGTCAGCGGCGAATCCGCCGCGAGTAGGGTTGCCTCGCATGAGCACCTTGAAGCCCGCCAGTTGGTCCTACGCCGAAGAATTCGTCGCCGAGCCGGAAGCCACCGAGGCTGCCCGCCGTCGCGGCATCGAGTTCGGGGACGCAACCCCGGTCGGCACGGGCGCAGGAGCTCTCCTCCAGGTGATCGCTGCGTCCATCCAGGCACGCCATGTCATCGAGATCGGCAGCGGCGCCGGCACCTCCGGCCTCTGGCTACTCGGCGGGATGCCGATCGACGGTGTCCTCACGACGATCGAAGTCTCACCCGAGCACGCGCAGGCGGCCAAGGACGCGTATGCCGGGGCGGGAGTGGCACACCAGCGCACCCGCGTCATCACGGGCCGTGCCTCCGACGTGCTGCCCCGGATGAGTGATGGGGCCTATGACCTGGCCCTCATCGACGCCGACAAGGTGAGTTATCCGCTCTATGTCGAGCATGCGATCCGTTTGCTGCGATCGGGGGGCGTGCTGGCCCTCGACAACATGCTCTGGCACGACAAGGTCGCTGACCCCGCAGCGCGTGACGAGTCCACGAGCATCCTGCGGGACCTGGGCAAGTTGATCCGCGACGATGAGCGACTGCTCACCGCGCTGGTGCCCGTGAGCGACGGACTCCTGCTCGCCGTCAAGCGCTGATTCACGCCTGTGGCCCGACAGTCCCTCTGCCAGACGGCAAGGGTCAGGCGGATTGGTCGAGACCCGGTCCCGCTCCCCGTCGAAAGGCCGCCGGCCCCTCGGCAATGGCGACGACCTCATAGTCCTCGATGATGATCGGCGCGGACCCGATCAACTCGCTGCCCGGGGAGGTCGCGGCGTCGGCCTCGAACTGGGTCCGGAAGCGGTCGCGCTCATGTTCGGAGTCGAAGACGTAGGTCCCCTCGAACCACTCCCCTTCGCGCATCCGCCACACCTTGAACGCCAGGCCGTCAAGGAACATGAACCTCGCGATCGAGGTGCCGACGACATATTCGCGCAATTGGTGGGCCACCTCGGGCCCGCAGCCCTTGAGGGACCAACGCACCGCCAGCCCGTATCCGGCGTTCATTGGACATCCTTCCGGGAAGGGAACAGGTCGTTGCGCAGCACGCTAGGTCGCCGGTGATCTCCCCGGCCACACCGTCTCACCGATTGGGGTTGGGGGCCGGCCACGGTGAGACGCCGAAGGGGCCCGCACCGTGGGTGCGGGCCCCTTCGAGAGGCTGGGCCATTCGGCCGTCTCTCACGGGTGCGAGGTCACTTGAGGCCTTCGCAGTTGTCGATGGCCACGCCGAGTGCCTTGACCTCCTCGGCGTTCATCTCGATGACGATGCGACCGCCACCATCCGCGGGCATCCGCAGGACGAAGCAACGCCCCTCCTTGACCACCTCGAGAGAGCCATCGCCCGTCCTGGGCTTCATTGCCGCCATGGGTAAATCCCTTCGTCGTGGCCCCACTCGCCATCGCGGGGCATTCACTTCACCGGCAGGGTCCGGTGGCCGAGGACCATTATCCCGCGCTTGCGGCGTGCATCCTAATCACGGTGGGCGTGACCCCCACGGCGTGTAGGTGAGGAAGGTGGCGGTCCACCAGACCATGCCCACGACCAACAGGGCGAGCAGCAGAGCCACCCGTCGCTTCCAATGCCGCACGATCCCGTCGCCGGTGGAGGTGCGCATGGCCACGCTCGCGAACAGGGCCGCGAGGGGAAAGTCCAGGAGCAGGAAGCGCCACATGGAGGTGATGGGCCGCACGACAGCGAACAGGTAGAGGGGGTAGGCCACCGCCCACACCCGGAGCTCAACGGGGATCCACCGTCCGTGCCGGCCGAGGACGAGGGCGATGTAGGTGCCCACGAGGCCGACGAGGACGATCACTCCCGCTGCCCCCTTGCTCTCCCAGGCCCATTGCAACCAGAGCACGAAGGGGCCCGCACTGGGTTGCATCCCCCAGGCCCGCTGCACGTCGAAGAAGGCCGTCGGTATGCCGCTCACCTGGCCGGCGATGGCAGGCCACAGGATGCCCGATATCCCCGTGAGCCCAACCATGGCCAGCGCCGCCGTGCGTTGACCATGGAGCGGCGCCTTGCCGCCCTGTTGGTCCTCACGCCACCGCAAGAACAGATGGACCACGACGGCCAATCCCATGGCGGGGGCCACAGCGCGGGTCAGGCCCAGTGGCACGGCGAGGAGTGCCACGACCCAGTACCTGCGCTGGAGGAGGGCCAGCAGGCTGCCCGCGATGAGCACCATCGCGAGCGCTTCCGTGTAGGGCTTGAGCAGCACCGTCGTGGCGGGGTAGAAGCACCAGAGGACGGCAGCCAGGAGGGCCAGGCGTTCGCGCTCCGGCCGAGGCTCGGCGTGCACACCGTGGCGCAGGGTCGCCCAGATGAGAATCGTCGAGAGGGCACCGAGCCCGAGGTTGAGAAGGACCCCCGCAGCGAGGAACGGGACGCCGAGTGCCATCAGGCCGCGGAGGATCATCGGGAAGAGCGGATAGAAGGCCCACTCGCTGTAGGTCAGGACACCGGTCTCCGGGTCACCCGGGAGCGGCACGGGATAGCCATGGCGGGCGATCCGTTCGTACCATTCCGTGTCCCACAGCGGGAGCAGGTCGAGGACACCAGGGTCATCGGTGCCCACTCCGGCGGGGTTCTGAAAATGGTTCGCCGCAACCCAGAGGCAACCCCACCCGATGAGCCGGGACACGGCATACACGATCAGCAAGGTGCGCACGGGATGGGCCATGGCCTTCGCCGACCACCCGCCCCGGGCGGGCAAGAGATGCCCCGCGCCCTGGGCAGCCACAGCCGAACCCTCAACCATCGCGCCAGCGTCGCACGTCCCAGAAGGCGACGCCGCCTGATTCGGTCGCCGGGCCCAGGACGGACTCGACACTGACACGGAGCAGGGCATTGTCGGGACGTGGAGGGAGGACGACGAGGTCGGCTCGCCAGAACCGAAGGTCCGAGCGGAACTGCTCGATCTCGATTGGGGTGGCCACCCGGGGGACCTGGTCCCGCGCGATCTCGGCCAACCATTGGGAGAACGGGCGGCGTACGGCCCCACGGGTACCCACGCCCGAGCCACTACCGTCTGGCCCCATGAAATAGCCCTCGACGAGCGGGAACTCCCACCGCGCGCTCGCCTGCCAGTCGTTGGCTCGCATATCGACGATGTCGGGGGGAGGCACACCCAACACTGCGCCGCCATCCAGGTAGGAACGCCAATCGCCCGACGTGAAGAACTCCGGGACGACGGGGCGCGGGTCGGCCCACAACCGCGTCGGGACCATCGGGGCCAAGGCGAGGGTGACGGCGACCCCGATGACGCCGAGAGGGCCCCAACGTTGCCAGATCGGGTCGCCGGAATGTTGGCGCACTCGAACCCTGGTCGGGCCCCATGACCGCCGGATGGCCCAGTCCAGAGCGGCCACGAGAATGGCGGCCGCGGCGGGGACCGTGACGAGCGTCAACCGCGTCGGGAGCACGGACTCGAACAGGGGCAGATCCGCGACGAGAGACCAGAGTCCGGGGATCGACGTGGCCTTCCCGTGCAAGGTCACCTCGCTGCCGAGGGAGAGCCAGACACTCACCAACACGACAAGGGCGCTGGCGCGCACGACGGGGCGGCGGAGGAGGAGCACGACCAAGCCCAAGAGCACGGGCCAGAGCGGCACCCCGAAGAAGGCGTTCTCCTCGGTCCTGTTCATCGACAAGGCCGCCGAAGCCCAGGGGTCGGCACCGATCGTCCGCGTCGCCCTCCCCCACAGCGAGGCCAGGTCGTTGGTGGCCACCGGCTGCCACATCGACGTGTAGCTCTGGGGCCCGGCGAACTGCCACCACAGTGGGAAGGCGAAGAGCAGGACCGTGGTGAGAACCCCAATGGCGACACCGGGCAGCATCGTGCGCCAGGGCAATCGCCGCTGCACAAGCATCGCCAGCGCCGCGATGGCGATCCCCACCGCAGCCAGAAGAAGGACCTCCTCACCCATCCACAGTTGCCAGGTCACCACGAGGCCGAGCACGGTCCCCTTGCGCCACACCAGTCGTCGGGGGTGAGCCTGTCCGAGGTCGATCAGTCGATCGATGATCACCGGCACGAGGAATTGGGCGAGAAAGTTCGGGTGGCCGTTGCCGTGGGAGACCATGGCCGGGGAGAAGCCCACGAACAGGCCCCCGATGAATGCGGCGGCGCGGTGCGCTCCCATCCGCCGGACGAACAGTGCATACCAGCACCACGCCGTGGCCGCGAAGCCGAGCCACTCGATGAGCAGGAAGGTCCAGTGCGGCCCCAACGTGAGGGTGATCGGAGCAAACGGGATCCCCAGACCCATGACCGTCGCATTGGCGAGCATGTTGACGCCGGTCGGGTGGTTCTGGAGGGTCGAGAAGAGGGGGTTGGAGAATGTGGCCAGACTGTGGGCCGTGGCTCCGAAGTACCACTCGAAGGCCTGCTGGTCCTGCACACCCTGCGAGAGGTAGGTGCCTCTGGGATCCACGAAGAGACGGCTCAGCATCCAGAACGCCACCACCGCGTATGCCGTGGCTGCCGCGGCATCGGCCCTTGACCAGCGCAGTGGCGGCTGCGCGTCAGCGGTCGAGGGCGGCGAGGAGCTCATCAACCTGCTCCATCCGGTAGCCCCGCAACACGACGGGGAAGGTCACGTCGGCGGCCGGACGGCTCGGGGTCTCCACACCGGCGTCCTCGAGGGGGCCCAGCCACTGGATCCACTCCTCGAGGTGCGCATCGACCGGCCCGGGGTCGTAACCCCGCAGCCCGGTCTCGAAGCGCACGTCGCGCAACTCCTGCGCCGTGAACCCACGATCAAGTGGCAGATCCAAGGGTGGCACGGAGCTCACGGGCGCCGGCAGCGGGTCGGTTCGAAGGCCTCGCCGCGACGCCCACACACCCAGCGCCACCACCGAGCAGCCGGTCAGGGCCAACGCCACCCAGATCGGCCAGTCACCCCTCACTCGAGCTCCTTGGGTTCCTCGGATGCTGGCAGGACGGGTGCCCGACTCCCCCGCAGGCCACCGCCTGAGCGATCCGAGGCCTCGATGCGCGCCACGGCCTCGTCGACGTCATCGGTGACGGTCATCAGGTCGAGATCGCCCGGGCTGATCGTCCCGTGGGCGAGCGCGGCCTCGCGCAGCCAGTCGAGCAGGCCCGACCAGTACGACGTCCCCATGAGGACGATCGGGAAACTGGTCACCTTCTTGGTCTGGACCAAGGTGATGGCCTCGAAGAGTTCATCGAGGGTCCCGAACCCACCGGGCAGCACGATGAAGCCTTGCGCATATTTGACGAACATCGTCTTGCGCGCGAAGAAGTAGCGGAAGTTGACTCCGAGGTCGACGTATTCGTTGAGGCCCTGCTCGAAGGGCAGCTCGATCCCCAACCCCACAGAGACCCCACCAGCCTCGACGGCCCCCTTGTTCGCGGCTTCCATGGCACCGGGCCCGCCACCGGTGATCACGGCATATCCCGCAACCACGAGGGCCTTGGCGACCCGGATCCCCAGGTCATAGGTGGGGTCCTCGGGCTTGGTGCGTGCGGACCCGAAGACACTGACCGCCGGCCCGACCTCGGCGAGCGCGCCAAAACCTTCGACGAACTCCGCCTGGATGCGCATCACCCGCCAGGGGTCGGTGTGGACCCAGTCGGCACTCCCCCGCGAGTCAAGCAGTCGCTGGTCGGTGGTCTCCTCGGGCACCTGACCGCGGCGCATGACGAGCGGACCCTTGAAGTAGTCCCCTTGGGCCCCGGTCACCTCGGCTCCAGACCCCTTGCCGGAGCGACCCTCGACGGTCATGACGGGCCTCCGCTCAGCCAGCGGATCATGGCCGCCTCAGCCGCGACCAATTGATCGACGGGGCACTGCTCGTCGTCCATATGGGCGAGGTTGGGGTCGCCGGGACCGAAGTTCACCGCCGGCACCCCCATGGCCGAGAACCTCGCAACGTCGGTCCAGCCCTGCTTCCCCGTCACGTCCACACCGAGCGCCGCGACGAAGGCCTGCGCCGCCGGAGTGCCGAGCCCGGGCAAGGCGCCACCGGCGTTGTCCGTGATGGCCAACTCGAAGCCGTCGAAGACGGTGCGCACGTGCGCCTCGGCCTCCTCCTCAGACACATCCGGCGCGTAGCGATAGTTCACCGTCACCACGCACCGGTCGGGGATGACATTGCCGGCGATGCCACCGCTGATCCCGACCGCGTTGAGGGCCTCGCGATACTCCAGGCCGTCGATGGTCGCCACTCTTGCCTCGTATGCCGTGAGTCGCCTGAGGATTTCGCCGGCGTCGTGGATGGCGTTGTGTCCTTTCCAGGGGCGAGCCGAGTGTGCGGCGATGCCCTTGGTGGTGATCTCAGCGCGGAGTGTGCCCTTGCAGCCCCCTTCGACGTTGCCGTCCGTGGGCTCGAGGAGCACGGCGAAGTCGGCATCCTCGATGAGGTCGGGTCGCTGCTGCTGGACGTGGAGAAGGCCGTTGTATTCGGACTCGATCTCCTCGCCCTCGTAGAAGACAAAGGTGAGGTCGCGGTTGGGTTGGCGCACCTCGTGGGCCACGCGCAACTGGACAGCCACACCCCCCTTCATGTCGACCGTGCCGCGGCCCCAGAGGACCTCCTCCTCACCCACCCGCTCGCGCCGGACGGGCAGATTGCTCGGGTCCTTGGTGAGGGGGACGGTGTCGATGTGCCCGGCGAGCACCACGCGGTCGGCGTGGCCCAGGTCGGTCCTGGCAATCAGGGTGTTGCCCAAGCGAGTGACCGTCAGGTGTGGCAGCCCGGACAGCACGTCCTCGATGGCATCGGCCAGGGCAGCCTCGTCGAGGCTCACGGAGGGGATGTCGCACAGGGCTCCGGTCAGGGTGACCACATCGGTGGTGAGGTCGATCGTCAAGGGGTGAGACGGCATACCGATGAGCCTAACGACCTCACCCGGGGACCTTCGGCGATCCACGTACCCTTGTCGCCATGACGCAGACCCGCACCGCCTGGGGCCACGGCCTGTCCACCCGCACGGCCGATGGCACCGTGCTCGACACCTGGTTCCCTCGGCCGGTGCTCGGCACACCTCCGGAGGTGGCTGACGAGGCGTATGCCGCGGACGTCGCCCTGCTCGACCCGCTTGTCCGCGATGACGAGGCTCGCGGTGTCCAGATCGGCAGGGGCCTGGTAGCGATCGATCTCGACGCGGCACCCACCTCGACGGAGGACGCCTACCTCCGGCTGCACCTGCTCTCCCACCGCCTCGTCACCCCGAACTCGATCACCCTGGACGGGATCTTCGGGGTCCTCGCCAATGTCGTGTGGACCAACCATGGACCGTGCGCGGTCGAGGGTTTCGAACGAACCCGGGCACGGCTCATGGCGCGTGGCCCGGTGCAGGTTTTCGGGATCGACAAGTTCCCTCGGATGACCGACTACGTCGTGCCCAGTGGGGTGCGGATCGCGGACGCCGACCGGGTCCGGCTCGGAGCCCACCTCGCTCCCGGGACGACGGTCATGCACGAGGGTTTCGTGAACTTCAACGCCGGCACGCTCGGCACCTCGATGGTCGAGGGGCGGATCAGTCAGGGTGTCGTCGTCGGTGACGGCTCGGACATCGGGGGTGGCGCCTCGACGATGGGCACCCTCTCCGGCGGCGGCAACGAGCGCGTCAGCCTCGGCGAGCGCTGTCTGTTGGGTGCCGAGTCGGGGCTGGGGATCGCGCTCGGGGACGACTGTGTGGTCGAGGCCGGGCTCTACGTCACGGCCGGCACCAAGGTGACTCTGCCGGATGGCACCGTCGCAAAGGCCCGCGATCTGTCGGGACAGTCCAACCTGCTCTTCCTGCGCGACTCCGTGACCGGGGCCGTCCTGGCGCGCCCGCGCGACGGCCACGGGATCGTCCTCAACTCGGCCCTCCACGCCAACGACTGAGCGCCCATGCCACGGACCGATCGGGGAGCCTTCACGTTCGCCGAGGAGCACCACCGCCCCCGACTCGTCGGGCGGCTGCTCCTGCTCGGACTTGCGCTCGTCGTCGGGATCGGCGGTTGGTGGGGGGTCCGCGCCGCCCTGGACTCCTTCGCGACCATGGAGTGTCGCGTCACGGCCTCGGAGCAGACCTTTGACTGGGCTCCTGATCAGGCAAGCAACACGGCCGTGATCACGGCCATCGCGCTGCGTCGCGGGATGGTCCCGCGCGCCGCGACGATCGCCATCGCCACCGCCCTTCAGGAGAGCAAGGTCCGCAACATCACCTATGGCGACCGGGATTCGGTCGGGCTCTTCCAGCAACGCCCCTCCCAGGGCTGGGGCACGGTGGAGCAGATCATGAATCCCGAATACTCCTCCAATGCCTTCTACGACGCGCTCGAGAAGGTCAGCGGCTGGGAGAATGCGGACATCGCGACGGCGGCCCAGGAGGTCCAGCGCAGCGCCGACGGACGGGCTTATGCCGCCCACGAGGCCAAGGCGCGGGTGACCGCCTCAGTGCTCTCGGGCCACTCGCCGGCGGGCATCGGGTGCCGCCTCGACGACCCGACCACCGCTGGTGACCCGGCGGCACTGGTTGCCCTCATCAAGGCCGATCACGACCTTGACGCTCGGGTCGAAGGGCGCAGCGTCGTGATCGACGTCGCCGACGCCCGGCAGGCGTGGGCGATCGGTTCCTGGGGCGTGGCTCGAGCCGTCGACACCGGCGCCAGGTCCGTGCAGGTCGGTGACAAGCAGTGGTCGCGGTCGCGAGCGAGCTCGGCCCTGACGTGGTCGACC
>Ga0116184_10001745_pt1 | contig 20178 bp, 15 predicted proteins | sample AD_JPNNA5_MetaG_FD_89886 | JGI IMG/M metagenome (GOLD analysis project Ga0116184, IMG submission 89886) | Active sludge microbial communities of municipal wastewater-treating anaerobic digesters from Japan - AD_JPNNA5_MetaG | ecosystem: Engineered > Bioreactor > Anaerobic > Digestate | place... | reverse complement strand
AAACTGGAAGCTATTCTGGGACTTGAGATAGGTGCAGATGACTACATAACAAAGCCCTTTCACCAAAGAGAGCTAATTGCCAGATTGAATGCAGTTCTGAGAAGAACACAGTCAATACCTTCAAACCTGAATTCTGCCCTGTCATTTGGTGATTTGCATATTGACATAAAAAAAAGAACAGTGAAAAAAAATGATAAGGTCATTGATTTATCATTTAAGGAATTCGAAATTCTCTGCCTTTTAGCTTCCAATGCAGGAGTGGTATTGTCAAGGGAAACAATAATAAATTCTATAGGCGGAGAAGACTATAGCCCCGAAACACGAACTGTAGATATGCACATTTCATCAATAAGAAAAAAATTTGATGACACTGCTAATGAAAAAAAATATATCGATACAATCAGCGGAGTAGGCTATCGATTTAGAAAGTAAAGCGGGGAATTTCTTTTGTGCAATAAATAATAGACTAAAATCCGTATCCGAATCCAAATCTTCGTCTTCGTCTGCGCCTGAAGGAACGTCCGAGAAGAAGCAGGAGAAGTGCTGAACCAAGGAGCCCTCTAAAGCCTTGATTCCCATAGCCTATATATCTACCTGTCATATCATACAGTCTGTAGTCATTGCTGTAAAAGCCCAGAGATCTGCCGTCCATTCCATAAATGAACCTGTCATCAACATATGCCATAGGGTTGGAGTATTCATCGTAAATCATACGGCCATCGGTATAACCTGCAACACGGTTCCAGCCGTCATAAATCACATCCCCCTCAACATAACCCTGACGCCTGTTTTGAGAATCATATACATTCTCCAAAATCTCACCCCCTTTACATTTTTCTGTGTATATGAACAAAAAATTTTCATTCCCCTATCATTATTATGTAGCGTGTACACTTTTTGTTAATAAACCGGGAAAAACAAAAAAACCTGCTTTATTCCAAAGCAGGTCCCTATACAATCCATCAGTCTTTATATAGTGATTTCGTAAAAACCTTTATTAACTCATTGACCAAAAACGGAATCAAAGCAAATCCAATTACAAGTCCCCAGTCGTATAAGCTAAGTGTATGCACCTTAAATGCCCTTGCAAAAAACGGTATTGTGATTACCCCAAACTGCAGAATAAAACCTGCAATAATCGCACCGATCAGTTTCATATTTGAGAACAATCCTATTTGAAATACCGTCTTCGCTGCATTCCTCATGGAAAGAGAGAAGAAAAGCTGTGAAGCAACTATTACAACAAAGGACATTGTTCTGGCGTAGGTAAGTACATCTTCGGGTATATCCTGTGAACCTAAGCTGTACCCAAATTCATGAAGTCCAAAATAAAAAGCAGCTAATGTTAATATACCAATCAGTGAACCTCCAATAACAGCTTTCGCTCCTGCACCTTTTGCAAAAAAGCTTTCTTTAGCACTGCGGGGTTTCTTCTTCATTACATCCTTATCACCGGGATCTACGCCGAGCGCAATAGCCGGCAATGTGTCGGTAATAAGATTCATCCATAGAATCTGGGTCGGGAGTAATGGTATCGGCCAGAAGAACAATATGGATGCAAATATTGAAATAACTTCTCCAAGATTGCATGACAGCAGGAATATAACAGATTTCTTAATATTGTTATAAATATTTCTGCCCTCTTCAATTGCATGAACTATAGTAGTGAAGTTGTCATCTGTTAATATCATATCACTGGCACCCTTTGCCACATCAGTTCCGGTAATGCCCATTGCGACACCTATATCCGCATATTTCAAAGAAGGAGCGTCATTAACACCGTCACCGGTCATAGATACTATATTTCCATGTGATCTAAATGCCTTGACTATCTTGACTTTATGTTCCGGCGACACCCTGGCAAATACCCTATAGTTGCTAATTTTCTCTGCAAATTCTTCATCTGATAATTCGTCAATCTGCGAACCTGTTAAGCACTGTTCTTTTGATTCGGCAATTCCCAGTTCCTTGGCAATAGCAACAGCGGTATTTTTATGATCTCCGGTTATCATTATCGATGTAATGCCGGCAGTTTTTGCTTCCCTTATGGAATCCTTGACCTCCAATCTCGGAGGGTCTATCATTCCTACAAAACCAATTACCGTCAAGTCCTTTTCCATTTCTTCAGGAGTTATTATGCTGCTTGTATCTTTATATGCTGCGCCAAGTACTCTTAATGCCTCATCGGACATTTCTTCGGCAGCTTCCATGTAATCAGCTTTCATATCATCGGTTAAAGGCACAATCTTTCCGTTTATCAGAGCATTTTTGGATATCTTCAATATATTGTCCAAGGCGCCTTTTGTATGTACTCTGTAACCATTTCCCTCTTTGTTCAAAGTTGACATAAGCTTTCTATCCGAATCAAAGGGTTTTTCTCCTACCCTCTCATGTTTTCCATTCAGGACTGGCTTTATCAGACTATATTTATCACCCATAACCACCAAGGCTATTTCAGTTGGGTCCCCGGTTCCCTGACCGTTTTCATATGTGGCATCTGAACATAAAACAAAGGTCTTAATTAATTCCGCTTCATCCCCAGAAGCCTCAAAAGTCGCCTGTGCAGCGGGTAATACCTTTAAGTTATTCAGAGTGTAGTGTTTAACAACCGTCATTTTATTTTGTGTAAGTGTTCCTGTTTTATCGGAACAGATAATATTAACGCAACCAAGAGTTTCTACTGCTGGAAGCTTTTTGACTATGGCATTTATTTTGGACATTCTTGTGACCCCAAGAGCCAGAACTATAGCTACAATTGCGGCCAGACCTTCAGGAATTGCCGCAACAGCAAGACTTATTGCGGTAAGGAACATTTCAAAGAGTTCTCTTTTTTGTATAAGCGCAACTGCAAATATCAGTACACAAACTCCTATGCATAAAAAACCAAGTATCCTTCCCAGTTCATCCAACCTTTTCTGTAGAGGTGTCATTTCATCGCTGTCTTCGTCAAGTATCTTTGCTATTTTTCCTATTTCTGTTTCCATTGCTGTTGCAATAACAACACCTTCACCTCTGCCGTAAGTGGATAGTGTAGACATAAATGCCATATTTGACAAATCACCCAGTGAGGCTTTTGGATTCTCAAAGACAATCTGCGCATTCTTATCGGTAGGAACAGATTCCCCTGTAAGAGCAGATTCTTCAATTTGCAGGTTAACACTTTCAATAAGCCTCAAATCTGCAGGTATGTATCTGCCGGCATCAATAATAACGATATCTCCCGGAACCAACTCTTCGGAGTTAATCTCTTTCACTTCGCCGTCACGTCGGACAAGGGCTTTGGGGGTGGTCATTTTCTGGAGTGCTTCAATGGCCTTTTCCGCCTTATATTCCTGAACAACACCAATTACTGCATTCAATACTACAACCATAAGAATTATAACAGCATCTACGTATTCGTGTATAAGAATGGTAATTACCGATGCTGCAAGCAATATGTATATAAGCATATCTTTAAGCTGTCCTAAAAATAAGGATACAATGCTTTTTTTCGGTTTTCCTTTAAGTTTATTTTTCCCATATTTATCTAGCCTTATCATAGCTTCTTCATTTGTAAGACCGATGGATTGACTGACATTAAGTTCTCTTAATACCTCTTCTTGTGATTTTGAAAACCACATAAATACCACCTCTTTTTCGAATTCAATCATAATTATTATTTACAAAACCGGAAAAAGTACTATTATATATTGCAATGTCTTAATTTTATAATGATAATATTTGTTATGCAAGCACTTTTTATAAGTTGCAATAAGCTTTGATTTCATGGCTGAAAGAACAAAGGCGGCTGCGGCCGCATTTGAAGCCCATGCACCTTTTCCGTAGGAAATTCTGGTGCGGGCAGTTAAATCGAGGCTTTTTATTGTATAGGAAAGTTATACTTTCCTATACAATAAAATAAACTCGTTCAGCTATAGCCGAACGAGTTTATTTAGGAAGTCCGTATCCGTATCAATGAGCCATCAGGTTTTGGCAATTCGTTTTCTCTAATCTGGTTCATCTGACAAAAATGTTCAAAAAAGGTCTGTGCCAGTTGGTGTTCCTCCTTCCCTTTTTTCAAGGAAATAATGTCTCTCAATATCTGAGCCATCCAAATATTATCGAAATATCGGAACTTATCTGTATTCCATGTCATATTGTTAGGATATCTTTCATTAATATAGTAGTTCCAAAAAAGCATCTTAGCCGATTCCTGTTCAGAAAGACGGAGTTTGTATTCTGAATGAGCAGGGATATATCCATCCTCACATAACTTGCCAATAAAAGTTTCGCTTACCATATAAACACCGATTATATATCTGTCCTTTTCGGACATATTAGAATCCCTTGCTGTTAAAAGGCAAGCACTATTTTGATGCATACGAGTTGGGCGGTTTGGTTGACCCTTATTTCTGCCCCCCTTCATTTCACCCGTATAAACTCTCCATTCTGTTAATACCCTGTCCCGGTCCTGATTCTTACACCAGAAAGCAGCCTGTGCGCTGGGATGAATTCTAAAATTTTTCATAAGCTTTTCTCGTTCCAAAAGCCGTTGATGTTCTTGATCTTGCAGGGCTTTTATCTTTTCAAGCTCAAGTTCTTCTTCTCTGAGCTTTTTTTCTTTTTTTTCAATTATCTTTTTTATAGAATCGGCTGCCCGGCTGTCAGTAAGGTATAAATAAGTGCCGAATGCATCGGGAAAAACAAATTTCTTGTTCCCTGACATAAAACTTACTACTATATGAGACTCTGTTTGTCCAACCACGCTTCCTTTACCAAAACTTTTGTGTTTTACTTGCTTATTGACTAGATTCATCTGTTCTCCCCTCCATTTTCTCCAGCAAGACCATTGCAATGGATTTTGAAATAGGCTACACGAAATAAGCCCTACAATAATAATACCATAGTTTAATAAGTAACTCAAATTATATATTGACAATACTATGTGCTTGGGTGTAAACTAAAGTTTTATATATATCTTAAAGTTCTTTTCGTTTTTTGCATGATAAAGCCCTGAGAGAATCTCTCAGGGCAGCACATTTTATTGCCTGTCACATTTTTTCATAAAATATCACTTGATCTTTACCTTGTTTTTTAGCTATATATAAGGCTTTGTCCGCCCTTTCATACAGCTCTTTGAAACTATAAGTCTCATAATTGAACATAGTGACTCCAATGCTTACAGAAACTGTGCTCCATTTTTCATCTTCCTTGGCAATCTGTCCGATAACTTTATGAACCTTTTCTGCCAAATTGGCTGCTTCACCGGTACCGGTAATGTACTTGAACAAAAATATAAATTCATCCCCGCCAAGTCTGCCAACCAGATTTTCTTCACCTGCGACCAATTCCAGTTCCCGGGCAATCCTCTTCAACAATATGTCTCCCTCCGGATGTCCATATCTGTCATTTACAATCTTAAATCCATCCAGATCAAGTATCATCATGCAATGAATATCCTTATTCGGTAAATTGGTGGTTTGTACTCTCGTTTGATTATCAACACTAATCTTCAGTAAAAACTCTTTTAATTCCGTTTCGATTTTTCTCCGGTTAAAAAGTCCCGTTAGCGCATCCCTCTCAGCTTCGCTGCGCAATGAATTTTCCATTCTGCTTTTTTCAATATTCAAGAATTCTATCATCTTTAAATTAGTTGAATTTACTTTATTCTTTAACATTATTATGTAGATTAAAACAGCAATAGCTATCGTTACTAAAAATACTACTGTGCCTATAAATAATTTAGGATTTGAATAGTACAGTTTTCTGAATTTAGGCTGCTCATATACAACATAATTACTTAAAATTATATTTGATAATTCCATATCGGAAATGCAATGCAAGCCTTTGTTCAAGATATTCAGCAGTTCAATATTTTCAGACTTTGAAACTCCCAGAGAAAGATCTTCGGAATATCCAATCAGATCCTGCCTTATCAGATTAACAAATTTGGGGTTTGCTAAATAGTAGTTTGCCGCATATGCGTTTGCAATTGTAGCATCTGCCTTACCTGAGTTAACGGCTTCAAAACAGTCCTCTACTGTTTCATATTCCTTTACATCATAGTTTTCCAGTATATCCAGATAATAATCCTCCGGCATCGCAATCTGCTCAATACCATCGAAATTTCTATCCTTTGCGATTACACCTACCAGCGAAGCATTGATACATATGCTGGATGTATACAGCCCTCTCTGTTCGGATATATTATAGTCATGGGAAACCAGACTTATCATGTCAGCCTATCCTGTTTTTACAAAGTCCAATGCCTGGCTTAAGGTTTCCGCCCTTACAAAATCAAATTTAAGCCCTGTATACTTTGATAATAAATCAAATAGATCTTTTGTAACACCCTTGATATCGCTGGTTTCTTCATCGTAATACTCAATAGGCTGCCACCCTTGGTCATATGACACTTTTACAGTGCCCTTTTCTTTGATATACTTAAGCTCCTCAACAGTAAACGAAGGTGCCGCAACATTGCCCTTTATGAAATACTTGTTTTGTATCTGCATATCATAAGATGGATTGCTGTTTTTTATATTATTCATGGACTTGTCCAGTTCATCCAACAGCACCTGATTGTTCTTATTCACTCCATAATATAAGGGACGCTCGTCCATTCTTCCAATAATCTTATCATACTTTTTATTTGACTCAATTGAAGTGAAAATTGCGTGAACTTGATTGTTTTCCAGAGCTGTCTCCATATCACTTAAAGTCTTATAATACATTTTATTAATAGCAATGTGGTTTTTACTTGAATAGTCATCTAAATATGCTTCCTGATAATCATCTTCCAGAACACCTACATAAATGCCATCAAGTTTTGAAAAAGAATCAAAACTCAGTTCAGTATTGGTAGACTTGGTATATAAATGAGTTTGCGAATTTCTGTTAGAATAATGAGAATAGGCAATCTTATCGGATTTTAATGCATTCTTGTCTATGCCTCCGACAATATCTACTTCACCATTTTCCAACATTCTAATGCATTCGGGAAAAGGCGCAACTATAAATTCATAATCCCAATTAGCAAACTGGGATATTTCTTTCAGATAATCATATCCATATCCGGAATATACACCGTTTTTATCAACTTCTTGATATCCTTCATATAAGTAATATCCGACTTTTACGACTTTCTTTTCGCGGTGATTTGTTGAGTCTCCATATGAAACCTGTGGGAAAATCAAAGAAAACATTATGAAGATAATCATAAATGTACTGAAAACTCTTGACAGCAGCCGCATTTTGATTGGTTGAATTTCTTCATATTTTTCCCCTTATAAGTGAATTCATATAGATGTTGTTTCACGATATAATTATAGTATATTAAATATATCGGCAATTTTCTACATACTCTATTAAATTTTTACAACATTCAAAATAGAAGATAGGCACAATATAGTGCCTATCAAATGTATTATTTCATTCAAAATTAAGAAATCATCGTAATGGCATGGCTATTTGATATCTGTATAAAAACCTCTAAACGCTTTGATTAATGAATTAGTAAATTTTTAAATGGTCAGGATTCCATTGAATGGATAGCTCGTTTTCCATTCCCCTATTTATCTACACAATAACTAATTTATAGCAGATAAAATCAGCTTGATAATTATTGGATAAAAGGCGATTATGGTCATGACTCTTACGAATTGCAGTGCAGCTACCTTTGGAGCATCAGCCCCCATTTCGCACGCAATTATTGCCATATCCGTGAGCCCACCTGCCGTTGAAGAATAAAGGGCAGTAGTCAAATCCAAAGTACTGAATTTTGTCATTAAGAATCCCAAAGCAAAGGTAAGCCCTATGTATCCAGTAACAACAATAGCCATAATTGGCAACAATTCTTTAATACCAATAACCTGTCCCATGGTTATCCTAGAACCTATTAGTGCTCCTCCCAAGAATTGAATAAACCTTCTTAACTTCACTGGAATATATGCTTTTGATGTCCTTATATTATACGCAGCGCAGGCTATCATTGAGAAGCTGATGGCTCCGGCTGGAAAACCGGAGACATATCCTATGAACCCAAAGGTAAATCCTACAACTGATGTATAAATTATCCTTTTAAAAGCTTCATTGGTATTTGTTTTAGATCTCTTTAGTTCTTGCCCTGTCCTATCCTCAACAGCAACTCTATTTGTCTTTAGCAAGAAGTATTTAATAAGATTAGGCATTACGGCAATCATAGAGATAAGCCTCACAAACTGAAATGATGCCACCCTTGAAGAATCAGCTCCAAAATCAACAGAAGCAAGAGTCATATCCGTAAGGCCGGCTGGGGCTGTTGCGAAAAGAGCTGTCGTCAAGTCGATATCCGTGTATATACTTATTAAAGTGCCTGCAAATATTCCGAAAGAACACATGGAGACAGTCAAAACTATTGCAGGCTTTATTATTCTCCTGAGTTCTACTACGTCTTTATTGCGTATACGGGAGCCGATATATGCCCCCGTTCCTATTTGAGTCATAAATGTAAAACTCTGAGGATATTCAGCCTTTCCCGTAAAAACACTATATAGTGCTACGGCGATCAGTGAACCGACAACTGCTCCTGCAGGCATTCTCAATCTTATGGCTATCGAACCGCCAATTATACCAATAAGAATTGTAATAATTATAAACATATTAATCCTCCTGTCGGAGTCCATTTAATTTTCACGTTTACACCGCTAAGTAAGATACAATTATCAGTTTATTCCAAAGAAAAGGTGTAGCGGTTCTTTAAGAACTATGTTTTGCTAAACTCATCTATCTGCATCACCTATAATAATATCTCCGAGCTTTTCAATATCTATTGCTCAATGCAGATTCAAATTATCCTAAATTGGCGCTTAGGCGGTAATAGCTGCTCCAAGTAAAGGAACATCATTGATGAGTGAAATCTTTCACAGGGTTAACAGGCTCTTTCAAAACACAAATAAAGCAATGGAATGCAATGTTGAGATCCTCGCCAGTAATTTTGCTGGCATTGAAAAAAAGGAGGATATTACATTCCATTGCCTCATGTTAAACCTTTTACCGCTGGAACATATAAAAATTACCAAAACCATGACTATTTCGATTATTATCATAGAAACCCAAGAAGTATCAATAATACTTCTCTATTACATATTTTCTATCATAGCAGCCACAAATTTTGAGGTCGTGACCTCCTGCGCCCCTTCGATGCTCCTCGCTAAATCGTAAGTCACCACTTTTTGTATAATCGTTTCATTTAGCGACTTTTCCAAAAGTGCTCCTGCCTGTTTCCAGCCAAGGTAATCAAGCATCATTACTGCTGAAAGAAGAAGAGAACCGGGATTGACCACATCCAGTCCGGCATATTTCGGGGCTGTACCATGGGTAGCCTCAAAGACAGCGGTATAGTCTGAGAAATTAGCCCCCGGTGCCATCCCCAACCCACCTACCAGAGCTGCGGCCGCGTCGGAAATATAATCTCCATTAAGGTTGGGACAGACAAGAACATCATAATCTTTGCACTTGAGTATTAGTTGTTGAAACATGTTATCCGCGATCCGGTCATTCACCACGACCTTGCCCTCTGGAACCTGACTTCCCATTTTTGTTAACTCCTTTTCAAAAATGATGAATTCACCAAATTCTTTTTCGGCAAGATCATAGCACCAGTTGCGAAAAGCTCCTTCCGTATACTTCATAATGTTGCCCTTATGTACTATAGTCACAACTTTGCGCTTGTTTTCCAGAGCGTAAACCATAGCACGGCGCATGATTCGTTCCGTAGCCTTCCTGCCCATGTATTTGATGCCAATGCCAGCATCATCCGGAATGTAGCAGGACATTTCCCCATTAAGGAATTTTCTTACCTTGCCTACTTGTTCGCTCCTATCGGGCCACTCAATCCCTACATAAATATCCTCGCTATTCTCCCTAAATATTATTACGTCAACCCAATCCGGGTTAACCAAAGGACTAGGCACCCCCGAAATCCATTTTACCGGACGTACGCAGGCAAACAAATCCAGTTCCTGCCTCAATGAAACGTTAAGGCTACGAAAACCTTCTCCCACCGGTGTGGTAAGCGGCCCCTTTATCGCTACGATGTATTCTTTGATGGTATCAATTGTTGCCTGGGGAAGCCACTCACCTGTTTTATTAAATGATCTCTCCCCTGCCTCGACCTCTTTCCAGCAGATACGTCGTTTCCCTCCATAAGCTTTGTTTATTGCAGCGTCAACTGCCAGTCTGGTTGCATGCCAAATATCAGGTCCGATGCCGTCACCCTCAATAAATGGAATGATCGGTTCTGATGGTACTATAAGTTTTCCTTGTTCGACTTTAATTTTCTCAGCCATTTAGATTCCCTCTTACTTTAAGTTGATTTAAGTTACTATTTAAGCCTCAGCACTCAATGCCCATCTAAGAAAAGTTTTTTACCTGCCCTATATTGTAGGACATCAGAATCTGCGAAGTCTATGTAGTGAAGGATAATACCTTCTAATGTACTAGGTATCACCGCTGATTTCTTTGTGTGTGAAATTATTGAATGGATGACTTCCGAAGGCAGGGCTTTTTCCCATGCCTTGAACGCTCCATAAACGCCATGTTGGATAAGACGCCCAAAATCCGTCTGCCCATTTTTATCATATTCCAACAATTTGCTGACATCATGCAATAAGCTGATTACCCGCAGATGATCCATATCAACCAAGATACCATAGACTTCCTTAATTGTTTTTGCAAATTCAATGCACCCCAAAGTCACTGAGTTAGTATGGTCTATTAACCTATCATCTTTACCCGCGTCGACAGGGTTCTTTGGGGCATCGTACAATGAATCCCAGACCGACTCCTGCCATACTTCCAGCCAAATCTGAATGACAGCTTCCCTTAACAATTTATCTTTGATATTAGCTATTTCCGGAAGTGCTTTTTTTACTAAATCAATGCTCTTTTCTCCCATCTTAATTCCCCCTGCATAAACTCGCCCTATCTCCGATATTCCTAATAACCGTCTCCGGATATAATGAGCGTCTGTAATTATCCATATATCACTAGTAATTGAATTCCTTTCTTATGTCTGTAATCAACCCGGTGCAAAACTTTGTAAACATTCTCAAATCCGTTCCAAAGCTGAAAGCCCTGAAGCCAAGCTCATACAATTCTCTTAAATATTCTACATCGTATCTGGGGGAGGCCGTGGTCATTAAAAACTTCCCTTTTTTCTTGGCTTTATCCGCAAGTTTCAGAACCTCTTTTTTAATGTCCGGATGTGTAAAATCGGCTTCCGGTAGATTAAATGATTGAGCCAAATCCCTTGAGCCGATTGAGATAATATCTATACCGTCGACTTCCAGAATGCCATCAAAATTCTCAACCCCTTCAACAGACTCAATCAGTGGTATTATTAAGTTATTTTGGTTAGACCTACGCCAATTTATATTCCAATCTTCCGCGCCGTACTTCGTTGACCTAACTGAATTGCAGCAGCCTCTGAATCCGTCTGGAGGATATTTTGCACTCTGTACCGCCTTAAGCGCTTGTTCTTTTGTGTCAATATGGGGTATCCTGACTCCTGCTGCCCCCAAATCTAACGATTTCATAATATCATAAGGATTATTAGTAAGAACCCTGACTAATGGTATAATTCCCGCACTGTCTGCTGCACGTATAAGCTTCCCGACAGTCTCAAATGTAGCAGGTGAGTGTTCCATATCAATTTGGACAAAATCAAAACCGCAATAACCAAGAATCTCAACCATTGCTTCATTACCACTGAAATTTTGCATTCCTATTACTATTTTACCGGCATGCAATTTCTGTAAAAGTCCCAATTTTCATCACTCCTTTAAGCACAAACTGTTTTGATATGCAAATTTCTGGGATTATAACAATCACTATATTTAAAGCAAATAGAAAAGGGAGAATTGCCAGATTAAGCTGTTGGGTTTTTTATAAATTTAGGATCCGGCAATTCGCTCCTTATTAGATTTTATTGTATACCCATTTTGACTTCAGCCATTTTGGTAATTTCGTCCTCTTTTGCGCCAAAATCGGCATAATCTAGCGTTCCCATCAATTTAATGTCTGTCAACTTTACGCTTTCCGGTAACGGGTCAACATCATTTCTTGTCGAGTTATAACCGCTATTTACTTGGTCAATTTCAGCACCTTCCTTACTAAGCAGCCAGTCACAAAACAGTCTGGTAGCATAAGGATGGGGAGCATTATTAAGAACAGCCATGCTCCTTGTTTGTACAAACAGGCCTTCTTCAGGGTAAATTATATCTATCGGTGCTCCCGATTTTTTAAGGGTAATCGCCTGGAAATCCGTAACAGGCCCTATACTGGTTTCGCCGCTTACGATAGAATTGGCTACCGCTGCAAACCCACTGAAAATTTTTGGATTATTGGCCCCGAATTTATCAAAGAATTCAGTTCCATATAATTTATTCATATGATAGTACAGCCAGTACGCACCGCCACGGGTTGTCGGAGAAATAGTGGCAATTTCGCCATCCCATTTTGGATCCATCAGATCAGACCATTTTTGGGGAACCTGGTCTTTTTTCACTATTGAGGTATTATAGGCAATTACCTGGACGCCTCCCCAGGCATCTAACCACCTGTTATCCATGCCTTGCCATTTTGCATCATACTCATTAACCGTTTCGGATACATACTTGCCAAAGATGCCGTTTTCTGAAAATTCCACAAACCAAGGTGAATAAGCGGCAAAAATAATGTCAGCTGAAGTCTGCTTGGATGAAAACTCAGCCATTAATCTGGAACGCAAGGGCGAATCATTAAGCCAAGTATGTTCTACAGTTATTTGCGGATATACTTTATTGAATTCTTTTATGATTGGCTCCATTCTGTCTAAAGGCCTTGTGCCATACGTAACGACTTTTCCTTCCGCTATAGCTCTTTTTACCAATTCATCTTTGGATAATGTCTCCGGTGCTTGATCACCGACTGCCTCAGTCGATGCTGGATCACTGGTTGCTTCAGACGGTGCTGGATCATTTGTTGCTTGAGGTTCAGATGGTGAGCAACCCACCATGCCAAAAACGAGGATAACCGCTAACAAATAGCATGCGAATTTTTTCATACTTTCCATCTCCTTTTTTACTTTTTTTAAATCTTTCAATAGAGAAATCGCCAATGTGCACCAACCCTAATCAAAATTGCAACAACTCGTGGTATACAGTTTCATGAGAAGTTCCTAAGGATTGAACTTTTAAATTTAGTTGCATCTTATCAAGTTTCGCAATTACTACTATAAAATGGGAGATTGGATGCAAGGACCTGACTAAACACCCTTCCATCAAATGACCGCAAATAGTAGTTTCTGCGTTGGTAAGCGTGATATGGGCATGAATATAAGGATCTCCTGCATTATAGCCTCTGCCCTTTAGACGCTGACTGGTTTCTTTAACCTGTCCTATTATGCCTGATCCGGTAATTCCCATCGGGCCTTCGACATCAATAACGTTTACTTTCACATCTTCCGGTCTTCCAACCTTATCCATTCTTTGAACTCTTGCCTTGGTTAACCCGCCTGTAATCGAAACAATTAACCCTGTTTCTATGTCAGCTTCTTTTGCCACCCGCTGCAAGGCTTTCAGGATATCTTCATTCGGTTCCAATCGAACCATAAATATATCACCTATCGTACCGCGAGTAAACATTGCCATATCAATTCACCTCTATAAATCTTTCTCCGTATTTTTGTCTTCGTCTAACAAAATTCCTTTAATCATTCCTTGTCTAATATCTCAAGCAGCATCACCATCCCTAAATGAAATACTACAAGTTTCATTTAAACGATTTTACGTCATCGGTCTGAAAATGCAGCCAGATATTATCATTAATCTGGTATGACTCTCGTTTGTTGGTACTTACCATAAATTTTACTTGATTATTTATTCTTATCATGCAGCTGTTTTTCTCACCTAAATACTGGATTATTTCTACTTTCCCCTGCAGGACATTTTCATAATTTGGTTGTAGACTGCTGCTAATTACCAGATCCTCAGGCCTGATCATCAGTCTTACACGGTCCCCTTTCGAGAATTGCTGATTATTTTTCTTTACTGTTATCGGGATATTATCACAACACTTAACTATCAAGTTGTCTCCAACACTATCAATTATTCCGTCCATACTGTTTATCGAGCCGATAAAGTCAGCCACAAATTCATTGTTTGGATTAGTATAAATTTCCTTCGGGCTGCCTATTTGCTGTATGATTCCCTTATCAATTATGACTATTTCGTCTGACATCGCTAAGGCTTCTTCTTGGTTATGGGTTACGCAAATTATTGTACTTCCCATCTGTTTTTGTAAGCGAATGATTTCAAGTCTGGCGCTCTCACGCAACTTAGCATCCAAATTACTTAAAGGCTCATCAAGCAATAGTAAATCATTCTCACTGCACACCGCTCTTGCCAAGGCAACCCTTTGCTGCTGACCTCCGCTAAGTTCCGCCGGGTACCTGTTTTCAAGCCCCTCAAGGCCTAGAATCTCTATGGCTTCCAAGACCTTATCTTTCCATTGCTTTTCCGGTATTCTCTTAATACGGTAACCATAAGATACATTTTGCATAACATTCATATGAGGCCACAAGGCATAGCTCTGAAAAACCATGCTGATTTTCCTGTTTTGCGGAGGAACCTCAATCTTCTTAGCTTGACAGAACAATTCTCTGCCATTTAAAATGATACTTCCTTGTTCTGGTGTTTCTAATCCTGCAATACATCTAAGAGTTGTACTTTTCCCGCAGCCACTGGGACCTAACAGAGTAAGAAATTTACCCTTTTCAAGGGAAAATGATACATTTTCCATTTCCCAATACTTATCTTTACTTTTGAATGTCTTTCCTAAATCAACTATTTCTAAATACAATATAATCACTCCTTAAATCTTTTTTTATGAACAAAGCATTCGATATCGGTCAGAGTGAAGATTAATCGCCGTATTTACGCGTTAATCTTAGATATATGCTAACTATTACCATTGCTATAGTAGCCTGGATAGTTGCAAGGGCTGCCGTTAAGTTATATTTTCCTGCATCCCATTGCTGCATTACAGCGACCGGTAACATTTCCGAGCCAAATGAATATACCATTGCCACAGCGCCCATTTGTCTGAACATATAAAGCCAGATTAGCAGAAAACCGACAACGAGGCTTTTTCTTAATAGAGGAGCCAATATATAGAACATTGTTTGTCCCTCTCCTGCGCCTAAAACGAGAGAGGCTTCCTCCAACTCTGAAGAAACCTGCAGCATCGAATTTGACACGGTTCTTACCGACAATGGCAGGTAATGGGTAAATAGGCATATGATTACAATCCAAATGCTTCCGTAAACACCAACATTTTTACCCACCCAAAAGAATAGGAGTCCCATGCCCATGATTATCCCAGGTATAGAAATAGGAATGCTGGCTATAAAGTCTAAGCTTTTTCTAAAAGGAATTCTTGTTTTATGTACTAACAAAGTTATAATAACCGCAAAAATTAAAGCAATTACGGCAGTAAAACTGACTCCTGCAAAGCTGTTATATACCGCTCGTAACAATGTAGGCATATTGAACACCGTTCCGTAATTAGATAAGGTATACTGAGCCGCCCTTATATCCGGATAGGGCAGGAAAGACATGTAAACAATAGCCCCAAACGGCAATACGATGCACATAAGAAAATATACAACCCATACAGAGAAAGCAACATATCTAAATTTACCCAAGTGTACAAGTGTTCTACGCGTGCTTTTCCCGGTAACAGTGACATATTTGTATGAAGCTTGAGTGGTCTTATAATAAAGTGAAGACATCGCTGTTAAACTTAACAACAATAATAATGCTATTACACTGCCTCCTCCAAAAGTTGGAGTGGAATAAACCTGTTCAACATATAATTGGGTTAATAACACATTGATACGAACAGGCCTCCCCAAGATCATAGCCACTCCGAAATTTTCAACCGCCATGATAAAGACATAAATCAAACTAGCTAGTACCGCTGGTTTCATTAAAGGAAATGTGACCGTACGTATCATTGTTATTGTAGATGCGCCCGAAATTCTGGCACTGTCTTCCATGGAAGAATCCATATTCGTCATTGTCGCGGTCAATAAGGTATAAGCTACAGGAACCAAATAAAGGCCCAGGATCACGCCAATCATTTTCACGCTATATATATTAAAAGGACCATTCGGGGGAAAATAATCCACTAGGAAAACATTAAACAATCCTACACGCGGTCTGGCTAATAACCCCCAACCTATTGCTCCTAAAAATGTCGGAAATACCAGTGGAACATAGTTTGCAGTTCTAATCAATGCTTTACAAGGAACGTCGCTTCTGCTAACCAGCCATGAAAATGCAAACCCTAGGATACCCGCTATCAACACGGCAATAAATCCAATTTCCAATGTATTATAAAATGCCTTTATATACTTTCCTTCTGTAAAAACGTCTGCAAAGTGCTGCAAGGTAAAATTACCAACGTCCCAGGGAGAGCCAGTAAAAAAGCTGCCTTTCACAACCATAGAGATTGGCCCGAATACTAAGTAGCTGACAAATATCAGTGTAATAATAAAAATTAAATACATCCATCTACTGCGACTTTTCATATACTTACCTCCTTCTGTTCCTTGTCTGTTACCTTTACTATGGGAATGCAATCAATCGCATAAGGTATTAATAAAACGCTCAGCTCTTTACTCCCTTTCTCAGTATGTAATTCGGACAGTGCCTTCTCCACGGAAGAAGCGTATTTGAAGTGCATTTCTGTTAGATCTTTTTCACTGATATATGAGTTGATAACATATACCTGATGCTTTACTAACGCCCTGGCAAGCATGAATGCTTTGGACGATTGATCTTTGGTAAAGCCTTCCTTATTAAACCTATCGATAACTTCCTGAGGTGATTTGGCTTCTTTTAACCAGAATTCAAACTTACCAATCCTTTCAGGGCATTCAGCAACCAGTATAATTACCCCGCCTTCATTAACTACCATCTCTGCCGCGGAAACAGCCTTTTGAGCCTGATGTAAGTCGTAATCCCTGGGGAAACCTCCCGGGGATGTTATTACAACATCAAATTTCTTATCAATTTCTATACCCCAACTTTCTTCACATATCTTCACGCCTTGTTTATGCGCCTTATCTAAATCACCGGCGACGGCTGCAACTACTTCCCCTTGTACATTCGACACAACATTAACTATGAAATCAACACCTACCAACTTGGCGCCTTCCAAAGCTTCCTCATGAAATGGGTTACCTTCCATCCAGCCCATCGAAGGCTCGAAAGGTCTTATTGGGAAGGAATGATGAATACTAAGACTTTTGATGCCCGCAACTCCGGGAAGAATACTTTTTCTGCCTCCACTGTAACCGGCACTATGATGGGGGGTAATCAGCCCAGTGAGAATTTTTATGGAACTTTTCGCCACTATGGAATTAACCCATACAGGCATCTTTCTTTTTGTTTCCCCTAGGTAGGTCAAGTTATCACTATCCTCGCAATTATGGCTGAAAATCTCTAACTGTGCAGCTAAGTCAGCTCCGATCATTTCATCAATGTCTTTGTCAGTGCTTGGGCGGTGATTTCCACAAGCAATCACAATTTTTACTTGTTCCATGTTTATTCCCGATTGTTTCAATTCCTCAAGAAGTACGATTAACATATCCCGGGTTGGCGTAGGACGAGTTATGTCATTTATAACAATAACCGCATCAGACTTCCCACGAGCAATTTCTCTTAAGGGCCTTGAACCAATCGGGTTTTGAACAGCGGTACGAATAGCACTTGCTACATCAGCCACAGCCGGTAGGTTTTTCATCTCTACAACCTTAGTACTATCCGGCACCTCTGCCATTATAGAACCTGAACCGTATGGAATCTGCACCTTCATGAAATCTAACCCCCTTTATAAATATCGATTTAAGATATATACAACTATTGTATCTAGCATTGCATAAATCATGCCAGATAGTATACTGGAATAAATTTTTGGGGAAGTGGTTGCCGATCTACCGATATTTCAAGGTAAAACCTGTTTGGCTTAATAGATATGCCGGCTGATGGATAAAAAAATAGCGCCTAAGCGCTTCGGTCATTAAAGCTTTTGAATCACTTTTTCAATATTTCTTTCAAAATGAAATTCGTTTTGAAATTCATTTTGAAAGAATATTAACCGCACTACTAAAACACACCCTCGCAAATTAATCTAATTAATTCATATTAATTACTTTTTATTCATTTCCGAATTTTTTCATACGCCGCCACAAGGTTGTGGGGCTGATGCCCAAACGCTTGGCAACCTCGTATTTGTCGCCCTTGGTTTCGATCATCAATTTTTTAATCAGGTCTTTTTCTATTTCCGAGATCAAACCAGCATCATTTATTCGCTTATTCGTTATTGCAGAAGTGCCTTGAGACTTTTCTTCCTCGTCCAATGAGTTTTGAATTATCTCGGCGTCGATCACATCGCCCTTGCAAAGCACCACAGACCGTTCAATGAAATTCCGTAACTGCCTGATGTTGCCTGTCCAATCCATCGACATCAACATATCATAGGCCTCGGTAGTCAGACCTTGGATGTTTTTGCAGAACTCTTCATTATACCGGGTAATAAACGCCTGGGATAGTTCGTAAATATCCTCCTTGCGCATCCTCAAGGGTGGAATTGTAAGAGATAGTACACAAAGCCTGTAATATAAATCCTCTCTGAATCTTCCTCGGTTGATCTCATCCTTTAGATTCTTATTGGTTGCCGATAAAACCCGCACGTCTATCGGTATGACCTTATCATCACCCAGCCTGACGACTTCTTTTTCCTGTAGTACCCGCAGCAGCTTAGCCTGTAAGAGAAAAGGCATTTCACCGATTTCGTCCAATAGGATGGAGCCGGTATGGGCTAGTTCAAAAACTCCCATTTTCCCCTGGGGATTAGCCCCAGTAAAAGACCCCTTTACATAACCAAAAAGTTCGCTTTCCAAAAGTTCGGTTGGAAAAGCGGCACAATTTATAGCAATGAAAGGCTTTTGCCACCTGCGGGAGTGATTATGGATGCTTTGAGCAAAAATCTCTTTACCCACGCCGGTTTCCCCCAGGATTAAAACGCTGCTATCTACCAGCGCAAACTCTTTTGCCATTTCCATGGTTTTCTTAATCTGTGGGCTTTTACCCAAAATATCAGCGAAGCGGGCTTTGGCTACATGTCCTTTACCCAGTAAACTTTTGCGGAATTTGCTCTCCAATGTCTGGATCTGTTCAGCGCCCTGAATAGTAAACACAACGCCTAAATTCTCCGTGCTGCCGGCAATCTTGATTGGCTTGCTGCTGATTGTTACACAACTTCCGTTTATGGTTGTAATCTCCCCAGTTATGACTAGCCCTTGCCTCGCAGCTTTAATACATTCTACCTCCGGCAGAACATTCTCTATACTTTCTTTAAACCATCTATTACCTGAAAAGCCTAACATCTTTTTAGCAAAGGGATTTACGTTTGTAATCCGCCCGTCCTGATCAATGCTTATGATGCCCTCGGATACGCTGTTCAGCACCGAATTGATAATCTCATTTTTCTTTTCCAGTTCAACAAGAATCTTGAGGTTATGCAAAGCCTCTTGTATAGTTTGTTCTATCGAAACATCGTCTACTTCGATACATGCGCCCTTCATACCGAAGCTTTTGGCCAGGTTCTTCGTACGCACACTTCCTATCACTGTATTAACCCCAAGACTTTTCAAGTAGCGTAAGGTGTCTTCTAGTTCATCTTCGTTTTTAAGCTCGCATACCATTACATCGCTGAACATATTATTAATCTTGGCAATTTTACACAGCTCTACAAAACCTACAACTGCTACTTTCCCTGCATTCTGACCTAATTTCTGCATTACCATAGCATAATCATTAAAAGTATAGCGGATATCTACCACATGAATATCATAGGCAGCTCTCAGCCAGGCTGCTGTCTGACCGCGACAGATAATTATCTTAGCGCCTTTTTCAATATATTTTTCGGCTATGATCAACAGTTCATTGAACGAATAGACGTCTTTATAAATGGGGAATTTAACGCCCAGTTTCCGCATACTTCTTTCGGCGGACAACGCAACTGTTTTATTTGAAGTTATTAATACAATCCGCTTATCCATTTTAGCCCCCATAATTTCGCTTTTTAAATACATTATAGCACATTGGTTTT
>Ga0116184_10001741_pt1 | contig 20223 bp, 16 predicted proteins | sample AD_JPNNA5_MetaG_FD_89886 | JGI IMG/M metagenome (GOLD analysis project Ga0116184, IMG submission 89886) | Active sludge microbial communities of municipal wastewater-treating anaerobic digesters from Japan - AD_JPNNA5_MetaG | ecosystem: Engineered > Bioreactor > Anaerobic > Digestate | place... | reverse complement strand
CTTGACAGTATTTGCTTGCAGGGGTTGCGAGATGCCCAGTTGGACGCCAAGACGTTTCAATCTCTCGGAAAAGTCATTCCAATCACTCATGGAGCATCCCCTTCAACAAGGCCAGAGATTCACGCTTGCTGCCATAGCCTTCTTCACCAAAAGGACCCACACAAGCAGGGCAGCCATCCTCACATGGGCAATCACTGATCATTTCGGCAGCTCGGGCGAGCCAGAATAGATGATCCTTGAATAATTGATGGGAGAGACCCACTCCGCCGGGAATGGTGTCGTAGACCAAAATCGCTGGTTGACCGTTATTGAGGATGGATTTCGGTTCAGAAAGCATGGCGATATCGGCATCATCACACATGATGAGCAAGGGGGCAATATTTCGCAGGGCGTGGCTTGCACCTGCCATACCAGAGATAACCCGCACGCGGGTTTCAACCACTGCGTGGCAGCGATGGCACAAAGTGACGAGGTTGGACGCTGCGTTAGCTTGGAGTGGATCGGCGAAGGTTTTGAAAGGCTGGATGTGGTGCACATGCAACTCGGAAGGGGCGATGGATTGATGGCAGGCAGCACATTTATATTGATCGCGGGCAAGAATTTTTTGCCTGAGAGCAGACCAGCCCGGACCATAGTCGTTTGGATCGGAGTTCCATAAGGCAAGCTGCTTGAGGTGGTTAACGAGATTCTCACTGATGGAAAACCAGGCGCCTTCAGTCTCCAGCCCACGCGCGGGCAGATCCAGCGGCAGACGTTCAAGCGTCTCATTGGTCTGCCAACGGATCTTCCTGAAACCTTCGACCCGGATGGAAAGCGAAAGCGGTCCGCTGCTAATTTTTGAAGATCCAACCGGTTGATTGGAGCGCTCCTGGAAGCTCTCAATCGTAGTTTTGATCGTTGGCAGGGTGTAGTAGTCCGGTTGGGCCGGTTTGAGCTTGCAGACGCCTTGAGCCAGGTCGAGATCTTCAACCAGGTACGACTCTGCTTCATGCAGGTAAACAGCCTGGGGATGGACCAACCATTCCGCACTGTGGGCGTCCAGTTGCCCGATCAGGGTGGGTTTGTCGGATCCATCAACCAGCAGCGAGACTACATTAGGCGTGGAGGAACGCAAGGAGATTTCAGCCGAGGGGTAGGCGCTCGCAACCCAAAAGTGCGTGTTGTTGCGGTTGAGGACCTCGCCTGCAGCACTCATTGCCTGGAAGATTTCCTGAAGTCTCAAGGAGTCAACCGGTCCAAAGCCTTCATCCGGTGAAAAGGGCAGTTCAAAGGTGGCGCAGCGCAGATGTTGGTAGAGGACAAGCAGGTTATTGGGGTCTACAAGCGCTTTTTCGGGTGAGTTGCTGAGATATTCAGGATGATTCGCAAGGTATTGATCCATAGCGTCGTTCGTCGCAACCAGCAAGGCGAGGGAATCCTGCTGCTTTCTGCCGGCACGCCCAGCACGCTGCAGGGTGGTGGCAATGGAACCTGGATAACCAACGAGGATGACTGATTCGAGCTCACCGATGTCAATCCCCAGTTCCAGGGCGGATGTGGCGACTACGAGTCGGATATTACCGTTTTTGAAACCTTGCTCTATCTCACGGCGGTCAGCCTTCAGGTAGCCACTGCGGTATCCGCGTACTTTTGGGCGTTGGTAGGGAGGTAGTTGTTCAAGCAGGTAGGTGAGGAGCATCTCAACTGTGCGGCGTGTGCGGGCAAACAACAGCGACTGGCGGTTAGCTTCGAGCAGCGAAAGCCCGAGATTGACACTCGTTTGGACACTGGATTTGCGCAGACCCAATTTTGGATCGACCAGGGGTGGGTTGTACAACAAAAAGTGCTTTTCACCCTGGGGAGCTCCACTCTGGTCGATAAGGCTCACCTGGTCGTCAATCAGTATTTCTGCTAACTCAACCGGGTTGGCGATCGTGGCAGATGTGAGGATGAACTTGGGAAAAGCGCCGTAGAAAGCCGCAACGCGCTTTAGGCGGCGCAAGAGATTGGCAAAATGCGAGCCAAAAATGCCGCGGTAGGTGTGCATTTCATCGATGACTACAAGGCTGAGCCCTTGGAAGAACGGTTGCCAGATCGCGTGGTGGGGAAGGATGCCTTGATGGAGCATATCCGGGTTTGTCAGCAGGAAAACCGACTCTTTGCGCATAGCGGAACGCATGTGCTGCGGAGTATCCCCATCGAAGATGTTGGCAGGCAGCGGTTTTTTGGAGGGGAGAGCCTTTAGTAACTGGTTCAAGCTCGTTAGTTGATCCTGGGCAAGCGCTTTGGTGGGAAATAGGTAGAGGATGCGTGCATTGGGATTAGAAAGTGCTTGCTGAACGGCAGGCAAGTTGTAGCACAGGGTCTTGCCGCTGGCAGTGCCAGTGGCGATTACGAGGTTTTCTCCATTGTGTGCCCGCTCCACCGCCTCAGCTTGATGCGAATATAGCTGCGTAATCCCGAGCGCCTTCAGCGCTTCGAGGAGCTGGGGATCCAACGAGGCGGGTATCGCAGCGTTGAGAGCCTCACGCGCAGGAGTGATCTGCCAGTAGGCAATGTTTTCACGAACTTCCTGGTCCTGCTGCCAGCGATCAATCAGAGAGCGAATGCCAGCACCACTTGGGTGCTGCTGCAAGTCATTTATCAAGGCGCGCTTTCTTTTTTTGAATATTCGCAATCAGAATGTCCATCATTGGATAAACCCAGTTGCCAAATCGGGTGCCGAGGAAGTAGGTGAATTTTGCATTGAAACCGGGAACGACGGCATAACGGCCCCGTTCGACAGCTCGTAGTGTCTCTTTGGCAACGAGTGCCGGTTGGATGGGTTTGTCGGAATTTGCGAGCTCTCGCGTTTCGAAAGGCTTGTATTTGCTCTCAAAAGCCAATTGTGGTGTGTCAGTATCAGGAGGGTAGACAATGGAGACTTTGATATTCTTTGGCTTTAGTTCTGCCCGAATGACATCCGTAAAACCCCTCACAGCGAATTTGGCTCCAGAGTAGGCACTGTAGCCATAGACACCGAGAACGCCTGCCAGAGATGAGAAGTTGATGATATGACCGCTGCCGCGCTTGAGAAAGTAAGGTAAAAGCAGCTTAGTGGTGTTGACCGTACCGTGAAAGTCAATATCCATGGTCCATTTGAAGACTTCAAGCTCAAGCTCCTCAACATAACCGGGAAGGGCAACGCCGGCACAATTGAAAAGGAAATCGGGCACTCCATAGGTGCTGACAAGCGCTTCAATTGCAGACCGCAGGGCTTCAACATCGGTCACGTCAGCTGAAATCGTATGGATGACCTGTTCTGGATGCCTCAGAAGTGGGGTAAGAGTCTCTTCGGCAGCTGCCAGTTTCTCTGGACTTCTGGCCAAGGTGACCACCGATGCACCTGCCTGGATCAGTTGTTTAGCCAGTTCAAGCCCGATGCCGCTGGAACCGCCGGTTATTAAGGCGAGTTTTCCTTCAAAAAATTTGCTGTTTTTCATGCACCCCCACAAGTATTGCACGTGCCTGAATGGCAAGAATCACAAGAAGAACGGCTATTTGTGAGGCTCCTCCCGGAACTGACAGCATTCACCAACGAAATTTGCCGGCGGGCATCTGTTTTTCCGCAGCTCGGGCAGGTGATTGGTTGATCTGCCTGGCTGAAAGAGCGGAGTGTTTCAAAAGTTTGTTTACAAGATTGGCAAACATATTCATAAAGAGGCATAATTTTCCTTCGTTATTGATATCGGGCGCGAATAACAGGTACCAGGTATTCCGAAAAAGCCCGATCGAAATTATAGTCAGGCTGCCAACCCCAATCCCGTTGGGCTGCAGAGTCATCAATGTCAGCAGGCCAGGAATCGACAATGCACTGCCTATGGCAGTCCGGAACAAAGCGAATATCGGCCTTGGGAAAAGCCGCGACGGTCAGCTCATAGAGCTCCTGAGCGCTCGGATTAAAACTGGTGACGTTATAAACAGTCTGAGTCAGAGCTTGGCGAGGAGCTTCCTTGAGTGTGATAAGCGATTTAACAGCGTCGGGCATGACCATGAAAGGCAGACGCGTATCGGGGCGAACGAAGCAGTCATAAGAAACACCCTTGGCAGCGGCATGGAGCATCTCAGGACCATAATCGCTGGTGCCGCCCGTGGGGACTGTTTCGGAGCTGATTAAACCAGGGAAACGCAAGGCTCGAAAATCAAGCAGTTCATCGGGATTTGCGTTGTTCGCAAGTTGTTTGTAGTGTTTGCTGTAGTAGCGCCCAAGGTGCTCACAATAGAGTTTATTGATGCCATACATGGTGGCAGGAGTGGTGAATTGGTCTTCGCGGACTTTACCAGCCGCTTGTTTGGTCTCAAGGTTGGGCAAACAATAGACAGCAATAGAACTCGGATAGATAAATTTGACTGGGAGGCAATCCCGCCTTGATTGGACTTCTGCCAGGCGTAGCAGGTTGAGAGTACCTTCCACATTGACCTTATGGGCGAGTTCGGGATTTTGCTCAGCTTTCGTGGAAAGGATTGATGCCAGATGGAACACGACACTGAAGTGGTACTCCTCAAAAAGCTTTTCGAGCAGCGCAAAATTGAGAATATCCCCAACCTGCCAATGGCGGACGAGTGGCTGAAGCACATCGTCCAGGGGATTCAGGTCGAGTGCGACGATAGCCTTTTTTTGGTCTGCAAGGTGATGAATGAGGCCGTGACCAATTTCTCCATTTGCTCCAGTGATCAGAATAACTTCCTCGTGCATAAATCGTCTCCTTTATTACGGTTCATTAATTGGAAAGTGGACGTACTCCCGGCGAATGTTGTTGGTGGGGGAGGGTGAGATACGCAAAACAGTGACAGTCATATCATCCCGCGGGCGACCAAGATCCTGGCTGATCGCTTGGGTCAGGATGGCATCAGCCATAGCCTGAACGGTGGGTTCATCATCTTCAAAAAGTGACTCAACCAGGACCCGCAGATCCAGAGGCTGCTCATACTGGGCACCGGCCTGCAGGATCCCGTCAGAAACGAGGATGAAATCGCGCCCTTCTTCGATTTCAAACTGAAACACAGAAGGAGAAGAGCTATGGTCTGCATCGATTATTCCATCAAAGCGCAGGTATTCTGCGGTGCCTTCGAAAACGGTTACCACCGGGGTGGTGTTGTTTTTGGTAATGACGATGGATTGGGATTCCAGATCACAGGAAATTATGTTTAAATTGACCTGAGCCTTCCCTTTGTGTTCCTCGATGATATTGGAAAGCACAATCCGGGAGGCGGCACCGTCGTGCAAGCCACTGGCAATCAGGCTCATGATGGAATGGACGGCTTTCATGGCTATGGTTCTTGAGTGGCGACCGCCAAGCTTCCCCTCAGCCATGATGATAGAGATCCCGCCACGGGGACGCTCAATGATCTCAACTTTGTCACCCTGTTCTGATGAGGAGAATTGATCCACTTTTGAGATAGCTGCCTGAAGTTCCATGCCATCATTTTATCGCATTCCAATCGCGTGAACACAGGTAACCTTTAATTCATGTAAAATATCTCACCAGACGATGTGGAGATTATTGTGAAACAACCCCTGATCATCCTTTCTTTATTACTCCTTTGTGCAGGTTGTGTCGTTCAGACCCCTGCTGTTTTGCCAACCGAAACCCAACCTGTTGTTTCTCCACCAACAAGCGATGGGGAAACTGCCATTAGCGTTATCCAGGGAATAACCCATCGCTCACCCCTGGACGGGCAAATGATACCGAAAGTGAGCGGAGTGGTGACAGCCGTGGATGGTGAAGGGTTTTATCTGCAGAGTTTGGTGCCTGATGCAGATGAGCGTACTTCTGAAGCGATTTACATCGACATGCAAACTTATCTGAACGTCAGGCGGGGAGACTTGGTGCAAGTTGAAGATGGCAAAGTGCGGGAATGGAATCCGGCTGGTCTGGGTGAAAACTCCTTGACCATCACGACGCTTGTAGCGAGCAAGGTGACTATCCTGGGACAGAATCAACCTCTGCCTACGCCTGTGGTTATGGGCCAGGGCGGAAGAATGCTCCCCAACCAGGTGATCGAGAACGACGTGAACGGTTACGTCGGGCAGAGCCAGCAGCTGCTTGATCCGCAGGAAGATGGCATGGATTTTTTTGAAAGCTTGGAAGGTATGCTGGTGCAAATCAATAACGCGAGAGCAGTTTCGACTCGGAATGCTTACAACGAAGTGTCCGTCGTGGCGGACAATGGGCAAAACGCAGGCATTTTTTCAAAAGAGGGCGTGCTGGTGCTGCGAGAATCGGATCCCAATCCCGAAAGGATATTACTGGATGATGCATTTATCCTCATGCCGGAGATACATGTGGGAGCGGTCTTCAGTGAGCCGATTGTGGGCGTCGTCAGCTACGATTATGGTAATTATCGTGTGCAGTTGCTGAGCAAGCCGGTTCCAAGCCAAAACCAACCTTTCAAGGCTGCCGAAGCTCAAGGCGTACAAAAAGATTGGGAATTGGCGGTTGGAACTTATAACCTGGAAAACTTTAACAGCCTTCAGAACGTGGAGACTTCAAAACAGGTTGCCCGGGAAATCGTGGAAATGTTGAAGGCACCAGACATCCTGGTGCTTGAGGAAATCATGGATGATGACGGCAGCATGGATTCTGAGCAAGTTTCTGCTGAACGAAACATTGCCAGCCTCATCGACGACATTGTGGATGCCAGTAAAGGTGAGATTGTTTACAAGGCGTTGAATATCGACCCTGTTCGCAACACAGATGGGGGAATCGCCGGCGGGAACATCAGGACGGTCATCTTGTATCAAACCAAACGGGGATTGAAACTTGCTGGTGCTCCCGCTGGGAAGGCAGACGAAGAGGTAATCCTGCGGGCTGAGAACGGGCGCGCGATGCTGAGCCTGAACCCTGGAAGGATCTGGCCGGGAAATTCCGCTTTTGTTAATAGCCGAAAGCCCATCATCGCTCAGTTCATATTTAATGGGCAGGATTTATACGTTATCGGCACCCACTTCAACTCAAAAAGTGAAGACGGACCACTTTACGGTGACCAGCAGCCCCCGCAGAGGTCAAGCGAACGGCAAAGGATTGCGCAGGCCAAAGCTGTGAATGGTTTTGTGAGGGACATTCTGGACATCAATCCAAAGGCATTGATCGTTGTAGTTGGGGACATGAATGACTTCCCCTGGAGTGCCAGTATGAAGACCTTGCAAAGTGAGCTGCTGGATAATTTGGTTTTTAGCTTGCCTGAAAATCAACGGTTTACCTATATGCATGAGGGGAATGGACAGACTCTGGATCAGATATTGGCAAGCAAAGCTCTGGCACCCAGGTCGGTGAGTTATGAAGTGGTTCATATCAACAGTTTGAGTTTGCCGGAAAATGCTTCCAGTGACCACGACCCGGTGATTGCAGTTTTTGATCTAAGCGCGCTGGAATGAAACCCGTGAAATCAATACTATTAATAATAGTTAGCATTTTAATATTAAGCCTTACTGCGTGTAGTATTAATCCGTCTTTGGGCCGAGTAAGATCTACACCGACGTTAGAAACGGCGGTATTGCCAACGGAAGTCGACGCATCTCAAACAGTTACGGGGATTGGCATACCGGAAGCGTCCATAAGCCAACCTGTGATTGAAGAGGTTGAGGTGGTGCCCCTAAAAATTCCGGAAAGGATCCAGGCTGCAAGTTTTGAGTATTCTGGATTAGGGTGGTTTGGAGACTACCTGGTTTTGCTGCCGCAATTTCCGGAAGGGAAAGATTTTACCCGGGAAGCAGCCTTGTTTGCCATTGCAAAAAAGGACCTCCTGCTGGCTGTAGAGGATCCGACGGTTGAGTTGCCGGTGAGGAATGTTCCGATTTTCAATTCCGATCTGCGGGATGAAATCAAAGGTTTTGAGGGATTTGAATCGATCTTGTTTGTGGATCAGACGGTTTACCTGACCATCGAAAGCAGGGCAGGAAATCCGATGATGGGGTATCTCATTATGGGCGAAGTCCAGGGAGAGCTTGAGAGCATAACGCTTGATCCTGAATCGCTCGTAGAATTGGTACCTCTTTCCAGTGCGCGAAACACAACCTTTGAGGCGATGACATTCTGGAATGGGAATCTTTATGTCATTTATGAACACAACTCCATGCAAAACGAAACGCAGCCAGTTGCTTATAAATTCAACCAGGATCTGGAGTTTGAGCGGGAGATTACGTTTCCGGTCATCAATTTTCGCGTTACTGATGCGACCAGTAGTGACTCGAGCGGTAAGTTTTGGATTATGAACTACTTTTTCCCAGGGGACACGTTTCTTGCAGTTGATGAGGACCCCCTGGTTTTGGAATATGGTGAAGGGGAAACGCACGCAAAAAATGAGCCTGTTGAAAGGCTGGTGGAGCTTCAGATTGAAGACGGTGCAATCTCGCGCGTCGATCAATCTCCAATCTACCTCCAACTGCTCGAGGACAACATTGCTAGGAACTGGGAAGGCATTGCCTTGCTGGATGAAATAGGCTTTTTAGTGATTACCGACAGTTTTCCTGATTCCCTTTTAGGATTCTGTCCAAGGTTAAGGTAGAATAATCTTAGTGCTGACTAAATATATGTTTGGTAGAATTTATTGTAGAAAAAATAAGTAGAATCTGATGTTAGCTGATGAGTAATGATTAAACAACATTTACTCCACTTCTGAGGTGCTATGGAATCTAGCAAGGAACTTATCCCAACCAAAAGCTCGAGCGCTTTCAAGAAGCAAGCTCGCAGAGACCAAATTACCGGCATCCTCTTTACCTTTCCTGCTTTTCTCATCATTTTTATCTTTGGAATTTTTCCTATCGGTTACTCAATCTATATGAGCCTGTTCAACTGGCAGGTTACCAAGGGACCGTTTATCGGTGATAAGAACTACTTGCTGATATTTGGCTCATGGTGGAACTTGCTGGTTCTTGTCGCGGGACTGGGATTGTTTGTGCTCGGTTTCTTCGTATGGACAAGAGCTTTTCAATCCATAAATAACGGTCAGCGGCTGGCGCATATTGCCGGGGCTTTGGTGCTCATCCTGGGAGGTGTCATCTTTATAACAGGTTGGGGAATGATGTATGAAACCGGAAATAAGGATTTCCTCAACTCCTTGATTGTGACCATTTACTATGCGCTGGGGACGGTTCCGGCTGAAATTATTCTCGGATTGGTGCTGGCTTATATTCTCTATCAGGACATTATCGGCAAAGAAGCTTTTCGCATCATTTACTTCCTTCCTTACATCACACCATCGATCAGTACTGCGGTAGTTTTTCAGATTATTTTCTCCAGCAGAGAAACTTCCCTTGCCAACACAATTATCGGACTTTTTGGCATAGACCCGCTGAGATGGCGCTTTGAACCCAAGCCGGTTTTGAACCTGCTGGGATTTGACGTTTCAGGTTTGGCTGGAGGACCCAGCCTGGCGCTGGTGACGATTATCATCTTCGGCATATGGTCCTTCGTGGGATACAATACCGTGATATTCCTTTCCGGATTGGGTAATATTCCCAAGGAAATTTACGAAGCCGCGGAAATGGATGGCGCCAGCAAATGGGACCGCTTCTGGCACATCACCATCCCAATGATATCTCCTGTCACTTTTTACCTTACATTGATCGGTTTTATTGGCACCTTTAAGGCTTTCAACCATATTTACGTGATGCGCACCCCTAGCGCGCAAAACACGGTAGTCACAACCAGCTTGTTAGTGTTTGACCGATTTTATAAAGCAAACCAGTATGGTGTAGCCACAGCTCAGGCTATTGTTTTGTTTGTTATTATCCTGGGTTTGACGCTGGCACAGAACAAGGTATTGGGAGAGCGGGTCTTCTATGGATAATTCAACAGTACTGCCAACCCTCAAGAAAGATAAGAAAGAAAGCCCCGCCAGCAGGATTTTGGGTAAAGCGGGTCTATACCTGATATTAATTGTCGGCGCGGTTATTTTCATCTTCCCATTCTTTTGGATGATTTCAAATTCGCTGATGACACTGGGCGAAACAATCACCCGCCAAGTATGGCCTAAAGTCCCTCAGTGGATTAATTACAAAGAGGCATGGGACGGCGCAAACTTTTCAAAATACTTTATAAACAGCGTGGCGGTGACGCTTGGTACTTTAACTGGCCTTCTTTTTACCTCGATTCTGGCAGGGTATGCCTTTGGCAGAATTGACTTCAAAGGCAAGGATATCCTTTTCGGCCTTTTCCTGGCCACGATGATGATACCTGAATCGGTCACGCTGATACCAAACTACCTACTCATTCGCGGCAATATTTTCCCGCTGCCAGGCGGCACCTGGATCAACACCTATTGGGCGCTCACGGTCCCGTTCATGGCGAACGCCTTCAGCATCTTTTTACTGCGTCAATTTTTCGCGCAAATTCCGAATGAGCTATGGGATGCTGCGCGCATTGATGGGTGTGACCACTTGCGTTTTCTCGTGCAGATTGTTATGCCGATTAGCAAAGCGCCGATTATGACCGTGCTTTTGTTCGGATTTACTGCTTCGTGGAATGCATTCCAATGGCCTTTGCTCGTGACTACCAGAGACACCTGGCGGCCGCTGATGGTTGGTCTGTACGGATTTGTGCAGGAAGCTGGGCCGTACACCCATTGGTTGATGGCTGGCGCAGTAATTACTATTATTCCGATCCTGATTGTGTACTTCCTGACCCAAAAGCAATTCACACAAGGTATTGCGACTACAGGGTTGAAAGGATAGGATATAATAAATTCTTGGATATTGCGGAGGTCTTTCTCACCCTTCGATATCGTTTTACTCAAAAAATAAGATTCAAAATGGAGGTTTTGAAAATGAGAAGAAAGAGTGTTTTGTTTGTGGCGATCATCCTGATTGCCTCTCTGGTGCTCGGCGCTTGCGCTACCGCAACAGAAACCCCCGCTCCGACAGAAGTCCCAACTGAGGCTACTGTCGCCACCGAAGTTCCGACTGAAGCCGCGCCTGAAGAACCGACCGAAGTCCCAACCGAGGCTGATCCCTGGGCAGATGTAGTACCCGCCAAGGAAATTGTTTGGTGGCATCAGCACACCGGTGAAGCACGTGAAGCAGCTATCGCAAAGATCGTCTCTGACTTCAATGCGACTAACGAGTACGGCATTACCGTTACTGCTGAGTACGCGGGAAGTTATGGCGACATCTTCAACAAGATGCTGCCTATCTTGAATACCCCCGACGTACCCGATGTAGTTGTTGGTTATCAGAATCAAGTCGCGACCTATCAACTGGCAGATGCCATGTTCGATATGAACGAATTGATCAACCATCCCAAGTATGGTCTGCCCAAAGAAGAACAGGAAGATTTCTTCCCCGGCTTCTTCGCTCAGGATGTGTTCTCACTTTTCGACAACCAGCGCCTCGGCCTGGCTCCCAACCGCTCCATGGAAGTCATGTACTACAACATGGACTGGCTGAGGGAACTTGGCTACGATGCACCCCCCACCACCCCTGAAGAGTTTAAAGAAATGGCTTGCAAAGCCGCTCAGACCCCATTCAGCGGTGCCATTGAAGGCGCAGCTTCACCCACAGGTTATGAGCTGAGCATCGACACTTCCCGCTTTGCCAGCTGGACTTTTGCGTTTGGCGGCGACATATTTGATTACACCACCAATCAATTCACCCTGAACAGCGATGCCGCTGTGGAGGCCTGGACATTCATCCAGAGCCTCTTTGCCGATGGCTGCGCTCGCCTTGTCACTGAAAACTACGGCGATCAGACCGATTTCGGTAACGGCACCCTGCTCTTCTCCGTTGGTTCTTCCTCTGGTCTGCCTTTCTATGGTGACGCTGTTGAAGCTGACGGTACTCCCTTTGAGTGGTCTGTGGCCGCTATTCCCCACACCACCCCGGATCCTGTCCAGAATGTTTACGGCGCTTCTGTTTCCATCCCCAAGTCCACTCCTGAACGCGAGCTGGCTGCCTGGCTGTTTGTCAAGTACTATACCAGCGCTGATGTGAACGCCGAGTGGGCCAAGGCCTCTGGTTACTTCCCGGTGAGGCAGAGTGTTGCTGCCAAATTCGAGGATGTCTTTGCCGCCGATCCAGCCTACAAGACTGCCTTCGATCTGCTGAAATTCGGCAAGTTCGAACCTCCTGTACCAGGATACGACTTTGTTCGCGACAATGTGATTGAACCTGTTATGACCAGCATCGTTGATGACCCCACCTCGGATGTCAAGGCTCTCCTTGACGAAGCGAACGTCAACGCCAATGACATTCTTGCTGAGCAAATGTCTCAAATCAAGTAAGATTTCGTAACAACTTGTACAAACCCTCTCAGATTTTTCTGAGAGGGTTTTTTATGTTATACTTCAATTACCGGGGATGCCTGGTCTCGACGGGAGAGGCTGATTCCGGATTGCGAGCCGAGAGGTACCGACCTCGTAAAATCAGTACAAAAAAACAAGTGCCAATCGCACAAGTTACGCAACCCTTCCTTTAGCTGCATAAGCTAATCGATCGGAAGCTGACCTCCATAGATGAGGTCGCGTCTCCTGGGACCGTTTGCCTGATCGGGACCAGTCAAGACGTCATAAAAGTCAGGCTGCACAGAATCGTGCCGTGAGGTTCTGTTAAGAGGGCTTTCGGGTCCAAACGGATAGTCTGGCTGCAGTTCGGTCAGTTGATCTGCAGACAGATGAACCTGAACAACTGACTATGCTCGTAGAGATTCGAGAGTCTAATCTTTCGGACGCGGGTTCGATTCCCGCCATCTCCACCTAAAAACCGCTCAGAAATTTTCCGAGCGGTTTTGATTTCTTGAACAAGACTCGCGCCACAGGGAAATTCCCGATATGTCGGAATGAGCCTGCTTTAAGATGCAAATTTGAGAAAAATGTGGCGCAGGGAGGCTCAATTCTCCCTGCGGTCCATTTTGAAGACCGTTTGTAGGGCGAGATTGGAAGCACAGCAACCATTATTACCCAGAGGTCCTGGTGTGCTTCCAATCCGCCATCGGACCATTAAAAATCTGCAAAAAAGAAATTACTCTAACCATTGATATCACTGTCATTGGCGGATTGAGGGCATAATATGCTCGACCAATACATTGTTAATAGAGCCCTCAATCTCGCCCTACGAGCATTTTTTAGAATTTCAGGGGGCAGCGAGCTCTCGCAGTTGTTGTTCAGAGATGATTGGCACGCCAAGTTGACGGGCTTTGTCGTACTTTGAACCAGGGTTGGCACCCAGGACCAGGTAGGAAGTCTTGGAGCTGACAGACTCTGAAACCTTTCCGCCATTCGTCCGGATAAATTCTGAGATACCCTCGCGTGAGAAGCCTTCCAGGGTACCTGTGACTACGAAAGTCAAACCGGTAAGCGGAAGTCTACCCACAGGCGTGCTGGTGCTTTCGACGGGCCAGAGCCCAAGTTCTCTGAATTGCCTCAGAATTTGCTGGTTGTTTTCAAGCTGGAACCATTCAACGATGGATTGCGCCAGGTTGGGTCCCACTCCTTCCAATTGTTGCAATTCGTCCAGAGTTGCGTGCGAAAGGGCGTCAAGATTGCCATATTTCTGTGCTAATTTCCGGGCAGCAACTTCGCCAATGCCTTTAATACCCAAACCGATGATCAGGCGCTGAAGTGACTGCGATTTTGAGGCCTGGATGGCTGCCAGTAGATTGTCGGCTTTCTTCTCGCCAAACTTGTCCAGGGTGAGAAGTTGATCTTTGGTTAACCGGTAGAGATCGGGTAAATTCTTTACCAATCCGCTTTGAACCAGTTGAGCGACAGTCTGCTCGCCGAGACCAGCGATGTCCATTGCTGAGCGAGAGGCAAAATTTTCGATATTGCGGGTCAACTGGGCGGGACAGGCCGCATTCAGGCAGTACCAGGCTACTTCTCCGGAAGCCCGCTTAACTTGGGATCCACACGAAGGGCAATTGGTCGGGGGCACATAGACTTTCTGGCTGCCATCGCGCCTTTCCTTGAGGGCGGCGACGATGTAAGGGATGACTTCGCCAGCCCTTTTCACCAGAACCCGGTCGCCTATTCGCAGATCTTTGTCTGCAATGAAGTCAAAATTATGGAGCGTGGCTTGCTTTACGACCACTCCGCCAATGCTTACAGGTTCCAGAACAGCCAGGGGAGTCAGCACACCAGTCCGACCAACATTTACCTGGATATCGAGCAGGGTGGTCTCCACCTCCTCGCCGGGATACTTGTAGGCAAGTGAGCCTCGTGGATCTTTTCCGACATAACCGAGCGAATTGGAAAGCTGGAGGTCATTGATTTTGATGACAATTCCGTCCGCGTCATACGGCCAGTCATGGCGGTTGAGACCTTCTTTTTCACAGATCTGGATAACTTCATCGATGTTTTTGGCGTGCCACCGGAGGGGATTCACAGGCAGACCAAAGCTGGCGATATAGTCCAAGATGCCTGATTGGGTCTGGGGAAGTGGGTCGGAAGATTCCACGACCTGATAGAGAAAAAGTTTCAGCGGTCGGGAAGCTGTGATTGCAGGATCCAATTGACGCAGAGAACCAGCAGCTGTGTTGCGGGGGTTTAGGTAGGTCTTCTCCCCCCTCCTCTCGAGTTCGGCATTGAGTGCAAGAAAGTCCGCTTTTGTGATGAAGGCTTCTCCACGAAAAACGATATGCTGCGGTGCTGGGCTGCCGGTTGGCAAGACCGGGATGCGTAAAGGCAGGCTGGGGATGGTACGCAAATTGGCGGTGATATCCTCACCAACGATGCCATCGCCGCGGGTTGCCCCTAGCGAGAAGATGCCATTGTCGTAGTGCAGAACGACTGTCAAGCCATCCAATTTGGGCTCCAGCAGGAAATCGGTCTGCGCAACGCGCGGGTCAAGCCGGAGAATGCGCTCATACCAGGCAAGCACGTCCTGGCTTCCGAATCCATTGGCAAGGCTCAGGATCGGGGCTGGATGAGTCACTTTTTTAAATTTTTCAGAGATTTGACCGCCGATTTTCTGGGTTGGAGAATCCGGGGTGATGAGTTCAGGATGCTCCGCTTCAATCGCTTTGAGTCGGTTGAACAGCTGATCGTATTCAAAATCCGAAATCTCGGGCTGGTCGAGAGTGTGGTACAGGTAATTGTGATACGCAATTTTCTGCCGCAATTCGGCAAGTTCCTGGAGAAGGCTTTCATCGCTCATTGTAGGTTCCTTGGGTAATGACATGCTGAGTTAAATAAAAAAATGTTTCCGGTGGGACTCGAACCCACATGACTGGCTTCGGAGGCCAGTGCCTTGTCCATTAGGCCACGGAAACAGGATTTCAGATTATACCATCGCATTTTCTTTACTCAGGTTAGTATTTATTTATTGTAATGCTTTGATCATCTCCTCAAAACGATCGGTGAGGTCGGGTCGTGTAAATCTTGGGAAACTATGACCGTCGTCTGGGTAGCGTGGGAGGATGTGGAAATGAAGGTGGAAAACGCTCTGTGAAGCCAAGCGGCCAGAATTATTGAAGATGTGAAGGTTTTCCAGACCAAGTTTCTCATGGTAAAGCAGGCTCACTTTGCGGACGGTCTCCATCGTATCTGCCAGGACTTCTGGGGGAACTGTGAAAATATCGGAATAATGTGCTTTGGGGATTATGAGTGTGTGATAAAGCCCGACCGGATGGGCATCGAGGAATGCCAGCGTGGTTCCGGTTTCAAGAACTTTCCAGGCATGTATTTGACCAGCAACAATCGAGCAGAAAACGCAATTATCTTCCACTATTCCTCACAAAAAATCAGTTTGGTTCGGGTGACCTGGCAGTCTGCTGGATCCAACCCAAGAAGCTCCAGCAACTCATCCGGACGTCCATTCTCGGCAGGAGTTGACTTCATGGATACTTTCAAAAGAGATTGCGGTGCTTGTTTGACGAGCTGCCAATCAAGGATCAGGTTCTTCATGTCCACAGTTTTCTTACGCCGCTGAACAGGCAAAGCAGCTTGAGTAAGCAGAGTGCTTATCTGGTCTTGCAGGCTTTGCGGATCGGGATCTGCAGGAAGCAAGACTTCGTACTCACTTGAGAGCAAGGATGCCTGGAGCGAGGGTTGTTGATTATCGATCACTTGCAGGTTCTTCAGGATGAGTTCTAACGGCAGGGATTTGCACAACCGGTTGCTGATTTCCTCCAGGGAAACCTCCTGATCCAGCCAGAAATCCATCTGTTCGGCTTCACCAATGAAACCGAGAGGCAGAGCCGAAGCAAGGTTGAGCCTCAGATGCGGGTTGAAACCCTGAGTGTAGCGCAAAGGAAGGTTTGTGCGGCGCAGGGCACGCTCAAACAGCCGCTGAAGGTCAAGATGCCCGATGAAGCGCAGGTTTCCCAGCTTGGCATAGGTCATGCGGATGCGCAAAGGTTGATCGTTCATGGGCACCCCCAGTAGACAAGTGGTGAAATCGGGCGATCGGCGCCAAACGAGTCGAGGATACCGCAGGCGTAGCACTGCTCGCGGCAGTCCTTGCGGGTTTTTCCGAGTTTGCTCCATTCGAGATCACGCCGCAAGAAAGCTTTGGTGACCCCGGTGTGAATATGATCCCAGGGAAGGATTTCATCCAGAGCGCGTTCCCTGTAGGCATAGAAGTCAGGGTCAAGCCCAATTTCGCTAAAAGCCTGGTGCCAAAATGGCAGGTTGTCGTTTTCTCCCCAGGCATCAAATTTCGCGCCAAGCTGCCACGCACGAAGGATAACCTGCCCAAGGCGTCTATCCCCACGGGAGAGCCAGGCTTCAAGCAGGGTGGTGCCTGGAATGTTGTAGGAAAGCTTAAGACCGGTGCGGTGAACACCCGTTTTTAGCAAGTCCAGCTTTGCCTGTAATTCATCAGTGGTGTTCAGTGGATACCACTGGAAAGGTGTGTGGGGTTTTGGAATGAAGTTGCCAACAGAAAGGTGCACCCGGACCCGGTTCCCTCGGATTTGCCGACCAATGGCAAGCACGCGCTTACCGGCATCCAGGATCGCCTGGACGTCCTCCATTGTCTCGCCCGGCAGACCGATCATGTAGTACAGTTTGAGAGAAAGCCAGCCATGCTCAAAGACCGTGCGAACGGTCTCTTCGAAAATCGCATTGTCGAGCGGTTTGTTGATGATCGCCTGCATGCGAGGGGATGCAGCTTCGGGCGCGAGCGTAAAACCTCCACCAGGGCGCAGATCGCGGAGTTCGTCCATCAGCTCGACTGAAAACGAGGCAATCCGCAAGGAAGGCAGACTGACAAAGACTTTGCGGTTTTGGAACTTTTCATAGACAGATTTGGTCAATTGCAGGATCTGGGTGTGATCCGAAGAAGAAAGTGAAAGCAATCCAATCTCTTCATATCCAGTGGCGGCTAAACCATCCTCGATGATTTGGAGAATCTCAGAAACAGGTCTTTCACGCACGGGGCGGTTGACTATGCCAGCATGGCAGAAACGACAGCCGCGGGTGCAGCCGCGCATGATTTCAATCGAAAGACGATCATGAACCGTCTCAATGTTAGGGACGATCAAGCGGGTTGGATGCGGTGGAAGCTTGGCAACAATCCGTTTGGTTACGAAAGCAGGAACAGAACTTTCTAAGGGTAGAAAAGCTGAAATGGTGCCATTTTGCGCGTAGCTTACGGAATAAAGCGAGGGGACATAAACGCCAGGAATCCGCGATAATCCTTGAAGGAGTGCTATGCGGTCTGCTCCGGCTTGTTTCAGTTGTTCTGTCGCGCGAACAACTTCAAGGATCACTTCTTCACCTTCGCCGATCACAAACGCGTCGATAAAATCAGCCATGGGTTCTGGATTGTAGCAAGCCTGACCGCCCGCGATGATAAGGGGATGTTCAGCGCTGCGTTCGGTAGACAAGAGGGGGATCCCAGCCAGGTCAAGCACGTTCAGGGCATTGGTGTAGAGGGATTCGTAGGGAAGACTAAAGCCAATAACGTCAAATTGGGCAATTGGATGCTTTGATTCGAGGGAGAAAATCGGGATTTCATTTTGACGAAGCTGTGCTTCAAGATCGTGCCACGGGGCAAAGGCGCGTTCAGCCAGGATGTCTGGCTGCTGGTTGAGGATATCGTAGAGAATCGCCAGCCCCAAGTTGGGTTGACCAATGTCGTAGATGTCAGGAAAAACCAGGCAGACATGCGTGCGAATAGAATCCCAGTCTTTCAGGATCTGATTGTGTTCTCCGCCTACATATCGCCCTGGCTTTTCGACATGGTAAAGGATTTTTTCGAGTAAATTTACGTTTATTGTCTGCAAAATAACCTTTTATATGTAGAATTCGCTTTTTACTTCCGTCAGGGTAATATCATGGAAATCTTTTTCGATCAAAGATACCACCTCTTCAAGATCACGATCCAACTGGGCTCGGTTTAGCCCGAGTTTCGCAACCTTAAGCTCAGCTGTTTGCCAGTTGTCCTGGTGGGCAGCTTCGATAACGGATAGATTGTACCTTTTCAGACGGGAAAGTAAAGGCGCAAGCGCAGAACGCTTTTGCTTCAGGCTCTGGCAGCCGGGCAAGTACAACGAGAAGGTGGCAATGAACCAGGGCACAATTTAACCTTGCGCGGTAACAGGGTTGACGAGCGTGCCAATGCCGTCGATATGCACGCTGACCTTATCGCCAGCCTGTAGCAATCCGACGCCAGCAGGTGTGCCGGTGAGGATGAGATCACCAGGCTCAAGCGTCATGATGGAACTGATGTACAACATAAGCTGTTGCACGCTAAAGATCATTTCGCGGGTCGAACTCATCTGGCGCAGGGTGTCGTTGACATGGCACGTGATAAGGGCATCGGTTGGGTCGAACTCTGTCTCGATCCAGGGTCCAACCGGGCAAAACGTGTCAAAACCTTTGGCGCGGGTCCATTGCCCGTCCGAAGCCTGGAGATCACGGGCGGTTACATCGTTGGCGATGGTGTAGCCGAAGACTGCATCAAGCGCGTTTTCTCTGGTGAGCCAGCGGGATTGCTTCCCGACAACGATCGCGAGCTCTGCTTCATGCTCAACGCGTTTGCTTTGAGGAGGGAGAATGATATTCTCACCGTTGGTGATGAGCGAAGAGGGGGGTTTAAGGAATATCAGGGGATAGGTTGGCACGTCGTTGTTCATTTCCACGGCATGCGCACGATAGTTTCGGCCAACAGCGATAATTTTGGATGGGAGGCAAGGCAGCAAGAGCTTTACCTCGGAGAGATCATAGGTTTCCTCGAAGCGGCGAAACTCACCAAAGGGGTCACCCTGGATCACACCCACTCTGCTATCGCGGATCCAGCCAAATTGGGGGAGTGTATCTTGTGTTTGGAATCGAATAATTCTCATTTTTCGTTTATAATATGCTTTCGCGGGCGGATAGCTCAGTTGGTTAGAGCGCATCTTTTACACAGATGAGGTCGCAGGTTCGAGCCCTGTTCTGCCCATTTTTTATTTAATTATATGCCAATGGAGTGCCTGGAAAATCACCAGGTTCATTATTCGTTTTCCCATCCAATTCCGATAATCCGATCTCAAACCAGTCATAAAGCGACGCCTCATCGGCTTCCGTTCCCCAGCGCGCACAATAACTTTGGTACTCACAATAGGTGCACTTTTTCGGGTCCGAAGTACGCTCAAATTCCTCGATCTCCAGGGAATGTATGTTGCTCATCAAATCGGTGAGTGATTCTTCATACCTGAGTAATTGAGCCTCATCTATTTCAAAAATGATCGGGTGGTCTGGGAAGCTGGCTTCCCAATAGTGCATTACTACAGGACGAGAAGCCTGAGATTGTGCGCGGGCAGCAACCAGCGTGTAAACCATGGTCTGGATGCGATCCTGGAGGAATTGACGTTTTGGCAGAACCCGCGAGGTTTTCCAATCACAGATATGAATGAGATCCTCTTCGAAGCTGATGAGATCGAACTTCGCCAGGAGCAGATTGCCGTTCAGCGTGATTTGCAGGGTATGTTCAGGATAATGATTGGCAGCAAGATTGGCATATTGGCTGCCGAGAAAGTTGTTAAACCAAACAGACACTCTGGAATCAGGAAAGTTTGCCGCACAAGAAATTAGCAACTCAGGATTAATCCCGAGAAAATACTGATGGATCAGCGAGTGGAGTGTTGAGCCGGCCAGGAGATCCTTTTCGAAGCTGCTGGTTCTGGCAGCCAGAGGGGCAGGCCATGGGAGCTTTCGTACGTACCGTAATAGGAAACTGTAGCGGCAAGTCCGAAAAGCCTGGAGGTTGCTTTGGTGGAAAACAAAGCCTGTGGGTACGAGGTCAGTCATTTTCTTCCTCCTGCCAAAGCGCTTTATAGGCAACCG
>Ga0116184_10001735_pt1 | contig 20282 bp, 23 predicted proteins | sample AD_JPNNA5_MetaG_FD_89886 | JGI IMG/M metagenome (GOLD analysis project Ga0116184, IMG submission 89886) | Active sludge microbial communities of municipal wastewater-treating anaerobic digesters from Japan - AD_JPNNA5_MetaG | ecosystem: Engineered > Bioreactor > Anaerobic > Digestate | place... | reverse complement strand
GCTTCCTCGCGTCCGCGGTCGATGAGGTCGACGTCGACCCAGCCGGTGAAGAGGTTCTTCTCGTTCCAGTCGGAGCGTCCGTGACGAAGCAGGATCAGGGTGGAGGTCATGCCCCAAATCTACTCGCGTGCCTCTGGCGGCGGATCGCCCGGTCGCTCCAGAAGGGACCGGAAGGCCTCGAGGTTGCGAAGTGGTTCACCGCGGTCCACGCGCCAGGCCCACTCCTTCTTCATGGAGGAGTGGAAGCCCAAGACGAGGAGCTCGTTGAAGGGCCCATCACTGGCCTCGAGGATCGCCCCCAAGAGGACATCGAGGGTGACCTCGTCGACGGCGCCCACTGGCAGACGACCGGTGACATAGACATCACCGGAGGAGTCGATGGCGTAGGCGACCCCCGGCAGGCGCAGGTTGCGGGACAAGAGGAAGCGGTGGACCCGGTCATGGTCCTCGTCAGGATTGCGGACGACGAAGGCCTGGGCAGTGAGCCAGGTGTCCCCGATCAGGAGCGAGACCACGGTCTTGAGCTTCTTGTCCCCCGGCAGCGAAACCACCAGTTCGTCATCGCGAGCCCCCACCTCCCACTCGAGACCTTGGCCCTCGAGGAAGCCCTCGACGATTGCACGCGGGTCAGCGGTCACGGCGTCTCCACTTCGGGTCCGGGGTCAGAGTCAGCGTCGGGCAGAGTCAGGTCGGGCAAAGTCAGGGGATCACGGCCGACGGTATCCCGACGAGCCCGAGGGAATCGTTGATGCGGGAATCGCGCGGCTCGGCGAGCGCCTCGCGATAGGTCGCCACGAGTTGAGCCGCCGTCCGGTCCCAGCCGAAACCCGACGCGTGGGCGACGGCGGCCCGCACCATGGCCACTCGCTCGTTCGGATCGGCAGAGCGGTCGAGCACGTCCTCGACCGCCGCCCGCCAGACCTCGACCGCGCGGGACTCGACCAACACCCCGGCATCCCCGACCGCCACAGGCAGGCCTCCCACAGCCGACGCGACGACCGGGGCACCGCAGGCCAACGCCTCCACGGCGACCAGCCCGAAGGACTCACTGTGTGAGGGCACGAGCACGACGTCGGCAGCGCGGTACCAGAGCGCCAGGGTCTCGCGGTCGACCGGTGGCTCGAAGCGCATCGCCCCCGCGATGCCCTCGGACGACGCGAGCTCGTCCAGCCCCATCGGGCTCCGGACGCCCTGGCCACTGGCGCCACCGAGCACCGCGAGCACCAGCCGATCGGCGAGCTCCGGGCGCGAGCGTGCCAGGTCCGCGACGACCCGGACCGCGTGATCAGGCCCCTTGAGGGGTTGGATCCGCCCGACGAAGAGCAGGAGCACGGCATCCGCAGCCACTCCCAACGCCGCGCGAGCGGCCAGCCGATCACCCGGGGTGAAGACGGCAAGGTCCACTCCCGGTTCGGCGACCGCCACGCGATCCGGTTCCGCGGCATACAAGGTCACCAACTCGGCCGCCTCCTGGGCGGTGTTGGCGACCAGCCGGGTCGCGGCGTCGACGACCTGCGCCTCCCCGATCTCGCGCCCACGCGGCTCGGGGACGTCATCTGCGGCCAGGTGGAGATTCTTGACCCGCGCCATCGTGTGCATGGTGTGGACGAGGGGGACATTCCAGCGGTCGGCCGCGAGCCAGCCGACCTGTCCCGAAAGCCAATAGTGCGAGTGGACGAGGTCGTAGTGGCCCTCCGGAGCATGCGCAGCCACCCGCATCATGCCCGCCGCGAAGGCGCACAGCTGCCCTGGCAGATCCTCCTTGGACAGGCCCTCATAGGGTCCCGCGTCGATGTGACGCACGACCAACCCCGGCTCCACGCTCACGACGGGTGGCTCGCTCGCCGAGGTGCGCCGGGTGAAGACGTCGACCTCGATGCCCTGACGGACGAGTTGGCGGGCGGTCTCGAGGACGTAGACATTCATGCCGCCCGCGTCGCCCGTGCCGGGCTGGGCGAGCGGACTCGTGTGCACACTCACCATCGCGACCCGTCTCATGTCGGGCGTCAACGCTGGAAGCACGCCGCGTATGCCGGTTGGCCGGGTCACGAGGTCGGCGCCTCTCGCGCTCGTGGCTGGCCGGTGAGGACGAAGGTCGCCGTCGACGACCACACATGGACGTCGACGCGACCATCGACGGCCAGGTCCACCGCCCGAGGGACGTCAGCGGGCCCCACCCCCACCATTGTCCCCAGCACCCACGTGAAGGTCGCATCCGCCCCGGCACCGGGAGCAACCCACCACGGCTTGAGGCGCAGATTGCGATCGGGAAGGGCTGGCGCCACACCGACGACCGCTGGCCGCCAATCCAGGGGAAGGACGATGCCATCCGCTCCTTCGGCGGTCACCGTCGTGACGATGCTGGCGCCCTCGAGCCGCACCGCCCAGGTGATGGGGAAGGTCACGAGCCGTCCCTGCACGTCGCCCGAGACCTCCCCCGTCCAGGTCGCCATGCCTGCCGTGATCTGCAGTGACTTCACGTGGACTCGACCCAGGCTGGCAGCCACCTCTTCATGGCCACCATCGCCGTCCGCTGCCGCCGACACCGTGCCCACCACGCCGATCACCGGGGAACCTCCCGTCACCGTCTCGGCCATGGTCAGGTCGTCCCGGGCATAGCGAAAGCCGCTCTGGAAGAGCGAGATCGTGTAGCCATCCCCCAGAGTCACCGTGCCGCGGGCCGACGGCTCGACGATGAGCCGTCCGGGCTCGACCGAGGTGATGCCCGTGTCTGCTCCGAAGACTCCCGGCACCCATGCGAGCAGCCCGAGCAGCACCGCGGCGGTCCCGAAGACCACGAGGGCGAGCATGCTTCGGCTCGCCTCCCCGTCGTGTCCCCCGATCCCCCACCAGCGCCGCATCACACCAATCTAGAAGGAGTCGGCTCCGCACTACGCTTCGAGCCATGGCCCGGACCAAGCCAGTGGGGGCAATCACCCGGGGCACCACCAACCCGAATCGACTGCGACGCTGCGATCGGTGGCTCAGCGCAACCCAAGGCCATCGACTGCGGCGGCACCACGGCATACCCATCGTTGTCGATCTGGGCTACGGCGCCTCGCCGATCACGGCCCTCGAGCTCCACGACCGTCTCGTGCCCGTCCGACGCGACGTGCAGGTAGTCGGGATCGAGATCGACCCAGCCCGAGTCGCGGCGGCCCGACTGCTCGTGCGGGAGGGGGTGGACTTCCGGCTCGGGGGCTTCGAGGTGCCCCTCGATGCCGGCGAGCGGCCCGTGATCGTGCGGGCCTTCAACGTCCTCCGCCAATACGCGGAGGCGGAGGTGCCGGCTGCGTGGGACCTGGTGCGGAGCCGTCTCGCCGAGGACGGCATCTTCGTCGACGGCACGTGCGACGAGATCGGTCGCCTCGCGACCTGGGTCACGCTCGATGCGGTCGGGCCCAGGACCCTCACCCTCTCCTGGCGCCTCGCGGGGCTCGACCGTCCGAGCGTCATCGCCGAGCGCCTGCCCAAGGTCCTCATCCATCGCAACGTCGCGGGTGAGGCGATCCACCGCTTCCTCGGCGAGCTGGACCAGCAGTGGGATCGCGCTGCTGCACATGCGAGTTGGGGTGCGCGCCAACGCTTTCGGGAGACCGCACAAGCGATGACGTATGCCGGGTGGCCGCTCACCGACGGCCCGTCCCGTTGGCGCTTGGGCGAGCTCAGCGTGGACTGGTCAGCGGTGGCCCCTCACCAGGGGCCGTAGGGACCGTCGCGCCGGGCGCCCTTGCCCATGACCCGGTCGAGCGCGGGCTTGACGTCCGCGAGGTAGACGCCGGAGGCCACGACCGCGATGAGCCCGAGCATGCTGCCGACCGAGGCCAGGAAGACGAAGCCGACGAGGGCCGCGACACCAGTGACCGCGAGCCAGAAGCCCTTGGTGCGCTTGTCCGCCGCGACGAAGGCGTCAGGGCGACGGCGCAGTGCATCGATGAAGGCGAAGACCTCCACGCCGAGCGCTGCGATGCCGAGGGCCAACGAGATCCAGCCCTGTGCCTGCGCCACGATGTTCATGGGTCCAAGCCTAAGGGCACGGCCTGTGCTCTCCCTGTGTTCTCCCGTCACGCCCGTGGTCGGGCGTGGCCGATGGGTCAGACGTCGAGAACGATGGTGACCGGACCGTCGTTGACGAGCTCGACCTCCATGTGGGCACCGAAGCGTCCGGTGGCCACGGTGAGTCCGCGCTCTCGCAAGGCCGTCACAACGTCCTCGACGATGGGCTCGGCCACCGGCCCCGGAGCGGCGGCATTCCACGAGGGACGACGGCCCTTGCTCGTGTCGGCGTAGAGAGTGAACTGGCTGATGACGAGGACGGGCGCATCGAGGTCCGCGGCGGACTGCTCGCCGTCGAGGATGCGGAGGTCGGCGATCTTGCGCGCAGCGAGCGCGACCTGCTCCGGGCCGTCGGTGTGGGTGACGCCGACGAGTGCCACCAGACCCGGACGCGCCAACTCTCCGACGACCTCCCCGTCGACGACGACACAAGCACGCGACGCCCGCTGCAGCACCACCCTCATGCCTGCTCCCTCCTGTCCCTCCCGCCGATTCGATGTATCGGGCGCCCTGAATCTGGTCGCCAGATACATCGAACCGGCGTAGGGAGGGGCATCAGAAGCCGGTCGCCACGAGCGCGCCGACGGGTTCGCCATGACCGAGGACCGGCGAGTGCTCGAGCTGGGCCAGCGCACTGGACTCGACACCGATCGCACGCAGCGCCCCGGCGAGGATGACCATGCGCGCGCGGCTTCCACCGTCGGCGACCTTGACCGCGACCCCTCGACCATCGGCCAGACCGACGGCGACGACTGACTCGGCACCGTCCTTGGCGACCAGCCCGGGCGTCTCACGCACGAGCGCCGTGACCTCACGGTTGGTGCCGCCCAGGTAGTCAGGAGCGTTGCGTATCGCCGTCGCGATGCGGGCCAGCGGGGTTCCCGGCTCGCGATCGGGGGCCGCTCCGAGTCGTCCGAAGGATCGGGCCAGACCGGCGAGCGAGATCGCCATCACCGGAGCGCCACACCCGTCGACCGCTGTGGCCGTCACGGGCTCCCCGGCCAGCTCCTCGACCGCTTCGGCAATGGCCTGTTGGAGGGGGTGCTCCAGCTCTCGATAGGTGGTCGTGTCCCACCCCGCGGCCACACAGGTGGCGAGCATGCCGGCGTGCTTGCCCGAGCAGTTCTGCGCGATCGACGCCGGGGCGAGCCCCTCCCGGATCCAGCGCTGCTGCTCAGGCTCGTAGAGAGGCAGGGTCGGCGTGTTCTGGAGGTCGGCCTCGGAGAGGCCGGCCGAGGCGAGGGTTTCGCGCACCCCGTCGCGATGGAAGTCCTCGCCGTTGTGACTGGAGCAGACGAGCGCCAGGAGTTCGTCCCGGAGATCGAGTCCGTGACGCACCATGGCCAGCGCCTGCATGGGCTTGTTGGACGAGCGCGGGAACATCGGGCTGGTCGCCTCACCCCACACTCGCTCCACCGAACCGTCGGGTGCTGTGACCACGACGCTGGCCCGATGTACCGACTCGATGAACCCACCGCGCACGAGGTGCGCGAGCACGGGTGCTTCGGTGAGCACGGCAGGTGCAAGGACAGGAGCGGGGACGGTGAGCGAAGGATCGGGTGCGGTCACCCCAGCAATCTAGCCCCGCGGCATACACAGTCTTTGTGGACGACGCGACAACACGAAGCCGGGTGGGCTCACGAGGAGCCCACCCGGCTGGGGTCGGGGCGGAAAGGGGTGTTGCCCCGGGTCCGGCGGGGGTCGCCCGCCGGGTCAATCGCTCAGTGATCCGGCGTATGCCGTGACCAGCCTGAGGTGATCAGTCACCGACCTTGGCGGCAGCCTTGGTCGTGGCCTTCTCGGCCGCCGCAGCGGTCTTCTTGGCGGTGGTGCGGACGCCCTTGGCCGACGCGGTGGTCTTCTTGGCGGCGTTGCGGGTCGTCGTGGTGGTGCGCTTGGCGGCGGTGCGGGTGCGCTTGACGGCACCGGTGACCTCGGCCTCGGCGGTCTTGACCTCGTCGGTGACCGACGCGGCGATCGCCTCGGCGGCCTTCACGGCCTCCTTGCGGGCCGTGGTGACGGTGGCCTTCGCCGAACGCTCGACGTCAGCAGCGGCCTTGCGAGCGGTGGTGACGGCACCCTTGGCCTGGGCCACGGTCGTCTCGGCCTGCGCGACGAAGTCCTGCGTGGCCTTCTGGTTGCGGATGCGCTCGATGAGCTTCTTGCCGCGGACCGCGAGGTCCTCGTAGCCGGCGACGAGCTTGTCGGCGTTCGCCTTGCGCTCTGCCGCAACGGTGTTCGGGAGTTCCTGGACCTGGGTCTGGACCTGCGTGAAGGTCGCGATGGCGCGCTCCTGGACCTTGGCCGGGGCCAGGTCGGCGACGATCTTGTCGAAGTCGGCACGAGCCTTGGTGGCGCGGGCCTCGGCGACGACGGCGGCCTCGCGGGCCTTCTCGACGGTGAGGTCGGTGACGCCGACGACGGCGTAGAACGGGCGGACGTCGACGTTCTTGGTGAGGTCAGTGATGACGGACATGATTACTTCTCCTTGGTGGATCGGGTCTTGGTGCTGGTCTTGGGGGTGGTGCTGCTCTTGGTGTTGGCAGACGGCTCGGGGGCGCCGACGAAGCTCTCGTAGACGTCGAGCAAGGTGGCCTTCTGGCGGGCCGACAGGCTGGGGTCCGCGGCAATCGCGCTGCGCACGTCGAGCCGCGCGGCTTCTGCGACGGCCTCGGCATCGAGGATCCCGGCCTTGACGTAGAGGGACTCCGCGGAGACCTCGAGTCCTTTGGCGAGTTGCTGGAGGATCTCGGCGCTCGGCCGCTTGAGTCCCCGCTCGATCTGGGACAGGTAGGGGTTGGAGACCCCGGCCAATTCCCCGAGTTGACGCAGGCTGAGCCGGGCCGACTGACGCTGCTCGCGCAGGTAGTCGCCGAGGCTGGTGCCCAGGTCGTTGAGGGGGTTCTTGCTCATGCATCCATTGTGCTTGCTCTAGTTAGCAAAATGCAAACTGGCGCAAGCGTGAGGGTGATCACAGGGCAAACAGGGAACATCCGGGACGACCGATTCGTATGCCGTGGCCACCACCCTGCATAATCTCTCCTTATGCCTTACATAAGCTCTTTCGCGTCCTTCCCTGCGGTCGTCAACGAGAAGGCAGCCCGTGTCGTGGCGGCCTTCGTGGCCGCTGGTGGGGTGCTCGGGATCGTGACCCAGTGGCGCCTGGTGCCGCTGCTGCTCGCGATCGGCTTCGCGCTGCGAGTGCTGTCCGGCCCGCGACTGAGTCCGCTGGGGCGCCTCGCCGCCCAGGCGATTGCGCCACGCCTCGGTGAGGCGCGCATGGTCCCCGGTGCGCCGAAACGATTCGCTCAGGGCATTGGCCTGGCCATGACGACGGCGGCATCGGTCGCCGCCTTTGGCGGGTTCATGACCCTGGCCACCGGACTACTCGCAGTGCTGGTCGTCTTCGCGCTGCTCGAGGCGGTCCTTGGTTTCTGCGCCGGCTGCACCATGTTCGCTTGGCTCATGAAGATCGGCCTGGTGCCCGAGAGCGTCTGCGTCGAGTGCGCCGACATCACCCTCCGTCACCCCAGCCGAGTGGTCACTTGATGACGGAATTCCGTCCCTGGTTTGCTCATCAGGTGCCCACTCGACTGGGTCTATGAGCGGGTGCGGCGGTCCTTGATGCCGAGGAGTTCGCGCGCCTGAGTCGTCGAGAGCGCCGGACGCTGCAGGAGCGCAGCGATCTCGGCCGCGCGTGCCACGAGTTCGGCGTTGTGCTCGACCACCTGGCCGCGCGCGAACACGATGTTGTCCTCCATGCCGACACGGGCATGGCCACCCGCGGCCAGCGCTGCGGCGAGCACCGGCAGGTGGCCGCGGCCGATCCCCGTTGCCGACCAGGAGGTCACGGCATCAGGCAGCGCCGCCACGCACGCGTGGAGGGCTTGGGGGGTGGCGAGCAGGGAGCCGGGGACGCCGAGGACGAAGTCGACGTGCACTCGTCCGCCAAAGGGCAACCCATGCCGGTCGACCAGTCGCTCCAGTGCCGCCAGGTGTCCGACCTCGAAGATCTCGAACTCCGGCACGATCTCGCGCTCCTGTGCTCGCACATAGAGGTCGGACATGAAGGGCATGGGGTTGAGGAAGACGTCGTCGCCGAAGTTCGTGGTGCCGCAGGTGAGCGAGCATGAGTCGGGATCCGCCTCGAGGACCGCCAGCCGAGCATCCAGGGGGTCGTGGACCGACCCCCCCGTGGACAACTGAACGATCAGGTCGGTGGCCTCCCGCACTCCCTGCACGGCCTCACGCAGCAGGCCGAGGTCCAATGTCGGTGCGTGCTGGGCATCTCGCCGATGGATGTGGATCAGACTCGCGCCGGCGGCCTCGCACCGCACCGCGGTCTCGACCAGCTCATCGAGCGTGGTCGGCAGTTGCGGCAGGTCGCCCTTGAGGTGCTCCGCACCTGTGGGCGCGACGGTGATGAGGGTCCCGGGACTGGGCAGGAGGGCCATGGATCCACTCTCCCACGGCAATGCCCGGTGGCACCAAAAACTGCTGCGATCAGGCCTGAACGACGGCGGTTTGCGCTGCTGCAACACCATCGACGAGAAGATCTGCAGTCGGATCGATGTTGCGCTTGACGACCGCCAGGCCGATCGGGCCGTCCTCGTAGTGGCGGGCGACCGACGTCAGCCGACCCACTTCCCGCTCGCCCAGGGTGACTGTTGCGCCGGCTTGGGGCAGCGCATGACCCGAACCATCGAGGTGGAGGAAGGCCAGGCGCCGCGGTGGACGTCCGAGATTGTGCACGCGCGCGATCGTCTCCTGACCGCGATAGCAGCCCTTGTGCAGGTGGACCGCCGACCGGAGCCAGTCCACCTCATGCGCGATCGTCCGGTGGTCGGTCTCGAAACCGAAGCGCGGCTCCCACGCGGCGATCCGGAGTGCTTCCGCAGCCCACATCCCCGCGAGAGGGCGCTCGCCGACCGCATCCGCCAAACCGTCGCGCGGCACGATCAACTCCCGCCACGCCCTCCCCTGCGCTGGGTGGCCGTCGACCGGCCCGTAGGCCGCGTAGGGCTGCCCGGCCCGAGCCGGCGCCGGGACCGGACCGTCACCTGGCCAGTGGTCGACCCACGCGAGCGCCTCACCCTCACCGGACTCGAGGCCGATGGGCTCGCCCAGGACGGCACACGCCGCACTCACGTCGGCGACCTCGACGCGCAGCATGAAGCGCATGGAGTCCAGCCACGCCACGAGCGCCGGTGCGGATCCCGGTTCCAGGGTGATCCACAGCCGCTCTCCGTCGTCGACGAGGTGGAGGTCGTGCTCGACATGACCCTTCGGGGACAACACGAGTGACTGCGTGCTGACTCGAGGCGCCAGACCCGTGAGGTGCTGGGTCGTGAGCGAGTGCAGCCAGGTGAGGCGGTCAGGGCCGGAGATCGTGACAACGCCTCGGTGGGAGAGGTCCACGCAGGCGAGCCCCTCGGCGAGAAGCCGCTGCTCGCGCATCGGATCGCCGTAGTGCGCGGCGACCCCGGCATCGATGCCATGTCCTTCGACGGCGCCCGGTCGATCGAGGAGCACCGAGAGCGGGGGCGTGATCGAGGAAAGCGGTGGACTCGTCGAGTCCGGCGCGGGGCTGTTCATTTCATTGGCGCCCTTCGGCAGCGTGGTGGTGGGCGGATTCCGAGCACGAGCGACAGTGGCCATGGACGGCGGAGTGGGTCAGATCGGCCACAAAGCCCGCCTCGCTGGCCAAGGCCTGCGTGAAGGATGCCCCGAGCGCAACGGGCACCTCGTCCACGTGACCGCACCCACGGCATACGAGGTGGATGTGGGTGGAATGTGAACTCAGGTGATAGCTCGGCACCCGGTGATCGACGTGGGTGTGCGACAGCAGACCCAACTCCTGGAGGGCATCGAGGCATCGATAGACGGTGGAGACCGACAACGGCGGACCACCATCAGCGAGCACGAGCGCCGTGATCTCATCGGGAGTGGCGTGGCCGGACTGGCGGACCGCGTCGAGCACCCGAACTCGCTGACGGGTCAGGCGCTTGCCTTGGGCACGCAGCTGCTCCCCGAGATCACTCACCGCTCCACTGTAGGTCCGTCCCGGCAAAGCACCGTCGGCGTTCAAGTGCTCGACCTACACTGACGCCCGTGCCAGATGACTTCGCCAGCCGCGACGGTGACACCCTCGACGGGTCACCGCTGGATGACGTGGCGGCCGACCAGGAGTCGCGCGACGCCCGGACAGAGACCCGATCCGGGCGCCGAGCCACCGCCCGACGAGCCGGCGAGCGCAAGAAGCCCCGCTGGGGGCGCCGCATCCTTGCCGTGCTGCTCGGCATCCTCTTCCTCGGCGTGGCCCTCGTCGCGGCCTTCCTGCTCTTCCTCAACCACAAGGTCGAGAGCAATGTCCGGCACGAGGCCCTCCTCCCGACCCCATCAGCCTCGGGAAGTCTGGGCACCGACGCCGAGGTCCTCGCGTCCAAGGGCATGAACGTCCTCATGGTCGGCAACGACGCGCGCCCCGGAGACACCGTCAGCCGGTCCGACGTGATGGTGCTGGCCCATATCCCCGACGACAAGTCGAAGGTCTTTCTCATCCACTTCCCGCGCGACCTGTGGATGGACATCCCCGGCCACGGGCAGGCGAAGCTCAACGCGGCCTACGCCTACGGGGGCGCTCCCCTTCTGGTCCAGACTCTCCAGGACAAGCTCCGCATCCGGATCGACCACGTCGCCAAGACCGATTTCGAGGGCTTTTCCGGGATGGTCGACGCCGTCGGGGGCGTCCGGGTCTACTCCGAGGAGGCCTCGAGCGGACAGGGCACGGGGTACGCCGTCCAGCAGGGCTGGAACGACCTCAACGGCAAGGCCGCCCTGTCCTTCGTCCGCGAGCGCTACGAACTCAGCGAGGGTGACATCTCCCGGGGCCGACGCCAGCAGGCGCTCATCAAGGCCTTGCTCATGAAGACCATCAGTCCCGAGGTGATCACCAACCCGCTCAAGATCGCCGAGTTCACCGACGCCGCGACCAAGAACCTCATCGTGGACAACGCGATGACGACCTCGTTCATGCGCGAGGAGGCCTTCGCCCTGCGCAACGTCCGCAGCGGTGACGTCGTCTTCATCACCGCCCCCTACACCGGGTTCGGCTGGTCCGCCGACGGGCAGTCGATCGACATCGTCGACGAGGCGGGCATGGCCGATCTGGGCGATGCCATCAGACGCTCAACCCTCGGGGACTACAAGAAGTCCTCGGTCCTGCCCTGAGGCCCTGGCCCCTCACTCGAGGCGCTTGAGCTCCGCGGAGACGTGGGACGTGAGCGGCTCGCCCATCGCGGCCATGTCCATCACCCACATCAGGTTGGAGTTGACCAGACCGTAGAGCCGGTGGGCGGCGGAATACTCCTTGGCGGTAGGGCTTCGGAGGACTCCGTCCGTGCGCAATTCGACCTTCGCCGGCTCGGCCACCCCGGCATACATCTCGACGAAGCCGGTCGGGTGGGCGAGCAGCAGCTCGACGTTGGTGCCATCGGCCTGGCCCTCCAGCGGGCGCCAGAAACCGAATTCGGTCGCAAGCGGACGCACCATCTGGCCGTCATCGTCAAGCAGCCAGGTCCGGCTCTGCCAGGACAGGAAAGGCCGACCATCGTGGCTGCAGACGATCTCCTGCCCGAAGTTCTTGGACTCGATCGTCGGATAGCCCACGACACCGGCGCCCTCCCAGCGACCGATGAGCCACGCCAGCGGGGCCAGTGCGGGAGGGAGGTCGGGATCGATCTGGAAAACCATGAAGCGATCGTATGCCGTGGCCGCCGGTTGGCGTCGGCCCTCACCGAACGCGGGGTGGTGGGGTCGGCCCCACCAGTCGGCTGTCAGCAGGCGTCAGTAGACGATCGCCTGAGCGCCCTCGGCCATGATCTCCTCGACGAAACTCGCGGCGCCTGCGATGCGCACACCGGGCACTAGGTCGTCCGTGGTGAGTTCGCGTCGTGCCGCACATTGACCGCACACGGTCACCCGCGCACCGTCGACGAGCACGTGACGCAACTCCGCCAGGTCCGCCGCATGTGGCAGGTCCCACTCCTCTGCGCGACCTGGGACAGCCACCCACACGGCCTCACCCGTGAGCCAGACGCTCACGTCGACCCCGGAGGCCAGCGCGGTGCTCGCCACGGTCAGCCCTTGGTTGAGGCGCTCGAGCGCTTCAGGCCCGCAAGTGATCTTGACGACCAGTCGCCGCGCCATCGGTGCTCAGACCCCCACGACGATGCGCACGAGTACCTGCGCAAGAGCTCCGACGGCGAGGACGCTCGCACAGGCCGACGCGATCTGGCCCGCCAGCGACATGCTGCCGGGACGGACCTCGACGAGTCGGCGCACGGCATACGAAAGGACGGCGCTGACTGCACCCACCGCCACCCCGTGCCACCACACGGGAAGACCGAGCAGACCGCCGACGGTGCCGCCCGCGAGGCCACCGAGCGCTGCGGCCATGACGAGCGCCCAGACCGACGGTCCGAGACGGGCAGAGATCGCGTCCGCGACGAGGGAGACCGCCACGCCGGCCATGGCCACCGTCAGCGCCTCAGGGCCGCTGTTGAGGACGGCCATCGGGACGAGCCCGGCTCCGAGACCGACGAACGCCAGCCCACCGGACGTGGCCACGACTTCGTCGGTGAGCCCGGCGCGTCCGTCACGGCGGACCAACTGGAGCAGGAAGGTCAGGATCACGGTGCTGGCGAGGGCGATCGGAACGAGACGCAGGGGTTCGTCCTTGCCGGCAATGACGACCGCGGTGGCAACGAGGACGCCCGCGAGTGCGACGACACCCAGGATTCGGCGCCCGGGTGTGATGTCGAGGATCTGCGCCCACCCCCATCCGACCCCCGCGCAGGCCCACGCAAAGGCCGCAGCGAGCGCGACCGGGTGGGCCCAGCCGGCGAGGACCACCAGGCCGGCCAGCGCTGCCACCATCAGGATGCGGACGAAGAGCAGGCTGAGCGGGAGGTCCTTGGCGCTGAGTCCTGCATCGTGCCCCGCGGACCGACGGCGCTCGGCGCGCGTCAGCGGGAGGACGATCGTCTCCGCCTCGGCCGCAGGCCCAGCGGCCTGATCGAGGGACGACTCCAGCGACGGCTCCACGGCGAGCATCCTTGCATCATCCGCCCGCGAAAGGCGGGAGCACCTCGACGAGCTGGCCATCGGTCAGGTCGGTGTCCGGCGTTGCCGCGCTGCCGTCGACGAGCAGGCTGGCCACCTGCAGCACAGGCCCGAGGGCGGCGTGCCGAGTCGTCATCTGGTCGATGAGCTCGGCCACGGTGGCTGCTTCGTAGTCCTCGATCTCGACACCGGCGGCCGCCCGTGCCCCGGCCCAGTGCCGCACGCTCACTCTCACGCAGTGTTCGATCTCGGTCGGCATCGGCCTCACCACCTATTCTCGACAATGTGGCACACGTCCTGCTGCTGACGAACACCTTGGCGCCCAGCGCTGAGGTGCTCCCCGCGCTGGGCCTGTTGGGTCACCATGTTCGCATCCTCCCGGCCGAGGCCAGCGCGCTGGTGGATGCTCCGGAGTCGGACCTCGTCCTCGTCGACGCCCGCCGCGAACTCGCCCAGGCCAAGTCCCTGTGCCGCGTGCTCGACACGACCGGACTGTCGGCCCCACTGCTCGTCATCGTCACCGAGGGCGGTCTGGCGGCCCTGTCGGCGGACTGGGGCATCGACGACGCCCTCCTCGACTCGGCCGGACCCGCCGAGGTGGAGGCCCGCTTCCGGCTGGCCATCGGGCGGCGCAAGGAGGTCGAGCCCGAGGACACGGCGATCACGGCCGGGCAATTGGTCATCGACGAGGCGACCTACAGCGTGCGGTTGCGGGGCCGGGTCCTCGATCTGACCTACAAGGAGTTCGAACTCCTCAAGCACCTGGCCCAGCACCCCGGGCGGGTCTTCTCGCGGGCCCAATTGCTCCAGGAGGTCTGGGGCTACGACTACTACGGGGGCACCCGGACCGTCGACGTCCACGTCCGCCGCCTCCGGGCCAAGCTCGGCACCGACTACGAAGCCCTCATCGGCACGGTCCGCAACGTCGGCTATCGGTTCATGCCCGAGGAGGCTCCCGAGACCCAGCCGGTGTCCTCGTGAGCGCGTCCTCGGCCGCCATCGAGGCCATTGGTCCGGATGACTGGCTGAACGAAGAGCAGCGAGCCGCCGTCCTGGCCCTGGCCGCGGAGGTCCGGACCGCCGACGGGGTCGCGGCGCTGTCCGAAGGCTTCGAGTTGGCCCTGGACCGACCCGGTCGCCATGTCCTCGCCATCGGCTCGGCTGGCGCGGGGGGCGAGTCCGTCATTGCGTATGCCGGGGTGGCGGACGACGGCTCCGCTGAACTCTTCGTGGGGCCGGGGTCGCGTCGGCAGGGACTGGGCCGCCGAGTCTGGGCGTCAGCCAAGACCCTTGGCGCACAACGGATCTGGGCCCATGGCGATCTGGATCCCGCCAAGGCCTGTGCGGCAGCCGAGGGGCTGGAACGGGTCCGTGAGTTGCACCTCATGACCCGGCCCCTGACCCAGGGCGACAGGGCCGAGTCGGTTCTGCCCCAAGGCTTCACGTCTCGAACCTTTGATCCAGCAGCCGATGGACCCGCGTGGGTGGACCTCAATGCAACTGCCTTCGCCCATCACCCCGAGCAGGGGCAGATCACGTTGGCGGACCTGCGCTCCCGGATGGCCCTGCCCTGGTTCGACCCCGCCGGGTTCTTCCTCGTCGAGGACGACTCACGGCCAGACCTGGGACCAATCGCCTTCCACTGGACCAAGATCGAGCCCGCCAACGGGCCCCATGACAGCGGGGAGGTTTATGTGGTGGGGGTGCACCCGGCATACCAAGGTCGTGGTCTGGCCCGCCCACTCACGCGACTCGGGATCGCCCATCTGGCCCGGCACGGACTCGGCCGCGTCGACCTCTACGTCGACGGAGACAACACCGCCGCCCTGGCGACCTATCGCAAGGAGGGCTTCACGATCACCTCGACCGATGTCGTGTATGCCCTGCCTGCTGCAAGGATGGGGTCATGACTGCGACGTCCGAGAAGGAGAGCCTCGTCGGCGGCGTCTCGATCGCGAGCGCCTCGCCCACGGAGTCCCTCGGACCACGGCCGCGCGCGGCGAACGGCCGGTTCATGCGGGTCGTGGGGGCGCTCCCGGTCGACGACGAGGACGGCCTCCCGTCGGATCGCTTCCTCGACCGGGAGATCTCGTGGTTGCAGTTCAACGAGCGAGTGCTCCAGCTCGCCGCGGACCCGGCGGTGCCGCTGCTCGAGCGCGCCCGCTATCTGGCGATCTTCACGTCCAACCTCGACGAGTTCTTCATGGTGCGCGTCGCCGGACTCAAGCGCCGGATCGCGACCGGCATCGCGGTGCGGTCGGCCTCCGGTCTGGAGCCTCGCGAGGTCCTCGACCACCTGGGGCTGGTCGCCCACGAGCTGCTCGACATGCAGGCCAAGGTGCTCCACGACGACGTGCGTCCGGCCCTGGAGGCCGAGGGCATCTCGATCGTGCGCTGGGACGAGTTGTCGCCGGATGAGCAGGAGGGACTGAGCACGGTCTTCACCGAGCAGCTCTTCCCGGTGCTCACCCCGTTGGCGGTCGACCCGGCCCACCCGTTCCCCTACATCTCCGGCCTGTCCCTGAACCTCGCCGTCGTCCTCGCCAACCCGAAGACGGGCAAGGAACACTTCGCGCGGGTCAAGGTGCCGCCGCTCCTCCCCCGCCTGCTCCGGGTCAGCGGCGAGCCCGATGGGGTGGCCGACCTCTACACGGCTCGTTTCGTGCCGCTCGAGGACGTCATCGCCGCCCATCTGGGCGAGCTCTTCCCCGGCATGGAGGTCGGCAGCCACTACACGTTCCGGGTCACCCGCAACGAGGACCTGGAGGTGGAGGAGGACGACGCCGAGAACCTCCTCACGGCTCTCGAGCGCGAGCTCACCCGCCGCCGGTTCGGGCCGCCCGTGCGCCTCGAGGTCGACGAGGACATGGACGACCACGTCATGGACCTCTTGGTGCGCGAACTCGGAGTCCACGGCTCCGAGGTCTATCGACTGCCGGCACCGCTGGACCTGCGCGCGCTCAACATCATCGCCGACCTCGAACGGTCCGATCTGCACTTCGAGCCCTTCGTCGCGCGGACCAACGCCGACCTGGCTCCGACCGAGTCGGCCAAGGCCCGCGACATCTTCGCCAGCGTTCGCAAGCAGGACGTGCTCCTCCAGCACCCCTACGACTCGTTCTCCACGTCGGTGCAGGCCTTCATCGAGCAGGCGGCGGGCGACCCACGCGTGCTCGCCATCAAGCAGACCCTCTATCGCACGAGCGGCGACAGCCCGATCATCGACGCCCTCATCGACGCGGCCGAGGCGGGCAAACAGGTCCTGGCCGTCGTCGAGATCAAGGCCCGCTTCGACGAGCAGAACAACATCTCCTGGGCCCGCAAACTCGAGCGCGCTGGCGTCCACGTCGTCTACGGCATCGTCGGGCTCAAGACCCACTGCAAACTCGCCCTGGTGGTCCGTCAGGAGGAAGAGGGGCTGCGCCGCTATTGCCACGTCGGCACCGGCAATTACAACCCCAAGACCGCGCGCCTCTACGAGGACTTCGGACTGCTCACCGCCGACGAGCAGGTCGGCGAGGATCTCTCACGCCTCTTCAACCAGCTCTCGGGGCTCGCACCTCGCAGCAAGTTCAAGCGCCTCATGGTCGCCCCGCGCTCGGTCCGCACCGGACTGCTCGAGCGCATCCAGGAACAGATCGACCGCGAGGCGGCCGAGCCGGGCACGGGCTACATCGGCTTCAAGGTCAACTCCATCGTCGAGGAGAAGATCATCGACGGCCTCTATCGCGCGTCCCAGGCCGGCGTGGACGTCGACCTGTGGGTGCGCGGCACCTGCGCCCTTCGGCCGGGGGTCGAGGGGCTCTCGGAGCGCATCCGCGTGCATTCGGTCCTCGGTCGCTTCCTCGAGCACTCGCGGATCTTCCTCCTCGGGCGCGACGACGGCTTCGAAGCGTGGATCGGCAGCGCCGACATGATGCACCGCAACCTTGATCGGCGGGTCGAGGCGCTTCTTCGGCTGGAGGACCCGCGACACCTCAAGGACCTCTCGGACATGATGGCCCGGGGCATGAGTGGCGACTACGCCCACTGGAGCCTTGCCGGTGACGGTCGTTGGCAGCGTCACCACCTCGATGCCGAGGGTGAGCCACTGCCCGACCTGCAGGCCGCGATGATCGAGGTCCACGCCAAGCGGCGACGCAAGGCCCACCGCCGGTGACCTCGTCGTCTTCCTCCCGCACCACCGTCGGATCCGGACGCTGACCATGCCCTCGACCATTCCCGCAGCCGGGACGCTGCCTTGGCGTGTGCGTGACGGCCAACTCGAGGTGGCCCTCATCCACCGACCCCGCTATCGCGACTGGTCCTGGCCCAAGGGCAAGCTCGACCCGGGCGAGGATTGGCCCGTGGCCGCCGCGCGGGAGACCAAGGAGGAGACCGGTCTCAGCGTGCGACTTGGGACTCCCCTCCCCGAGGCGGACTACATGGTCATGGCCAAGGACGGCACTCCCGCCCCCAAGGAGGTCCGCTACTGGGCGGCGTCGGTCGTCAGCGTCGGACGACGCCTCCCCAAAGAGGTCGACCAGATGGAGTGGCTGGAGGTCGCCGAAGCCCATTCCCGCCTGGACTATGCCCGCGACCGCGAGCAACTCCTGGCCCTCGTGCAGGCTCATCAAGGTGGCTGGCTCGACACCTGGCCGCTCGTCATCGTGCGCCACGCCAAAGCCGTGTCCCGATCCGACTTCAAGGGTTCCAACGACCAGTTGCGCCCCTTGGATGCCCGCGGCCGTGAGCGCGCCCAGGACCTCGTGCCCCTCCTCGGCGTGCGCGGCATCACCCGCGTGGTGAGTTCACCGTCACGCCGTTGCATGGAGACGATCTCCCCGTATGCCGTGGCCTCCGACACTGCCGTCCTCCCCAAGGCCGGTCTCTCGGAGGAGGGCTTCGAGGTCGACCCGAGCAGGGCGCCCAAACACGTGGAAGCCCTGCTGCGGCGCGGCGAGCCGGCACTCGTGTGCAGCCATGGGCCGGTCCTGCCCGCCCTGCTCGACGTCCTCATCGCCCGCGTGGACGAGGCCGCACCTGCGGGGCACGCCACCTGCTCGGCACTCTCCGAGGCCCACGCCGAGCACCTGGTCAAGGGTGAGGCGCTCGTGTGCCACATGGTCGGCACCGGCGCAGCGGCTCGCGTGGTCGCCGTGGAGCGCCACCTCCCCTGAGCTCTGGCTGTGACTCAGTTCACCCGCAGTCCGTGTAGGCGCAGCGCGGCGGACGATTGATGGCCGATCGGTGTTCACGGTGCGTTCACCCGCCGCGGGCCGCTGCGTCACTCTCCCTCCCTAGCGTCGCCCACGTCGGTCCATGGCGGCCCGGCCCCTGAACCCTGCATTCGAGAGGTACCACTGTGATTTCCAAGCGCATCGGGCTCGTCGCGAGCGTGGCCCTCGTGGGCTCGCTCGCCCTGGCGGGCTGCGGCTCCGACAACACCACCGGCACCGACACCGGCACCTCGGGCTCGGCGTCCGGCTCCGCTGCGGCGTCCGAGGCTCCCAAGGCCGACTGCTTCTCCGGCACCGTCAACGCCGAGGGCTCCTCCGCCCAGAAGAACGCGATCGAGGAGGCAATCGCCTCCTACGGCGAGGCCTGCAAGGACGCCAAGCTCAACTACAACCCGACCGGCTCCGGCGCGGGCATCAAGCAGTTCATCGCCGGCCAGGTCGACTTTGCCGGGTCCGACTCGGCGCTCAAGACCGAGGGCAAGGACGGCGCCCAGTCCGAGGCCGCGCAGGCAGAGGCCTTCTGTGGCTCGCCCGCCTGGAACCTGCCCATGGTGACCGGCCCGATCGCGATCGCCTTCAACGTCAAGGGTGTCGACAAGCTCGTCATCACCCCGGCCGTGGCCGCCGACATCTTCAGCGGCAAGGTCACGACCTGGAACGACCCGAAGATCGCCGAGATCAACAAGGGCGCCACCCTCCCCGCGACCGCGATCAAGGTCTTCTTCCGCTCCGACGAGTCAGGCACCACGGAGAACTTCACCAAGTACCTCAAGGCCGCGGCCGCTGACGCCTGGACGGCAGACGCCTCCAAGAAGTGGACCGGCGCCGGTGAGGGCAAGGAGAAGTCAGCCGGTGTCGCCGAGGGCGTGAAGTCCACCGACGGTGGCATCACCTACGTCGAGTGGAGCTACGCCAAGGACAACAAGCTCGGCATCGCCTCGGTCGACAACGGCGGCGGCGCCGTCGAGCTCAACGGTGAGTCAGTCGGCAAGGCTGTCGCCGCCGCGAAGCAGTCCGGCACCGGCAACGACCTCGCGCTCAAGCTCGACTACGCCACCAAGGAGGCCGGGGCCTACCCGATCATCCTCGTGACCTACGAGATCGTCTGCTCCAAGAACAAGGACGCCGAGAAGGGCAAGAACATCAAGGCCTTCCTCAAGCACTTCGGCTCGGCCGACGTGCAGAAGGGCCTCGAGGAGATCGGCTACGCGCCGCTCCCCAAGGAGGTCGAGGACAAGGTCCTCACCGCCATCGACGCCCTGTCCTGATCAGCACCCACTGATCACCACCTGAGCACGACGAGAAGGGGCGGGGCCGCAACCCGGCTCCGCCCCTTCTCCCCTTCGAGCAGAAACGGCGCAACGCGTGTCGACGTCCATCACCGGTCGTTCCCTCGTCGACGACCTCCCCGACCCCGACGACCACGGCAACCCACACGAGGGTGACCGCGCAGGCACCGGCCGCTGGGGCGATCGCCTCTTCGGCGGAGCCGCCAAGGGGTCCGGCATCTTCGTCGTCCTCCTCGTCAGCCTCGTGGGCTTCTTCCTGGTCATCCAGGCCGTGCCCTCACTGATGAACAACAACGCGAACTTCCTCACCTCGACCGAGTGGATCCCCAGCGGATCGAACCCGCGCTTCGGCATCGCCGCGCTGCTCTGGGCCACCGTCATCACCTCGGTCATCGCGATGGCGATCGCGGTGCCGCTCGGAGTGGCCGTCGCCCTCTTCATCACCGAATACGCCCCGACGTGGCTCTCCAAGCCGGCGGCCGTGATCATCGACCTCTTGGCCGCCGTGCCCTCGATCGTCTTCGGCTTCTGGGGCCTGAGCGTCGCCGGTCAATACTTCGAGCCGGTCAAGGCGTTCATGGCCGAATACCTCGGC
>Ga0116184_10001728_pt1 | contig 20326 bp, 13 predicted proteins | sample AD_JPNNA5_MetaG_FD_89886 | JGI IMG/M metagenome (GOLD analysis project Ga0116184, IMG submission 89886) | Active sludge microbial communities of municipal wastewater-treating anaerobic digesters from Japan - AD_JPNNA5_MetaG | ecosystem: Engineered > Bioreactor > Anaerobic > Digestate | place... | reverse complement strand
GGCGCAGGCGCGGGCAACCGCGGCGGCGTCTGGTCGAGCCCGGAACCGAAGTATCTGCGTCTGGCGCTGCGTTTTGCCGCCAACTTCCCGAAGAGCGAAGATGGCAAAAATTCCGGCTGCAGGTTGGGATTCTAATCATAATCGGAGGAGTCTTCATGAAAAAAGCGGTCATCTTTGGGTTCGCGGCTCTTGCGGTCTGGTTGATCAGTTCCGGCCTTTCGCGTCGGGCGTTCTCACAGCAGGCGGATCCGGGCAGCAAGACAGCGGAATCGCAGATTGTCATCTCTCAAATGATCAAGGTCCCTGCCGGCACGTTTCGGATGGGCAGTGATGAATTCCCGAATGCCAAGCCGGTCCATGAGGTGACGATCACTGATGATTTTTACATGGGCAAATATGAGGTTTCCAACCGGCAGTATTGCGATGTCCTTAATTTCGCTCTTAAAAAGGGATACCTGGATAAGGCCGCGCTGGCAGAGGGAGCCAAGAAGCGCGAGGCGCGCGGAGTATCCCGTTCGCCGCAGAAATATCAGGATGTTTTTGACGAACATTCGCAGATCGCGTTCATCGACGGCAAGTTCACGCCTCACCCGGGCAAGGATGATTTTCCGGTCGTCGAAGTCACCTGGCACGGAGCTGCCTTCTTTTGCAATATGCTCGGCGAGATGGAAGGGTTTCCGACGCTTTACAACCTCGATGACTGGTCATGCCAGGTTTACGGCAAGACCGGCTACCGCCTGCCAACCGAGGCAGAATGGGAATACGCCGCTACCTATGACGACGGACGGGCATTCCCGTGGGGCAATGACCCCGGCGACGATACCTATGCCAATATGGGGCATAACGTGAAACGCCCCGTTGACGTGGATACGGCGGCGGCAGGGTCGTATTCGCCCAAGGGCGACAGCAAGCTCGGTATTTGCGACATGGCAGGAAATGTGGCTGAATGGTGCAACGACTGGTATAATGATTTTTATCCCGGAGATCCGAAGCAGGCCGATCCTGCAGGCGCAGGCCAGGACCTGTTCTTCAATCTGCCAGTCTTCAAAACGTTTCAGGCAGCCAGGGTGCTTCGAGGAGGCAGTTTCCTTCTGGACCCCGGGTATCGCAAAGGCATGGGGCCTCCGTTTGTCATGGATACGGTTATCCACCCGCAGGTCTATAACAACCGTTTTCGCAGCTACGATTATTTGAGCCGCCAGGTCGTGGGATTCCGCGTGGTCAAAACAGTGGCGACGCTTAAAACAAAACCCGTGGTCAGCGCGCCGCAGAAATAGTAAACAACAGGAGCATATTACGTACTATGCGATCATACTATGATATTTCTTTTGTGTGCATTGTCCTCTGGCTTATATCCGTGAACGGCCCGTCGCTCTGCCTGGCGCAGCCGCTTGAAATGGACCGGGAGCAGCGCTTGGCGCCGGAGGAGCCTTTTGTAGAAGAAACACAGGCGCAGATCGAAAGGGAAGGGGACAGGGCACTGTCCCGCAGCGACGAATTCAAGCAGCGCAAGGAGATCAAATATGTCGCCGGGAATGACGGAGCATGGTTCACGAAAGACGACGACGTATATGAATATTATATCCTCCATTATGATTCCCGGGGACGTATGACCCGGCGTTCGGGGTATCTGGAGGGCCCTGACAGCAAACTCATGACTGATGACGATATCCTGGATGACTATATCGTTTACGAGTTCGGGCCTGACGGAAAGATCTCGCGCGAGATCCTTTATACCGGCACGGGGGTCATGCAATACACCGGAGTTTATGAATACGACAGCGCCGGCCGTAAGATCAGCATCAAGAGGTATGATCCGCAGAAGACGGAGATAGGATCCACGAATTATTTCTACGGCCACGCAAATCTGATCGTCAGGGACGTTGACTACAAAGGCGGGGAAATCGTTAAATATCATAATTTCAAATACGACAACAAGCACCGCATGGGCAAGGTGACTGAATTCCTCGGTTCCGAAGGCGGAGCGGGCAAAGACGGCGTATGGCTTACCGGCGATGACAAAATTACGTCTGCCAAAGAATGCTTTTACGACCGCCAGGGAGCCAAGATAAAGGAAAAGAAATATATCAGCCCGGGCAAGGACAAGCAGTGGTTCACCAAAGACGACGTGATGCAGTATTACACATTATTTTATTATTGACGATGAAATTCAGCCTCTTGAACATTTTTTCGAACCCGGCAATAAAACCGCCCGAAAGCGAGCATGGCGAGCGCATGCCTGAGGCGTATGCCCAGCAATTGCGGGATGTGCGCAGGGTCTGGAACGAGCATACCTACGGAGTGGAGCGTATCGTGCGGCTTGCGTTATGCCTGGTGCAGTTTCTTTTCCCCGTGCTTTTGATAAGGGATATATTCGGCCACTGGGGCCCGACGGGCCGGAAACTTGCGGTCGAACTGTACACGCTTCTGAAATTCGCCTTTCCGCTCGTCGTGCTTGGGCAGGGGTGGTACAGGAGCCCTGTCGTCATCTTCCTGGTCATCTATTTCCTGAGCGATACGTTCGTCCACATCCTGCATCTTGTATTCCTTGAGGATATGCACAGCGCTGTCGTTTCGTACCGCCGTTCGCTTTTGCTCATTTCTTTGCACTATATAGAGGTAATGTCCGATTTTGCCGTTCTTTATATGGCATTCGACCTTCTGAACATGCCCATGGACCCTGTTTCTGCGCTTTATTTCAGCATCGTCGCGACCACAACAGTCGGGTTCGGGGATATTTGCGCGAAAAATACTGCAGGCAGGATGGTCGTCATAGCGCAACTGCTTGTTTGCGTCACCTTTATCGTGGTATTCATCAATTATTTTTCCCAGAAGAGGAACGAAACACACTGAACAGCAACTATTTGCTTGACAAAGGATATGCGGGTATTACCATATAATTAATATCTCGGGTGGATCTGTGAGAAAAAGGAGGATCTATACATGATAGAAAGAGCGCGGCAAGGCATTAAAGCAATGACCCATGTTCTATTACTCGCTGCTTTCATTGTCATCACCGGTTCCGCTGCGGCCTTTGCCGTTGACGGCGCTGACGAAGACGGCCCGAAGGCAGATGCGATACAGCAGAACCTCGGCGCTGCGCGGAAAAAATCGCCTGCGATCATTCTGAAACAAACCGTCGAATCGCAGATCCCCAAGCCCACGCTGCCAGCGGGAAAAACGCTGATCAAAGAGGTCAGGGTCACCGGCGCGACAATCCTTGCCCCTGAAGCTATCAGCAGGCTCAAGACCATGTATGAGAACCGCGAACTGACCGGCAGGGAGCTTCAATATGTGGCTGACCGCGTCACCCGTGCTTACAGCAGGGAAGGGTATATCACTTCATACGGGTATATCGATCCTTCCCGGCTGGGCGAGGGCATCCTCCAGATCGTGGTCAAGGAGGGCAGGACCGGCAAGATCATCATCGAAGGCAACGAGCATTTTTCCGAAGCGGTATTCCGTAAGAAGCTGACATTGAAAGAAGGCGAATACTTTAATTTCAAGAAGCTCAACAATTCTATCTACCGCATCAATAAACATCCGGACCGCAAGGTATCCATTACCTGCGATCCGAACGTGCAGACCGGCCTGACCGACGTTATCCTGACGGTCAAGGATAAGAAGCCCGTCCACGTGACGCTGCAGATGGACAATTATGGCTCCGAATACATCGCCTACCGCAGGTATAAGATCTATGTCACGCATAATAACCTCACCGGTCATGACGACTCATTGCAGTTCAAGGCCCAGGCCACAGAGTCCGATTCCCACCGGTTGTTCGATTTCGACTATTTCCTGCCCCTGAACCCCGATTGGAAATTCGAGTTCTATTACATGCCCTATAAACTCGAAGATTACTGCTGCGGCACCAATGTCGATACCGACTTCGAGAAACACGCGTATAAATGGTATTTTTATTTCTACCAGTCGCTCATCGACGAGCCCGGTTGCGAGCTTGTGTCGAGCTACGGCTTTGTCAGCAAGAACATCCATTGGTGGCAGTATGGCTACAAGAAGAAAGCGGACAGGTTCGGGGCTGCGCTGTGGAGCCTTGATCTGAACCGCGCTGACCGCTACGGACGCTGGGTCATCGCCAACGACCTTGAGATCGGCATCCCCAGGATCTTCGGCGCGTCGACAGCGGAAGACGAATCCTGTTCGGTCAAAGGGGCAGGCGGCGGATATAAAAAGAACCACCTGATCATTGCCAGGAGGCAGAAGCTTTTTAAGGATATCGACTGGCTCGGCAAGGCGCACTGGCAGAAATCCTCCCAGGCCCAGCCCGGCGTCAATGTTTTTTCCATCGGCGGCTTTATGGGAGTCATCGATATGCGCGGTTTCCCCAGAGCCCAGGCGCCCGGAGATGAAGGTGTGTCATTCAGCACGGGTTTTTCATTCCCTGCATTCGGCCTTCCGCGAGGATTGTCGGTGCCGTATTCCAAAACGAAGATCTATGATGCGCTGCGGCTTTTCACCTTCGTCGATTACGCCAAGGCCAGTTTCAAAACGTATCAGGAAGGCAACCCCAAACATTATGAATATGCATCCGGAGGCATCGGCTGCGAGTTCAAGGTCCCGGATAAGGCGACATCGTTCCGGTTAGATATCGGCTGGCCGTTCACCGATCAGCCCAGCAAGGACGGAGACCATGCGCATGCGTGGTTCGCGCTCACCAAAGGGTTCTAGCACAGGACATTCAATCAAGAGGGAGAGACGGATATGAGAAGATCAAAGACGATGATATTAAGCATGGTGATGATCCTTGCTTTCGGTTTTTTCCCGGGTATGGCGCATGCCGCGGAAATCATTTTTGTCCAGGGGAACGTCCAGGTCCAGTCCCCCAATGAGACCGACTGGAGAAAGGCCGAGAAGGGCATGCAGTTGAAGGCCGGTGATACGATCAGGACCGCGCGCCATTCGAAGGTCGACATCGCCCTTGACAAGGAGAAGAAGAATGCCATCCAGATTGCCGAAAAGGCGCTGGCTGTGTTGAACGCTGCCGAGGATGAGGCTACGATCGACAGGCTTGAGTTGAGCCGAGGCAGGGTCTATTCCAACCTGGAGAACATAAAGGCAGGCATGAGCTTTGAAGTGACGACGCCCTCCGCCGTCGCGGGCGTCAGAGGTTCCAGCTATATGGTGTATGTCGAACCAGACCAGGACGAGGTGGCGGCTTTGAAAGACACGGTCTTTATCAAGGCTTTTGACGCGAACAAGGTGCAGTTGATGGATATGATGCTCCCCGAGGGTTTCAGAACCTTTATCGAAAGGTTCCAGGAACCCAGCGCCTTGCTTCAGATAAGCCTGCGCGAATTCGAGAAGTTCGATAATATTCGTGCTGACCTGTTGAGTCGCGTTGAGGGAAGAGAACCCCGGCGCCAGGAACGGGAGCGGGGACGGATGGAGCCGGAGAAATCAGTTATCGAGACCCTGACCGAACAGGTAGACCAGAAGAGCTCTATCCTGGACCAGATCATCGATACCAAGGACATCACCGACGAACGCAATACGATCGAGGATATAACTAACCGGCTGGAAGAAGAGAGTGAGGAACAGTACGAGCCGTATGAGCCATAAAAGGACCGTATAACCGTTCTCTTTAATCCATTCCAAGGAGGGACGATGCCCATACACAAGAAAACGATATCCATATTGATCGCTGGCCTTATGCTGGCGCCCGCGCTATGTTGCGCCGCCGATTACCTGGAAGAGGAAGTCACTCCCCGGGTGAAGAAGATCTATCTTGAGCCCGAACGCACGCTGTATGAGAAGGGCGATTTCAATTTCCTGGCAGCGGTTACCATGGGATACGATAATAACGCGTTCCTCGACAGCCGGCGCGACGGCGGCGCATATACGCAGGAGTTCTTGAGCGCTTCTTTTGCCAGCCCGATCTGGCGCAGGAGCGAGTTCTTTTTCGATTACGAGCTCATGAACCTGGTGTATGCTGACTTTCCCAAGCTCGACATGATCCGCAACGCGATCCATACGGGCCTCGAACACCGCCTTAACAAGGATATCACGCTTTCGGGCGGTTACGGCTTTGACGTTATTGAATATTACCATACCGGCACGGACGATTACATAGAGCAGATCATCGACCTGAAGTTCAAACAGACCCTGCCGCACAAGATGTTCCACAGCCTTCGGTATGACGGATCATACCGCAACTATGCCAAGCGGTATAACCGTTCGGGCAACGGCGAGGTCGGCACCAAAAAGCGGGACGACGTGCGCAATACGTTCACCTATGAGGTCGGCAAATTCTTCGAGAAGGACATGCTGAAGTTCAACTTCGAGTACTACAACAATAATTCCGATGAGAAATACCTCAACTATTACGATTATGACTCATTCAGGTTCGGCGCGTCGCTGACCCATCTGTTCACGAAAAAACTTTTTGGGTATCTGTCCGCTTCCCGTCAGATCAGGGATTACCGCACGCGCACGCTCATCAATGACGCGGGGTGCAAACAGGAAGATAAAACGTACCTGATGACTGCCGCACTGTTCTATTCTGTGAATAAAGCGCTGTCGTTCGGCCTTAACTATACGTACCGGCAGAACCGGTCCAACGAACCGGGCGAACGGTATTCCGGCTCGCTCACCTCGCTGTCGGCGTATTACAGGTTTTAATAACGGCCGCAACGGCTATCCCGCGAGAGCACCTACGTGAATAAGAAGACCCGCCTGAAACTGACAGTCAGCCTTTTCATCACGCTGTCGCTGGCAGTGGCGATTTTCTTCGCTGTCAGCTCCAAACCCTACGAGATCCTCGAATTAAAAGCGCTGGATTTGCGTTTTACCCTCCAGGGCGCCCAGCCAGCGCGGGGACCGGTCGTTCACGTCGATATCGACGACCAGAGCCTCGCAAAGATCGGCAGGTGGCCATGGCCGAGAAGCTACCATGCCAGGTTGACCAGGATTCTCAAGGAGTGCGGGGCCAGGCAGATCCTCTGGGATGTCATTTTCACCGAAGCGGATAAAGAGAACCCGCAGGAGGATGAGGCGTTCGCTGACGCCATAGACCGCAGCGGCATCACATATCTTCCGTTCTATTTCGACGAACCGCAAAGTTTCCCTTTCCCAAAGCTCAAGGAAATACTCTTAAAGGACATCTCGATCTCCGTTGAGAAGGCGGCGCAGTCCCTCGGCGTTGACGCCGGCCTTTTGCGGGACAAGCTGCCGGCGGCCAAACGTATGGTGCTGGATGAGGCAGTGCGCGATATTATCCGCAAAGACCCGGAGATATCGTTCGACGCCTGCCTGGAGCGGCTGGAGCGGGAACGCGGGTTCTTTTTATTCGCCGAAGACGAATCGTATGTCCAGGAGCGTTTCGTGCATCACCAGGCGGTGTATTTCTACGTCAACAGGTTTTCCGTTGATATCCCGGGCTCGTGGCCGTTTTTCAGGGAAGCCGGTTCTTTGAACGTACCGATCATGGCATACGCCAGGCGCATGATGGGAAGCGGTTTTATCAACGCCGATCCTGATATCGACGGCGTTACGCGCAAGGTTCCGCTTTTTGTCCGCTATGAGGGAAAGATCCTGCCACAGTTGACCATTGCCGCTCTGCTGGACAGGCTGGAAGTCAAAAATGTCGAAGTCGGCCCAAACCGGGTCACGCTTAAGAAAGCCAGGTTCCATCCGGGCCGCAAGGACATCGTCATTCCCGTTGACAGCCAGGGATGCATGATCGTGAACTGGCACGGGAAATGGGACAAAACATTCAAGCATATCCCGTATTATCTGATCCTTCAGCTCGAAGAAGTGCGCAGTCAACTTGCCGGCCGGGACGCCGGCATCTCGGGCGCAGAAGAGGTCCTGCGCAAGATGGAAGCTGACCTGACTGCCCGGCTCAAGGCACTGGTGAACGGCAAGATCTGTATCGTCGGCCTTACCGCGACCGGAACGCACGACCTGCGGCCGATCCCCCTGCAGGAGAATTATCCCATGGTCGGGACCCATTCGAATTTCATCAATACGATCCTGACCGAGCGGTTCATCGTCAGGCAGCGCATGGCGCTTCGCGTTCTGATGCTGGTGGTCACGGCGCTGGTGATCGCCCTGGTGTCTCTGCTGAAGTTGTGGAAAAGCCTGGTCCTGGCAATCGTGTACGCTGCAGGATTTTTCTGGGTTTGTTTCTATTTGTTCATCTCCAACGGCCTGTGGCTTGATATGGTGGGGCCCCTGGGGATCGTCGTGTTCGGCCTTATGGCCATCACCAGCTTCAGGTTCTTTACCGAGGAGCGGGAGAAGCTCTGGATCAAGGGGGCATTCTCTCATTACCTGTCCCACGAGGTCATATCCGAGATGATGGATAATCCTTCGCGCCTGACCCTCGGCGGCGAGCGCAGGCATCTCACGGTCCTGTTCTCAGACGTGCGCGGGTTTACCGCTTTTTCAGAGACACGCCAGCCCGAAGAAGTGGTGGCGATGCTCAACGAGGTGCTCTCGCTGCAGGTCAAGGTCATATTCCATTATAACGGAACGCTTGATAAATTTGTGGGCGACGAGGTCATGGCGTTCTTCGGCGCGCCGAGCAAACGCCATGAAAAGGACCACGCGCTTGTGGCCATCCGTGTCGCGCTCGATATCCAGGAAAAAATGAAGGAATTGCGCCAGAACCTGGCGCAGGACGCAAAGGCCGCGATCCAGATCGGCATCGGGATCAACACGGGCGATATGGTCGTGGGGAACATGGGTTCTGCCGAACGTATGGATTATACGGTCATCGGGGACAACGTCAACCTTGGCGCGCGGCTCTGCGCCGCTGCGGGTAAAGGCGAGATCATCATCAGCGAGTCGACATTCGAGATGGCCCGGGACCATGTCGTTGTGGAGAAGCTTGAGCCGATCATGGTCAAGGGCAAGACAAATCCGATATCAATATACCGGGTAACGGGATTGAAGTAGATAGAGGATCATGCCGCCTAACAGGCCGATGATCCAGCTGAGGACCATGTCGGGCACGGCGACGAAGCAACGGTGCAGGGACAGCCGATCTTTGAGAGATACGTAGGCCAGCGGCCGCAGCGCAAGGCTGAGCAAGATAATCAACCACAGCGGCAGCGGAGTGAGAAAAAGCGATACGATTGCGAGCCGTTCGAACATTCCGAACCATTTCTCATACGCGTCACAGGGATTGGCGTTCCTGACGAACGAGTCTTTGAAGCATCTGATGAGAAAATGCCCGTTGTAGGTCGCGGCGATCAGGATGATGAGATACAGGATGAGGCCGTCATGGGAATAGAGCCTGACGAACGGGTTTGACGGCTCAGGAGCGGGCAGGTCTTTCAAGCCCGTGAAGAAAACCAGAGAGATGAGCGCGGCGTGGGTTGCCTGGTCAATGACGTATGCCCAGAAGCCGTGCTTGGCTTTTCCGTAATTGATCTTTAATGAGTCCTGGATCAGATGTGTTATGGCGATGAAGGCCAGGAATCCCCATGCGAGCGGCATATGAAGATACGGCCAGGACATTGCAATGCCGCAGTAGAATATGATCAGCGCGTGAGGGATAACCCCGCGCAGGCCTTTGAGTTTCAGCTTGAAGATAAAATCGAACTGCAAGGGGAAATCTCCGATGAGATGCGCTAAGAGGAGGCGGATAAAGAGGAACATAGCTGTATTGTAGCGTAAAAGGATCCTTATTTCAAGATATTTCAGGAGGCAGGCACATGGACGATATACTGAAGAGAAGAAGCATACGAAGGTTCGTTGACAGGGATGTTTCCGCAGAGGCGGTTACAAAGATTTTGAAGGCAGCTATGGCAGCGCCTTCTGCCGGAAATCAGCAGCCGTGGCAGTTCATCGTGGTGCGCGACCCCGCAAGCAGAAAAAAGGTTAGCGAATGCTCTGCGTACGCTCATTCTGCAGCAGAGGCGCCGGTGGCCATCGTGGTATGCGGGGATCTGTCAAGGGAAAAGCATCAGGGATACTGGATGCAGGACTGCGCCGCTGCGGTCGAAAACATGCTCATTGAAGTGACGTCCCAGGGCCTTGGCGCGGTGTGGCTGGGAGTTTTTCCTCGCCAGGACAGGGTCGATTATCTGCGGAAATATTTCAATCTTCCTGAAAATATTGTGCCTTTTGCCGTGATCCCGGTCGGATATCCGGCTCAAGAACTGCCGCCGGCTGACCGCTATGACGAAAACCGCGTTCATTACGAGCGCTGGTAAATACCAGTATTTACTTGCAGGCGCGAAAGTTTATGTTACAATGAGGGTTATAGATTCAGCTTAACAAGGGGGCAGGTATGCGTAATTCCATTTTCGCCGCAGTCGTCTGTCTTTCCGTATTATTCCCTTCATTCGTCATTGCCCAGGTAGAAAAAGTCCAGACCGGCGAGCGTCAGGTCGAAGAAGAGAAACTTTTGCGTGAGCGCATCGAGCGGGAGCCTGAAAAACCGCAGATCGAGGAACCTGCAGCTTCAGTGCCGCTTCCTGCCGCAAAAGAGCAGAAGGCATATGTAAGGACGATCAATGTCAGCCGCGTTACGCTGCTGAGTTATTTCGAGATATCCAGGATCACGACACCGTTCGAGAACAGGGAATTGAGCCTCGCAGACATGCAGAAGGTCGCGGATCTGTTGACCGACGCATACCGCAGGAAAGGATACGTGACCTCGCGCGCGTATCTGCCTCCCCAGAAGATCGTCGAGGGCGTCCTGGAGATCATGGCCGTTGAGGGTACGGTCGGCGATATTGGCATCAAAGGCAACAGGTATTTCAAGACCGCGCTCATACAGAAACGGATCAACCTTCAGAAGGGTGATCTCTTCAATTATAAAAAGCTCAGAATAGGGCTCGCGCGCCTGAACGAACATCCTGACCGGAATGTCAAGGCAGTCCTGTCACCGGGCAAGGAAACAGGAAGCAGCGATATCATGCTTGACGTGGCGGACAACATGCCGGTCCATGTGCGGTTTGATTACGATAATTATGCGTCCCGGTATGTCGGCAAGGACCGTTTTTCAGGGACTGTCAGCCATAACAACGCGTTCGGCCTGGATGATATGCTTTCCCTGCAGTATCAACTCGGCGAGGGTGAGGATTACCGGTTGATATCAGGGCGGTATCTGGTGCCGCTTTCCGAGACCACCAAGATCGGAGCGTTTGCCTCGCGGTCCAAGCTTTCTCTGGGCGAAGAATATGCCGATCTCGACGCGCGCGGCAAGAGCAAGGTATACGGGATATTCCTCATGCATGAAATACTGAACAACTAGGACCTTACCGTTACCCTGAACACCGGTTTCGATTATCTGGATTCGTATAATTTCCAGGCAGGGGCTGAGCAGAGCCGCGACCGCATGCGCGTGATGAAATTCGGCCTCGACGCGGATTATTCGGATTCCTGGATGGGAGGCGGCAGGACTATATTCTCTCCCGAAGCGCATATCGGCATCCCGAATATCCTTGGAGGCATGGACGATACTGATTCGCGGTGTTCGCGCGTCGGCGCAGGAGGGAAATTCCTCAAGTTCCCCGCCAATCTTTTACGGCTGCAGAAGATGCCTTTCTCTTCGGCTCTTTTGTGGAAGAACTCTTTCCAGTTGTCAGCATATCCGCTTGCCGCATCCCAGCAGTTCCAGGTGGGAGGCATATCGAATGTCAGGGGCTATCCCTCCGGAGAATATGTGGGCGACCAGGGGCTGGCCTCTACGTTCGAGTGGCTGCTGCCGCTTTCTTTTATCCCTAAGGATTTCATGGTTCCGTTTTCAAAAGCGAAGTTCTATGACGCGTTGCGGGTCGCTTTATTCTATGACTGGGGATGGGCGCGTTTGAAAAAGCCGCAGGCAGGGGAACTCAAGAGCGACACTTTACGAAGCGCGGGCTTCGGCATGAGGTTCAATCTGCCTGAAGACTTCTCGGTCCGGGCTGATCTTGCCTGGCCGCTTGACAGGACTCCGTCGGACGATGACCATATGCATCCGTGGATCGCGGTCTCGAAAGAATTTTAGTAAATAATACTTGAAATTTCTATATTTATAGTGTATATTTATACCCGTAACCCGATAAATTGTAAACGTTTTCATTCCAGTTGAAATCCGCAGTAAGGAATATCATGAGAAGTGCTGCACGCACATCCTGCCTGTTGACCGCCACGATCGTGTTTCTTTTTATTCCGTTAATCGCATTCGCGCTTCCCGAAGGGGAGAGCGTTGTATCCGGTTCCGCGACATTCGACCGTTCAGCCAGCAATACGCTTAATGTCAATACCCCGTCAGAGCGGCTGATCGTCAATTATAACAGTTTCAGCATTGCCCAGCCAGAAACAGTCAGTTTTCAGCAGCCCTCCGCGAGTTCGATCGTATTGAACCGCGTGGTCGGCGTTGATCCTTCAGCGATCATGGGGACGCTTAATGCCAACGGCCGGGTATTCATCGTTAATCCCAACGGCGTTATTTTCGGGCCGAATTCGCGCGTAGATGTCGCGGGCCTGGTGGCGTCATCGCTTAATATTTCAAACGACGATTTTTTGAATGGCAAGCACGTGTTCACCAAGTCAGGCAAGAACGGCTATGTGATCAATGAAGGCACGATCAATGCCAGGGGCGGGTATGTATGCCTGCTTGGCGGCGCTGTGGATAACCGCATGATGATCCAGGCTGAATTAGGCACGGTCGTCCTGGCAGCAGGGGAAAAGATCACGGTTTCTCTGGAAGATCAGAACGCCATTTCAGTGGTGGTGGATGAGGCAGTGCAAAGCGAGGTCTTTGGCCCTGGCGGCGTAAAGATGACAAGCGCGGTGAAGAACAGCGGTTCTATCCTGGCAGAAGGCGGCAAGGTTATGCTGACAGCAAAGGTCTTGAACCGCGTGTTTGACCATGCGATCAACAATACCGGCCTGGTAAAGGTCACCTCCCTGGTAGAGCGTGAGGGGGTCATTGAGCTGGTTGCAGAAGGCGCGCCGATCGTCAACTCAGGCACCCTGGAAGCTGACCGGATATATATTAAGGGAAGCAATGCCGATTTCGTCAATACGCCTGAGGCAAGGATAATCGCCAACGCAGTGGCTGCAGCAAGCCCTGATGGCGGCAAGATCGCGATCGAAGCGACCTCAGTGCTCCAGCAGGGGCTGATTTGCGCCAATGCGCTTGAGCAGGGCGCAGCAGGCGAGATCATTATTGTCAGCGAAGGCACTGCTACCTTTGACAGCTCAAGCTGCACTGAAGCCAGGGCAATGGGTATTGTGGGTAACGGCGGAAGGATCAATATCACATCAAAACAGACAAGCGTTTTTGTCAATAAAAACGCGAAAATAGATTTTTCAGCAGGCGCGGTTTCAGGCAACGGCGGCCTGTTACGGATCGACGCTTTCGAACAACTCGGTTTTTACGGCATTTTGAACGGCCGTGCGCCTCCGGGATATACCCCCGGCAAAGCCATCCTCGACCCGCTGCTCTCCGTGATCAGCGGCGAATTCTCCTCAAATACGATAATTTATTCCCCGAATGATATCTCCATTGTTGGTGACATCTATGTCACCAGCGGTGAATACTACGATATTTATTTCTCCATTTTAGCAGACCATAACAGCGAGACTGTTGGCGATTGGCATGACGGCATAGGCGCCATTATCAATACCGGCGATTATGTGATCTATTTCTCCGAAAATACCGAATACAGCAGCCTTGTGCTACGCGCTGGTTCCGGTATCGGCTCGCTCGCGGGCTTTATCCAGACCTACAATGCGGGACATGTTTCTGCAGTTACCAATCCTGTTCCGGGCGAAGACGGCGATATCTTCCTTGAAGAGCTTGGGTCTCGCGGCCTGGCTGTTTCCGATGTACGTTCTCCCGGTCTTGTGGTTATTAATTGTTCAGGCCCTGTCTGGGGCGACAGCGAAGGCGCTGATGTCACTGCGGATGAACTCTACATCACTGCCGAAGGCGGCATCGGCAGTTATTATAATCCTTTTGAAGTGAATGTGCGGAATTTCGCAGCGGAAAACGTCGATTACGGAGATATTTATATTTACAGCCCCAATGACCTGACAGTTCTGGCTATCTCCAACCGCGTTTCAGGAGGCGAGGCCGGCGAGGTTAGTATTGATTGCGGTGGTAACCTGTCAATTCGATACGGTATTTACGCGTCTTTTGATGTGTGGCTTTCAGCTGAAGGTAATATTATTCTGAGCACGTTTGCCGATATCGTTGCTCCGGGATCATATGTCACCCTTGACGCTCTGGGGTATATCACCCGCAGGAACATGGAAGTAGAGAATTTCGGCATGCGGGCATACTGGAATTTTGACCAGGAGCCGTACTATTATTATTACTATGCCCAGGATGTGAGCGGAAACGGCTATTCTGCATATGCCAGCGGCAACCCGGGAATCGTGCCCGGGCCGGATGGGTTCGGCCAGGCGCTTTATTTCAACGGCGTCAACGATTATATCAATATCGGCCGCGATTTTTACTTCGGCACAGGCGCTTTTACCTTAATATGCTGGTATCAGGGAGAACAGAGCAGGAACAATGTCGGCTTGATGGGCGTGTCCCCGTATCCGTATACTTCCGGTTATGCTATGGAAACGCAATACGGTGCGCTGCAGAGCTGGGTCAATAACGACATGGACGCCAGCAGCCCCGTTACCGTCAATGACAACCAGTGGTATCGGCTCGCAATGGTCCGCGAAGGTTCTGAAGGCAGTATGTATCTGTTCCAGGAGAATGACCTGAATCCTGACACCGATGAGCTTCAATACGGCAGCACCTTTGGGACCTCGCCCGACTCGGTCGATACCTACGGCAGTTTCTTTATCGGCGGCTGGGGCCATATGTACCGCCTCGCGCAGGGCGCGCTGGATGATGTGAGGGTTTATGGAACTGCGCTTTCGGGGCTTGAGATCTACGCGCAGACTATTCTCGCTCCCGGCACCGGCAGGATCAGCGCGTATAACGTGGAATTATATGCCAACAGCGGCGTTGATATGGGTTTGGGCACCGTAGAGACCATGCATGTTTCCAATAACACGGGTGCGATCGTTATCGACAGTCTGTCCGACCTTGATATTAATGCAGGCACGTTCGATGACCATGACGGCGGAGTGATAACCGACGGCGATATCACCCTGATTACTGCCGGAAACATATATGTCAATGAGGATATCTACACCATCGGAGACCGCGATCTGACCCTGACCGCTGACGGCAGCATTGTGCTTGCCGAGCAGGTCAGCGTGTACTCAAATAGCGACCTCGGTGAAGGCGATGCGCCGAACGGGTATTCCGGCAATGTTACCCTTGATGCCGGTCTGGATGTGATTTTCGGCCGCGGCGCCAGTGTGTATTCCTATGCCGGGGCGTTTGTCTATGAAGGAACCGGGTATGCCATTTCCGGCAATGTGAGCATTTACGCCGGCCTCGGCGATATCGATATGGAATGGGGCAGGGTCAATTCCCAGGCCAATGCCAGCGGTTACGGTAACTGCTCTGCCAACAGCGGTAACGTAATTTTGAGCGCCGGAAACAACCTGATCGAGACCGGTTTCCTCGAACTGATCTATTCCCAGGCCTCTGCCTCTGTGTACGAGAACCCCGATAGCACGGCTCTTGCGCGAAGCGGCACAGTCAGCCTGTCCGCGGGCAATTCTTTGAGCATTGACGGCAGGGATGCCGAGTATTATTACGGCGCGGATATCTTCTCCTACGCCTATGCCTTGGGCGGCATGACTGCCACAGCATATTCCTCCAGCGTTTCTCTTTCCTCAGGCGGCGATATCTCGATCTACCGCACGGACGTGCGTTCCGATGCTTCTGCCCAGACCTTTGTCGAAGGCAATGCCGGCACCTGGTCTGATGCGATCGCCGGGACCTATGCTTACGATGACAATAATTACGAATGGCGTTATATGGCAGTGCTGGTCGATGCCGGACGCAACATCAATACCTACGATAATACTTTGATTTACGGCCATGCCGTTGCCTCCGGCAGCGCGTTCAATTCCTATGCCCAGGCAGGCGATGTGACCCTGGATGCGTGGTATGCGATCAGCCCGGCCGGCCACATCTACTCCGACGCCATCGCGTATGCCGGTGATGTGGCGCGGGCGGTTACCGGCAAGGTCAACCTGATTTCTTACAACGGCCCGATCACCATCCCGAATACCACGCTGGTCTGGTCAAACGCGTCAGCCAATACTATATACGAAGATTCCGAGGCGTTCGCTTATTCCGATGATGTGACGGTCCAGTGCTTAAACGGCCCGGTAAGTGTCGCTATCGGCGTGTATTCAACAGCCGAGGCATACGGTGGAGACGATATCAGCCCGCGCCGTCTTGAAGCAGAAACCGGCGATGTCCTGGTCTATGCCGGAGGCGATCTGTCTTTGCCCGGCGGGTATGCATATACCAGCGCCACGACCAGCAGCGACAATGCCGGTATCCTGTATCTTACGTCGGGCGATGTCAGTTTGTTCGGCGCCAATATTTCGCTTACTGACGGCCGTGTTTACTCCGGCCAGAATGATAATGACGCGGATTGGGTCGCAGTGAACGAAATAGACATCACTGCCGGAGACGTTCTTCTTTCAAGCCCGGGGAATATCTCGGTTTCAGGTTATGCGCAGATCACCAGCAGCGCCCGCGCGTATTGCATCAGCATGGAAGCGTCTGAAGATACTGTTTCGGCAGCGGCAGGGGACATAGAGCTTTCAGCAGGCGGGAATATCACTCTTGATCTGGCTCTTGTGGAACTAATTCCTATTGAATCATTCGGCTCTTATTCTTTTTACGAATCGGAAATGTATTATGCGTCCGGGACTGTTTCGCTCCTGGCAGATGCTGACTGGAGCGGTTCAGGCACGCTCAGCCACACGGGGGATTCCGCGGATCTGGGTGGGGCCAATTTCAATTTCTCCGGAGCGCAGTCTTTCGATTTCTACGCGGGGGACGGGATCGACGTGTCTACTGACGGACTTTTGCCGAGTCTTGATCTGAATATCCCCGGGTGGGGATATCCGGGCATATCCCTTGCATCGACGCTGGACACCGGATCTGTGGCCGAGGACATTGATTATTACGAAGGGTATTCCGTGGTGCCGTATATCCGCCTGTATTCCGCAGGGGATGTGGTGGTTAACTCGGATTTGAGCGCGGTCGAGATCGTATTAAGGGCTGATTATGACCCGTTTGATCCGCAGGGCATCGGCAACGGCGCGGGCAGCTTGATCATTAACGGGATTCCCTATGGCGATGTCGCAGTGTTTTATCGCGATCCGTATATCCTGGCAGACAGCCATGCGATCCAGACAGCAGGGGCGATCGAGGTCATCGGCGACAGGATAATCTGCGGAGAAAATGAACTCGATCTTGCGCTTGGCCCTTCAAGCGGCGAGTTGTTAGGCGCGCTGACGGTCAAGTCGACATCCGGCAGTGTGACCGTTACCGAGACCGAAGAACCGGGCGGCGAGTATTTATCAAGGACCGGAGATGCCGGGATCGATATCTGGGCATCAGGCGACATTGTCCTGGATGTGCCGGTTATGATGGACCTGGGGGGGTTGTCCCTGATCAGCGACACAGGGTCCATTATTGCAGGCGCAGGAGAAATGACGCACATAACCGCCGGGTCCGATGTGTATCTGCAGGCCGGGAATGAATATATTTCCGAAGGGACAAGCACTATCGGCGCCCTTGATGCGCCTTTACGTATTATGGTGGATGGCGGCTCTGTTACCTTGCGGGTCTATGGCCAGATAATGGATGAGGAATTGAATGAAGCGGTGAGCGGGAATCTGGAAGGCGCAGTCAACGGTTCTGTCGAGCCGGATGCGATACAACTGCTTAACGACGCTCCCGGCCCGGTATATTTCAATAATGCGCCTTCGCCGGAACCTGCGATTGAACCTGATGAAACAGATGACGACGATCAGGGTGATGGCACGCAGCCAGGCCCTGTTGTGCCGTCTGCTCCGGCCCCGGAAGCGCCTGCCGCGCCGCTGGGCAATATCATCTCCTACGAACCTTCGACTGTTGATCCTGCCGCGCTGGAGACCATGCAGTTCAGCTCCCCGATAGGGACGGTCTTCGCGTATCATCCCGTCACGCAGGCAGACACGGGCAGTGTCGAGCCGTTGCCGCTCGGCGCCGGCTCTTACGAGCTTATCGACGGAGAGCTTCGTCTCATCGGCAATGAAGGCCTTCTGCAGTTCTTCCAGGAATTCGACAAAAAATACAGACAGCTATAAGAGGTGCCGTATGAAAAGGACATCGATCAAAATATTTGTGTTCTCGTCGGTTATCATTATGGCTCTGGCGTCCCGCGCTTTCGCCGCGTTCCAGTGGAACGAAGAACATACGGTTGCATTTTTTTATCCGTCAAATATGACCTATGTGGACCGGTCAGATCCCAAAACAGATTTCGGCTCTGATCCATTCCTGAAAGTGGGCGATGCAATCGGTAATCCGATCCCTGATTCGATATACTATGACGCAGTTAATGCAACGCGTACATATCTCAAGTTCAATCAGCAGGAATTGGCGGCCGAGCTGGCGAATTATACGATCGTTTCAGCTTCCCTTAATATGTATCTTTCCGGCGTTGAGAATCTCCCCGGCAGTTCGCCTTTTGATCTCATTAATGTGCTGCAGGTGACAGGCGCTAATAGTTATAGCTACATGCAGAATCTGACATGGGACAGGCAGAAGGAACGCAATGTTACATTTTCCGGCGGCATGATGTTCGCGAGCCTGAATTTCAATGTTACGGGTGAAACGCCCGGGTTGCGAACGTGGGAAAACGCTTCATCGGGTAACGGGACCGTTACCGATATGGTGCAGATGTGGCTTAACGAGCCAGCTACAAATTATGGCGTGGTCATCAGCAATGAGATCGACGGTAATTGGACGGAACTGGTTAACGGGACCGTATATCAGATCCAGCGTCCCGGTCAAATGAACGAGCTGGAAGCGACGTTTGCTAAGAGCACGGGTTACTATCCGTTCTTGAAGGTCCAGGTCGTCCCTGAGCCGGTGAGCAGCGTGCTGATGATCGTGGGCGCCGGCGTGCTCGGTATCGCGTCATCGCGGCGCAGAAAGAAGATATCGTAATTTCGGTAACAGTAATTTGTCATTTTGAGGGCCGGACATAGTCCGGCCTTTTTTTTGCGTATACGACAAAGTTCTTGCCACCGGCGGGATTATTGGTAGGATAGTAGTATGAAAAAAGCGGTCATCATAGGGGCGGGACCAGCGGGACTCGCAGCGGCAGACATGCTTGCCGGCGCCGGGGTCGATGCGGTTGTCCTGGAAAAGGACAACTGCGCCGGCGGCTTGAGCAGGACCGTCACCTATAAAGGGTATTATTTCGATATCGGCGGCCACCGGTTCTATACGAAGAATAATACGGTGCTGTCGTGGTGGCAGGGGCTCCTCGGGCGCGATCTGAAAGTCGTGAGCCGCAGGTCGAGGATTTATTACAAGCAGGGCTTTTTCATGTATCCGCTGACGCTAGCGAGCATTTTCTCGCGCATCGGCCTTGCCGCATCCGTTTCTATCCTTTTGAGCTACGTGCGCAGCCGTATCTTTAAAGGTTCCGATGAGTCCGGATACGAGCAGTGGCTTATAAACCGTTTCGGCAGGAAACTCTATGACATATTCTTCAAGGATTATACGCACAAGGTCTGGGGGCTGCTGCCGGTGCGGCTTTCATCGGACGTAGGCAAACAGCGCATCAAGGGTTTATCGCTGTATGAAGCGGTGCGCAACGCCTGCAACAGGGGCAGGGGCAATATCACCGCAACGCTGATCAGGGAGTTCTATTATCCGCGCCTGGGCGCAGGGATGGTGTATGACGCTGCTGCGCGCCGGATCCAGCAGAAAAACGGCAAAATGTTGTTCGGCCATGAAGTCGTTTTGGTGCGCCATGACGGCGCAAGGATCATATCCGTTGTGTGCAAAGATGCCCGGACCGGCCGGACCAGCGAGGCCGCGGGGACCGATTTTTGCTCGAGCATGCCCCTGACACAACTGGTGTCTCTGCTGGAGCCTGCGCCGCCCAGGCCGGTCCTCGACGCGTGCCGCAGGCTGCGCTACCGCAGCATCGTCATGGTCAATTGCATTGTCTCGCTGCCGTCGGTATTTCCGGATAACTGGATCTATATAAACTCGCCTCATGTCATTGTGGCCCGCATCCAGAACTTCAAGAACTGGAGCGCGGACATGGTGCCGGACAGCCGCATGACGTCATTGGCAATGGAATATTTCTGCGATGAGGGCGATATGTTCTGGTCGATGTCGGATAGGGCGCTCCTGGAACTGGCCGCAGGGGAGCTCGAGGCGTTAAAATTATGCGCCAGGGCCGATGTCGCCGACGGGTGC
>Ga0116184_10001724_pt1 | contig 20343 bp, 21 predicted proteins | sample AD_JPNNA5_MetaG_FD_89886 | JGI IMG/M metagenome (GOLD analysis project Ga0116184, IMG submission 89886) | Active sludge microbial communities of municipal wastewater-treating anaerobic digesters from Japan - AD_JPNNA5_MetaG | ecosystem: Engineered > Bioreactor > Anaerobic > Digestate | place... | reverse complement strand
GATCGAGCATTCGCACCCCGCGCTCATAGATTACTGCATCGTCAATACGGGAAAGATCCCGCAGGAACTGCTTGCCCGTTATACGTCTGAGCAGTCGTTCCAGGTCGTGAATGACCGCAAAAAAATCGAGCACATGGGGTACCGGGTCGTCGAGGATGATACCATACTGATCGAGAACTTCATCCGCCACGATCCCATGAAGCTTGCCAAGATAGTTCTGGATCTTCTGGAGGAGATCTAAAGGTTATGCCGCTGGTCACCAAAGCAGTGATCGTCAGGAACAAGCAGGGTTTGCACGCGCGCCCTGCCGCTTTATTCGTGCAGGTGGCGAATAAATTCGATTCGCGCGTGACGGTCACCTATAACGATGAAAAGGTAAACGGTAAATCTATCATGGGCATCTTGATGCTCGGCGCCGAGCAGGGAATGGAGATCACGATCGAAGCCGAAGGCAGGGATGCCGAAGCCGCACTGGCGGAGCTTGAGAAGATAGTCTCGCGAGAGGAAGAGCCATGATTACCCTCAAAGGCATAGCGGCAGCACCGGGCATCAATATCGCCCCGGCCTATAAGTTCGGCAAGGAGGAGTTCGAGATTCCCATGCAGCCGATCAAGGCCGAGGATATCCCGCTCCAGATCCAGCTCTTTGAGGAATCCCTTATTGCGACCCGTAAGGAGATCATCGAACTGCAGAAGCGCATTGCCCAGGAGATGGGTCAGGAGGAGGCGCAGATCTTCGACGCGCATCTGCTGGTTCTGGAAGACCGGATGCTTATCGAAGAGGTCATCTCCCGGCTCAAAAAGGACCAGGTCAATGTCCCGTATATCTTTTCCGAGGTCCTCAAAAAATATATACAGGTTTTTTCAAAGATAGAAGACGAATACCTGCGTGAGCGTATCGCCGACCTCAACGACGTGGGCAAACGCGTCCTGCGCAACCTCCTGGGCAAGGAGCACCGCAGCCTCAAGGACCTGCAGGAACGCGTGGTCGTGGTCGCGCACGACCTCTCGCCGTCCGACACTGCCGCGATGCACAAGCAGATGGTGTGCGCGTTCGTGACCGACATCGGCGGCAAGACGTCGCATACCGCCATCATGGCCAAGTCTCTGGAGATCCCTGCGGTCGTGGGCCTCGGGGAGACGATCAATAAGATCAAGGCGGGGGACATGCTCATTGTCGACGGGACCATGGGCGTCGTCATCGTCAATCCCGACGAAGAAACGCTGCGCATCTACCGCGAGGAAGAACAGAAACTGCGGGGCGTCGCGGAGAAATTTTTGCAGGTCAAGGACCTGCCGGCGGTGACGCTCGACGGCCGTACCATCGACGTCGCCGCGAACATCGAGCTTCCCGATGAGATACCGTCGGTCAAAGTGCACGGCGGCCAGGGAATCGGGCTGTACCGTTCCGAGTTCTTTTACATGAACCGCAAGGACGCCCCGACTGAAGAAGAGCACTTTCACGCGTATAAATACGTCGCGGAAGAGATGAAACCGTATCCGGTCATCATCAGGACGCTGGACCTCGGCGGGGACAAGTTCCTTTCACAGTTCGACATGCCCAAGGAGATCAAGCCGTTTTTGGGGTGGCGCGCGATCCGTTTTTGCCTCGCGAACCCCGATATCTTCAAGATGCAGCTGCGCGCGATCCTGCGGGCATCCGTATACGGCAAGCTGAAACTCATGTATCCGATGATCACCAGCATCGATGAGCTCAAGCAGGCGAACACGATCCTTGAGGAATGCAAGGAAGAGCTGCGCAAAATCCGCCAGCCGTTCGACGAGGAGATCGAGGTCGGGGTCATGATCGAAGTCCCGTCCGCCGCGCTCACCGCCGATCTTCTTGCCAAGGAAGTCGATTTCTTTTCCATCGGCACCAACGATCTTATCCAGTATGCCCTGGCGGTCGACCGTACGAATGAGAAGGTTGCGTATCTGTATGAGCCGGCTCATCCGGCGGTCCTGCGCATGATCAAGAGCATTATCGATGCCGCGCATGCCAACAATATCTGGGTGGGGATGTGCGGGGAAATGGCTTCAGATGAAATTTTCACCCCTGTTCTCCTTGGCCTGGGGCTTGATGAGTTCAGCATGCCGTCGCTTGCGGTGCCGCAGATCAAGTATATCCTGCGGTCCCTGTCTATGGCAGAGGCGCGCAAGATTGCCGAAGAGGCGCTGTCTTTGACCACGGCAAAAGCGGTCGAATCGTTCATGCAGTCGAAATTAAAAGAGATCCTCAAGTGAGGCTTGCTCGATGAAAGTGATCATCCTTGCCGCGGGGTACGCGACGCGTCTGTATCCCCGCACGAAGAACTTTCCCAAGCCGCTGCTCGAGGTCAATCGAAAACCGATCATCGAGTATTTGATCGAGAAGGTGGAACTCATTCCGGCCGCGTCCAAGGTCATCGTTGTCACCAACGCCCGGTTCGCGGATATTTTCCGGCGCTGGGCCGAAAAACTGGATACGCATCTGCCCATTGAAGTGCTCAATGACGGCACGAGGACCCCGGAACAGCGCCTCGGCGCAGTGGGCGATATGTCGCTGGCGTTCCGGAAGGAGTCGTACCGGGGAGATTTCCTGGTGCTCGGCGGCGACAATTTTTTCCAGGACCCGCTTGACGCGTTCATCGGGTCCGCCCGGCGCAGAAAGAATGCTGCGACGATAGGGGTTTTTGACATTAAATGCAGGAAGGAGGCCTCGCGCTTCGGGGTCGTGAAGCTTGACGCCAGGCACAGGGTCGTGGATTTCACGGAAAAACCAAGCGCCCCTCGTTCAAGCCTGATCGCCATGTGCCTGTATTATTTTCCTCAACAGTCACTCGGCCGCATCAGGGAGTATCTGGCAGACGGCCGAAATTCATCCGATGCCGCGGGCGCGTATATCAAATGGCTTGCCCGCACGTCAACCGTGTACGGTTATCGTTTCGGCCATTTGTGGGTGGATATCGGAAACAAGCAGACCTATGACAGGATCAATGAATTAACCAGTGGAAAGGAGTAACTGCATGGAAAAGTTCTTCTTCAGTTCGGAGTCCGTCACGGAAGGCCATCCCGATAAGCTGTGCGATCAGGTGTCGGATGCCGTCCTGGATTCGGTATTGCGCGAAGACCCTGCCGGCCGCGTCGCCTGCGAGACCTATGTGACCATGGGGCTTTTGATCGTGGGCGGCGAGATCACCACGCATACCTATGTCGATATACATAAGCTGGCCCGGCAGATCATCAAGGATATCGGTTATACCCACCCGAAATACGGGTTTGATTATCATACGTGCGCTATTATCAATACGATCCACTCGCAGTCGCCCGATATATCCCAGGGCGTCGATACCGGCGGCGCCGGCGATCAGGGCATCATGTTCGGATACGCGTGCAAGGAAACCGAGGATCTTATGCCCCTGCCGATCTCCCTTGCGCACGCGCTGACGAGCCGCCTCACCGAAGTCCGGAAAAAAGGCATCCTGAAATATCTTGGGCCGGACGGCAAATCGCAGGTTGGGGTGGAATACCATAATAACAAACCGGTCCGAGTCGACAGCGTCGTCATCGCATCCCAGCATACAGACGAGGTCCTTGATAAGTCAGGCAATAACATGTCCGATAAGGCGCGCAAGGAGATCATCGAGGTCGTGGGCAAAGAGGTCCTCAAAAGCTGGGTCGATAAGAACACCAAATATTACGTCAATCAGACAGGCAAGTTCCTGATCGGCGGGCCGCAATCCGATACCGGCATGACGGGCCGCAAGATCATCGTCGACACCTACGGCGGCACCGTGCCGCACGGCGGCGGAGCGTTCTCAGGCAAGGACCCGACCAAAGTGGACCGTTCGGCTGCGTATATGTGCCGGTATATCGCCAAGAATATCGTCGCGGCGGGCATCGCCGAGAAATGCCTGATACAGCTCGCGTACGTCATCGGATACGCGGATCCCTTGTCGGTGTTCGTCAACACCTACGGGACGGGCAAAATACACGATTCGGCGATCGTCAAACTGGTGCGGGAGAATTTCGAACTGACGCCCAAGGGTATCATCAAGTCGTTGAACCTGCTGCGGCCTATATACAGGAAGACCGCCGCATACGGCCATTTCGGCAGGACCGAACCGGAGTTCACCTGGGAAGCCCTTGACAAGGTCGAGGTTCTTAAAAAAGCTGCGGCAAAAATATAAAATCACCAAGGAGATTGCATGAGATACGATGTAAAGGACTTGAAGCTTGCGAAAAAAGGCGCCTTGCGCATCGAATGGGCGCGCAACAACATGCCGGTGCTCGGGCTTGTCGCTGCCCGTTTCAAGAAGGAAAAACCGTTGACGGGCCTGTCGATCGCCGCGTGCCTGCATGTGACGACCGAGACCGCGGTGCTCATGGAGGTCTTGAAGGCCGGCGGCGCCAGCGTCGCGGTGTGCGCTTCAAACCCGCTTTCGACGCAGGATGACGTTGCCGCTTCTCTCGTGTCTCATCTGAAAATCCCGGTGTTCGCCATCAAAGGCGAGGATACCAGAACATATTATCGGCATCTGGTGTCCGCGCTTGCCGTTGGGCCGAACATCACCATGGATGACGGGGCTGATCTCGTATCAACGATCCACCAGGACCCTGCGAAATATTTCAGGAAGCCGATCCTCGGCGGGACGGAGGAGACCACGACCGGCGTCATCAGGCTGCGCGCCCTGGCAAACCAGGGGAAATTAAAATATCCCATCATCGCCGTCAATGACGCGCTGACCAAGCATATGTTCGATAACCGCTATGGCACAGGCCAGTCGACGATAGACGGGATCGTGCGCGCGACGAACAAGCTTATTGCCGGGTCGAATTTTGTCGTGTGCGGTTACGGCTGGTGCGGACGGGCCTGGCAATGCGTGCGCAGGGAATGGGCGCAAACGTGATCGTGACGGAGGTCGATCCTCGGCGCGGCCTTGAAGCGGTCATGGACGGCTATCGCGTCATGACCATCAAAGAAGCATCGAAGATCGGCGATATTTTCGTCACCGTTACCGGAGACCTCAATGTCATCCGCAAGGAGCATTTCAGCGTCATGAAAAACGGCGCGATCGTGTGCAATTCCGGCCATTTCAACGCCGAGATCGAGATCCCGGGACTCGAGAAGCTCAAGAAATCCAAGAAGATCATCAGGGATTACGTCGAGGAATATACCCTGCGTAACGGTAGAAAAATATATCTCCTGGGTGAAGGGCGCCTTATCAATCTCGCGGCTGCCGAAGGCCATCCGGCGTCTGTTATGGATATGTCATTTTGCAACCAGGCGCTCGGCGTCGAATATATGAAACAGCATTATAAAGAGATGGACCGGAATGTTTACAAGGTCCCGGACCCGATCGATAACGAGATCGCCCGTTTGAAGTTAACGTCGATGGGCGTGACGATCGATACGCTGACCGCTGAACAAAAGCGGTATTTGTCAAGCTGGGAGATGGGAACGTAAGCAGCTGGCATCACGGGAGGACGATGGCAACGCGCAGGATCGGTGTTTTGACCTCCGGCGGGGATGCGCCGGGCATGAACGCGGCGATACGCAGCGTCGTGCGCAGCGCCTCCCATGCCAATATCGAGGTGATGGGGATATTCCGGGGATATGCCGGCCTCATCAATGAAGAGCTCAAGGTCCTTGACCATCATTCCGTCTCGAACATCATCGGCCGCGGCGGAACGATCCTCAAGACCGCGCGCAGCCTGGAGTTCCTCACCGAAGAAGGGCAGCGCCGGGCGGTTGAGATCGTCAGGAAGTATCAGATAGACGGGTTGATCGTGATCGGCGGCAACGGGACCTATGGCGGCGGGATCGTTCTTTCGAAGAAGTGGGGTATCCCCTGTATCGGTATTCCCGGAACCATCGATAACGATATCAACGGCACGGATTCGACGATCGGCAGCGATACCGCGGTCAATACCGCGCTCGAGGCGATCGATAAGATCCGTGATACCGTGACCTCCATGGAACGCATATTTGTGGTCGAGGTCATGGGCAGGGATTCGGGATATATCGCTTTGCAGGTCGCGCTTGGCGGCGGCGCCGAAGACGTGCTGGTGCCGGAACGTAAGTTCGATATCGTGCGCATGTGCCACGATATCGTCGAAGGCAATATCAGGGGCAAGGTCAGCTGGATCGTCGTTGTGGCCGAAGGCGCTGGCAGCGCCGAATCGGTTGCCAAGCAGATCACGGACCTGACGTCGCTTGAAACGCGCGTCGCGGTCCTTGGCCATGTCCAGCGCGGAGGCGTTCCGACCGCCAAGGACAGGAACCTCGCAAGCCTCCTGGGCATAGAGGCGGTGCGGCTTCTGTCCGAAGGTCAGTCCGGAAAGGCAGTGGGCATTATCTCTGACAAGATCAATGTGGTCGATCTTGAATTTGCCGTTACCAGGAAAGAATCGCAGATTGATACGATCTATGAGGCATTGAAGAAACTGACGTAATCTCGAAAACAGGAAGGAGAACGAACATGGGAAGAAGACCGGTTGACGTTGAAAAAATAGTCATGGACCTGATCATGTCGGATGACATGAATGTCAAGAAGACGCTTGCGAAAAAGATCCTCGATATGGCGTATAAGAAGGGTATTTACCCTTCGAGCATCCACGAACTGTATATGGCGCGGGGCAGGAACGAGTATACGGGCTGCACCATACCTGCCATGAACCTGCGCTCCATGACGTATGACCTGGCGCGGGCGGTGTTCCGCGTCGCCAAACGCAATAATTCAGGCGCTTTTATTTTCGAGATCGCCAAATCCGAAATGGGCTATACGAACCAGCCGCCTGTCGAATATACGAGCGTGATCCTGGCAGCAGCCATCAAAGAGAACTGGACCGGCCCCGTCTTTATCCAGGGCGATCATATCCAGGCCAATGCCAAGAAGTACGCCGAGGACCCGCAGAAGGAGCTTGATGCGCTCAAGGCGCTTATTGCCGACGCGATCGCCAACGGCTTCTACAACATCGATATCGACACCTCGACGCTTGTAGACCTGTCGAAGCCGAGCCTCAAGAAACAGCAGTACAATAATTACATCGCCTGCGCGAAACTGACCCATTTTATCCGCCAGATCCAGCCGCGCGGCATCATGGTGTCGGTGGGCGGCGAGATCGGCGAGGTGGGCCATCAGAACTCGACCCCTGAGGACCTGCGCGCGTTCATGGAAGGCTTCAAGGAATCCCTGCGCAAAGGGCTTGTGGGCATCAGCAAGATCAGCGTGCAGACCGGCACGTCGCACGGCGGCGTTGTCCTGCCTGACGGCACGATCGCGCAGGTGAAGCTCGATTTCGAGACGCTGCGCACGATCTCCAAGATCGCCCGCGACGAATACGGCATGGCAGGCGCAGTGCAGCACGGCGCGTCAACCCTGCCCGCAGAGGCATTCCATAAGTTCCCGGAAACGGAGACCGCGGAGGTGCATTTGGCGACCGAGTTCCAGAACATGATCTATGACAGCAAGCATTTCCCCAAGGACCTCAAGGCGAAGATGTATGAATGGCTCAAGGTCAACGCTGCCAACGAGCGTAAAGAGGGTGAGACCGAAGAGCAGTTCTTTTACAAGGCGCGCAAAAAAGCGCTCGGCGCGTTCAAGAAAGACATCATGTCGATGCCCCGCGACCTGCGCGACGCGATCTCCGCGGAGCTTGAGGCGAAATTCGAATTCCTGTTCAAGCAGCTTAACGCCGTCAACAATAAGGAGCTCGTGGACAAATTCGTGACGCTCAAGCGCGTTATCGTGCGCAAGCGGCAGGACGGCGCGGAAGTGACGCACGACGGCGAAGGCGCCGATTAGTCTTACCGTTTTTCAATCAAGAGGCGGATATGCGTTCAGATACCATCAAGAAGGGTTTGGAGCGAGTGCCGCACCGGGCGCTCTTGCATGCGACCGGCGTCAGCAGAAAAGACCTGAAGCGGCCGTTCATCGGCATTGCCACTGCTTTTACCGACCTTATTCCGGGCCATATCGGCATCAGGGATATGGAGCGGTTTGTCGAGCGCGGCATCTGTTACGGCGGCGGTGTTCCTTTTATTTTCGGCATCCCGGGTATATGCGACGGCATTGCCATGGGCCATCTGGGCATGTGCTATCCGCTTGCATCGCGCGAGCTCATCGCCGATTCCGTCGAAACCGTGTGCAACGCGCATCAGCTTGACGGTATCGTGTGCATAACCAACTGCGACAAGATAACGCCCGGAATGATCATGGGCGCGCTCCGGCTGAACATCCCCGCGCTTATCCTGACCGCAGGCCCCATGATGTCGGGCCGTATCGGAAGGAGGAAGCTCGCCTTCGTGCACGACAGCTATGAAGCGCTCGCGCGCGCGAAAAAAGGCGACATATCCGACAAAGAACTCGCGTGCCTTGAAATGGAGGCATGCCCCGGCGCAGGTTCGTGCCAGGGATTATATACGGCTAATACCATGGCCTGTTTGATAGAGACCATGGGCATGTCAATGCCCGGATGCGGAACGGCATTGGCCGGTTCGGCAAAAAAACGAAGGATCGCAGAGGCGACGGGTGAGCGCGTGGTAGAGATGGTGTCAAAAGGCATTAAGCCGCGCGATATCGTCACGCTCAAATCGCTTGAAAACGCGATCGTCGTGGACATGGCACTGGGCGGCTCAAGCAATACGGTTTTGCATCTGACCGCGATCGCGCACGAAGCAGGCATCAAGCTGGACCTGAAGCGATTCGACCGCATTTCCCGGTCCGTGCGCCATATTGCGAACATCGAGCCTGCCGGCACGCATTATATGGAGGATATCGAGTTCTCCGGAGGCATTCCCGCGGTGTTGAAGCGGCTCAAAGACCATCTGCATAACGTAAGGACCGCGAGCGGCCGCATGGTGTATGACATTGCCGATGAAGCGAGGATACTCGATGAGGACGTTATCAGGCCGTTTGACCGTGCATACCACAATGAGGGAGGGATCGCCGTGCTCTACGGTAATCTCGCTCCTGACGGCGCTATCGTGAAGCAGTCGGCAGTCAGTAAACAGATGATGAAATTCACGGGCAAGGCAAAGATCTTTAACCGCGAAGAAGAAGCGATGAAGGCGATCATGAACAATAAGATCAAAGCGGGCGATGTGATCGTGATCCGTTACGAAGGCCCGGCAGGCGGCCCGGGAATGAGGGAAATGCTCGCGCCCACCGCCGCGATAGTCGGATTGGGCCTGGCCGATTCTGTCGCGCTTATCACCGACGGCAGGTTTTCCGGCGGCACCAAAGGGCCCTGCATCGGCCATGTGTCGCCCGAGGCGTCGGCAAAAGGCCCCATTGCAATTTTAAAAGACGGCGATATAATAACCATTGATATCCCAAACAGGAAGTTGAGTTGTAACCTGTCAAAACAGGAGATAGCGCGCAGGTTCAGGGCGTGGAAACCGGTAGCGCCGAAGATCACCACAGGTTACCTGGCGCGGTATTCCCGCATGGTCAAGTCAGCCGATAAAGGAGCGATAGTCCAGTAAAATGACCGGATCGCAGATATTGATAGAAAGTCTCAAAAAACAGGGCGTTGAGGTTATCTTCGGGTACCCCGGCGGACAGGTCTTGCCGTTGTTCGACGCTTTATACGACGCGCCGTTTCGATTCATCCTTACGCGCCACGAGCAGGCGGCAGCCCACGCGGCTGACGGATATTCGCGCGCGACCGGCAAAGTCGGCGTGTGCATTGCCACGTCCGGCCCGGGCGCCACGAACCTGATAACCGGCATCGCCAACGCCTACATGGATTCAATCCCCATGATCGCCATCACCGGCCAGGTCAAATCCTGGCTTATCGGCAACGACGCTTTTCAGGAAGCCGACGTCACCGGCATCACGCGGCCCATTACCAAGCATAACTACCTGGTAAAAGACATCAAGGATCTTGCGCGCATTGTCGCTGAGGCGTTCTATATCGCATCGAGCGGCAGGCCCGGCCCGGTCCTCATCGATATCCCGTCTGATATCCAGCAGGCGGAACATGAGTTCAACTGGCCAGAGTCTATTGAGATGCGCAGTTATAAGCCGACGTTATTCGGCCATCCGGGACAGATCAAGAAGGCGGTGAAGGCGATTGTTTCGTCGAAAAAACCCATCATCTATGCGGGCGGCGGGGTCATCACTGCAGGCGGCCATAATGAATTACGGGAATTTGCAGAAAAGATTAACGCGCCGGTCACCCTGACGCTCATGGGCCTGGGCGCATTTCCCGGCAACCATCCGCTGTTCCTGGGCATGCTGGGAATGCACGGCACCGCATACGCGAATTACGCGACCATGAACGCGGACCTTATCATCGCGGTCGGCGCGCGGTTTGACGACCGGGTTACCGGCAAGCTTGCGACGTTCGCCAAGAACGCCAGGATCATCCACATCGACGTGGATCCGTCTTCGATCAGCAAGAACGTCCCGGTGGACATCCCTATCGTGGGTGATGCCAAGAACGTGCTCGGCCAGATCCTCGAAGAGATCAAAAAAACGCCTGATACGGCGGAGTGGCTCAAGACCGTGGAGGCGTGGAGGAAGAAACACCCGCTGACGTATCAATACAAAGGCAAGATCAATCCGCAGTATGTCATCGAGCAGATCGGCGAGGTGACGAAAGGTGAGGCGATCATTACGACCGAAGTCGGCCAGCATCAGATGTGGGCTGCGCAGTGGTATAAGGTCCTGCATCCGCGGTCGTTCATTTCTTCGGGCGGCCTGGGCACCATGGGCTTCGGGTTTCCCGCTGCCATGGGAGCCAAGATGGGCTGCCCCGAAAAGACGGTCTTCGACATTGCCGGCGACGGCTCCATACAGATGAATATCCAGGAGCTGGCGACGTGCGTGTGCAATAAGATTCCCGTCAAGGTCGCCATCCTCAATAACGGGTGGCTTGGCATGGTGCGCCAGTGGCAGGAATTGTTCTATAAGCACCGGTATTCGCACACGTGCATGTTCAATCCGGATTTTGTGAAAGTCGCTGAGGCATACGGCGGCGTGGGCATCCGCGTCACAAAAAAAGAAGACGTGAGGCCTGCGATCGAAAAGGCCATCGCGACCGATAATATCGTGTTCATCGATTTCCATGTCGAGCCCGAGGAGAACGTGTTCCCGATGGTGCCTGCGGGCGAATCAATCGATAAGATGATCGGGGGTCTTGCATGAAACACACAATCTCCGTGCTGGTCGAGAATAAATTCGGCGTTCTTGCCCGGGTGGCCGGGCTGTTCAGCGCGCGCGGCTATAACATCGCATCGCTTGCGGTGAGCGAAACGCTTGACCCCGATGTTTCGTATATGACGATCGTGGTCGAAGCCAAAGACGCGGCAATACTCGAACAGATCAAGAAGCAGCTTAATAAATTGATCGATGTCATCACGGTCACGGATTTTACCCGCAAAGACCATGTCGAGAGGGAATTGGTGCTCGTCAAGGTCGGATGCACGCCGAAGAATAAGGCGAAACTGGAATCGATCGTCAAGAAATTCATCGGCACGGTCATCCAGTGCAAGAATGACACGGCGATCATCGAAGCTGTCGGAGAGCAGGCCCAGATCAAGCAGCTTCTGGATAATTTGGAACCCTTCGGCGTGAAAGAGCTGGTCAGGACCGGCAAGATCGCCGTTGCATATTAAAAGGAGGAAACACCATGGCAAAGATATATTATGATAATGATGCGGACCTGGGGTTATTGAAGGGAAAGAAAATAGCCATTATCGGATACGGCATACAGGGCCGCGGACAGTCGTTGTGCCTGCGCGATTCAGGCTGTGAAGTTGTCGTGTCGGAAATGGCAGGGACCCCGAACTTCGAATTGGCGAAACAGGACGGGTTCGTGCCTGTGTCCGCCGCTGAGGCAGCCGCAGCAGCCGATATCATCCAGATCCTGACGCAGGACCACGTGCAGGCAAAGGTGTATGCAGAGGCGATCAAGCCGAACCTGAAAAAAGGCAAGGCCCTGTGTTTTTCTCACGGTTTCAATATCAGGTTCAAGCAGATCAAGCCGCCCAAGAACGTGGACGTGTTCATGGTCGCGCCCAAAGGGCCCGGCGCTCTGGTGCGCAAGATGTATGAAGAGGGAAAAGGCGTGCCGTGCCTGGTCGCCGTGTTCCAGGATGCGACCGGCAATGCCAAGCAGCTCGCGCTTGCGTATGCAAAAGCGCTGCGCGCAACAAGGGCCGGCGTTATCGAAACGACCTTTGACGAAGAGACCGAGACCGATCTTTTCGGCGAACAGGCAGTTCTGTGCGGCGGCGCGTCGGAACTGATCAAGGCGGGCTTCGATACGCTCATCGAAGCCGGATATCAGCCGGAGATCGCGTATTTCGAAGTGTTGCATGAATTAAAACTTATTACCGATCTTATTCAGGAACGCGGGATCAGCGGAATGCGCAGGGGCGTTTCCAATACCGCCTGTTACGGCGACCTTTCCCGCGGCCCGCGCATCATCACCGAGCGGACCCGTAAGGAGATGAAAAAGATCCTCAAAGAAATAAAGAGCGGCAAATTCGCCCGCGAATGGATCAAGGAAAACGAAGCAGGCAGGCCGAATTTCAACAGATTATTGCAGGAAGGCGACAACCATAAGATCGAGCAGGTAGGAAGGCAGCTCAGAGAGATGATGCCCTGGATGAAAAAATGACGGAAAAACTCATAATATTTGATACGACGCTGCGCGACGGAGAACAGGCGCCCGGCGCCTCTCTGAACCACGTGGAAAAGATGGAAATAGCCAGGGAGCTGGCTGATATGGGCGTGGATGTGATAGAGGCGGGGTTTCCTATTTCTTCTCCCGGTGATTTCGAATCCGTCAAAGAAATCGCCAAGGCAATCAAGGGGCCTGTTATCTGCGGTCTGGCGCGGGCGATCAAGGCGGACATTGACGCCGCATATGAGGCGACAAAATACGCCCGGCGGCCGCGCATTCACGTGTTCCTCGCTACCTCCAAGGTCCACATGCAGTATAAACTCAAAAAAGCGGAGGATGAGATTTTCAGGCTTGCCGTGGAATTCACCAAATACGCAAAGAAATACTGCAATGATATCGAATTTTCTCCCGAGGACGCGTCGCGCACCGAGCGGCAGTTCCTGTTCAGGGTTCTTGAGGCGGTCATCGACGCGGGCGCCACCACCGTGAACATACCCGATACGGTCGGCTATACATACCCTGAGGAATACGGCTCGCTCATCAAAGCGATCAAGGAGAACGTTCCCAATATCGATAAGGCGGTGATCTCGCTTCATTGCCATAACGATCTGGGCCTGGCAGTCGCTAATTCGCTTGCCGGTGTCAAGAACGGGGCCAGACAGGTCGAGTGCACGATCAACGGCATCGGAGAGCGCGCGGGCAACTGTTCCATGGAAGAGATGGTCATGGGCATACGCACGCGCAAGGATATATTCGCCGATATCGACAGCTCCATCAAGGCCACGCATATCTGGAAGGTCTCGCGCCTCGTTTCGAAACTGACCGGTTTTGCAGTCGCGCCCAACAAGGCGATCGTCGGCGGCAATGCGTTCCGCCATGAATCCGGCATCCATCAGGACGGTGTTCTCAAAGAGCGTTCGACGTACGAGATCATCAGGCCGGAAGACGTCGGCTTCACGGGCACCGGCATTGTCCTGGGCAAACATTCCGGCCGCCATGCGCTTGCCGAACGCCTCAAGGACCTGGGGTACGGTGATCTTACCGTCAGCCAGATCGACAAGGTCAACGAACGGTTCAAGGTCCTTGCTGACAAGAAAAAGACCGTCTTTGACGACGACCTCATATCGCTCGTCGAAGACGAGTTTAAGCCGGTGAAATCGCTCTGGATGCTCGAGAGCTTTGAGATTCATTCCGGCTCGAACGTCACCCCGAGCGCCGAGGTTTTTCTGAAGTTCAAGAATAAGGCCGTCAACGCCCGGTCCACCGGCGACGGCCCGGTGGACGCGTGCTTCAAGGCCATTGACAAGATAACCGGCATCAAGGGCGAGCTTCAGGATTACCGCATCGAAGCGGTGACAAAGGGCAAGGACGCACTCGGTGAGGTCAGCCTGAAACTCAAGGCAAAGGGCAAGATCGTGACCGCGCGCGCCTCATCGACAGACATCATCGAATCTTCCATACGCGCATACCTGAACGCCCTGAACAAGATCGAGTCTTTTTAACCGGCTCACCCTGCGCATGGCTCAAAAAAAGCCACTCCCGACATTATTCGGCGTGCTCGGATATCCTGCGAAGCACAGCCTGTCCCCACGCATGCACAATGCGGCGTTCAAGGCGCTCAAGATCAACGCCCGCTACCGTATCTTCGAAGTGGAGCCTTCCCGCCTGAAGGCTTTTTTTGCGTCGCTGTCCAGGCGCGGCATCGCGGGCCTCAACGTGACGATCCCCTATAAACAGTCGGTGTTCCCGTTTTTGAGAAGCGTGACGGAGGAAGCGGCCATGATCGGCGCGGTAAACACGATCAAGGTCTCCGCAAACGGGCTGCGCGGATATAATACGGACGGCGAAGGTTTTCTGCGGCATCTGATCGATGACCTTTCGTTCGATCCGCGCAACAGGAACATCGCCGTGCTTGGGGCAGGGGGCGCGAGCCGCGCGGTATGCGTGTACCTGTGCAAGGCCAAGCCCAGGAGCATCGCCATCTTCAACCGGGACCGGTCCAAGACCATAGACCTCGTGCATCTGTTGAACATGCACAACACCGGCATCGAGTTCATCGCCGCGGACACGGTCGCGCATCTCGGCCTCGAGAAGGCAGATCTCCTGGTCAACACGACGTCCGTCGGTATGAATGAGACGGATCCGAGCCTCGTCGATCCTTCGTATCTGCGCCCCGGAATGCTTGTTTATGACCTGGTGTATTCGAGAAAAAGCACCCGGTTGCTCGGCGATGCCGGGAATAAAGGGTGCCGCACCGCCAACGGACTGGGGATGCTGTTGTATCAGGGCATGGCGGCCTTCAAGATCTGGACCGGCCGCACCCCGCCCAAAAAGATCATGGCACGATCACTGGGGTTGTAACCATGGATATCATAACGCGCTCTTTTGAGACAGCAAACGGCCTGGTCGAGGGCGTCCAGGTCAAGTGGGAAGGCTTCAGTATATTGATGGTGACGGGCAAAAAGGGGTTCCTGGTCTGCGGCGTCTTTGACCTTGAGGCGATCGAGTCTTTCGGCGCCGCAGCCGCGATCGTCGAAAGCACGCCGCAGAACCCTATCGGCACGCTGGAGCGCTTTCCCTTGCGCACGATCACGAAAGTGAACGCGCGGGCGAAACAGCTTGGCATTACGCCTGGCATGCCGGTGGGCCAGGCATTCGACCTTATCGCATGACAATGACTGCGAAAACTTTTATCATGACGGTCTTCTGCATCTCGTCCCTGCTATTGCCCGCCGGAGTCAGGGCCCAGACCCTGCAGGAGCGGCTGATAAGCTCGACGTTCAAAACGCTTGCCAAAACGTACGTCTCTGCGTCGGATATGGAGAAACTCAAGAAAAACACACTCGAGAGCATGGCAGGCCTCGACACCGGGGAGTTCAGGGCGAAATACCCCCGTACCCTGCAGCTTATCGGCGAGTCCCCGGCGCTGGCAAAACAATTCGGGCTGCGGCCGGACATGTCTGTCGAACAGGCGCGTTCGTTCGTCAGGTCGATGAACAAGAAAAAAGCGTGCATGGTCATCGATGCCGCGGCTGACGGGGCAGTTGCGCGCCACGTCCTGGAGGATATTTCTCGAAGGGCAAAGGCTGCGGGATCCAACAATATCGCCGACCAGGTTTCGGCGGTCTGGCGCGCCCTGCAGGACAGGCTTGACCGGACCGCGCACAGGAGCCCGTCATGACGGCAACCGTTATCATCGTTCTGGCGGCAGGGATGTTGGTCATCGTCATCTTCAACCGCGCGGTCAGGATGAAGACGCTCGTGGCCGAGGCGGCGAGCGGCATTGACGTCCAGCTCAAGCGCAGATACGACCTGATCCCAAATATCGTCGAAGCGGTCAAGGGGTACATGCAGCACGAGCGCACGGTGCTCGAAAAGGTTACGCTCCTGCGTTCCGAGGCCCAGCGCGCCGGCTCCGTGCAGGATAAAGCTGCGGTTGAAAACCAGTTGTCGGCTGCGCTCAAACACGTGTTGGCGCTTGCCGAGAATTATCCCGATCTCAAGGCGAGCAAGAATTTCCTCGATCTGCAGTCCGCCCTTATCGGCGTTGAGGACGAGCTCCAGCTTTCCCGCAGGTATTACAACGGCACGGTACGGAATTACAATATACTGGTCCAGTCATTTCCCGGCAATCTGGTGGCGTCTGTTTTCAGATTCAAACCGGCGGAATTCTTTGAAATAGAATACGCCACTGAACGCCGGAACCCTGACGTGAAATTCACCTGAGCCCATGCTCAACAAGAGCCTCGTCATCCTGGGTATTGCGTGTGCGCTGTGCCAGACGGCCGTCAATGCCCGGGCCCAGGGCGTCCCTGCCGAAAAGATCCTTTCATTCCAGAGCGATATCCTCATCGAGACAGACGGTTCCATGACGGTTACGGAAACGATAACCGTTATTGCGGCCAATGAGAAGATCAGACACGGTATATACCGGGATTTTCCCACCCGTTATCAGGACCGGTTCCGGCACACCTACAACGTTACGTTCGACGTCCTCCGGGTCATGCGCGACAACAGCCCCGAACCGTTTCACCAGGAAGCCCTGGGTAACGGCACGCGCGTGTATATCGGCTCAAAAGAGAGCCTTGTGGCGCCGGGCGTGCACGTGTATTCCCTGACCTACAAAACCAGCCGCCAGCTCGGCTTCTTCAAGGATTTCGACGAATTATACTGGAACGTAACCGGCAACGGCTGGGACTTCGTCATCGAATCGGCAAAGGCGTCGGTGGCGCTGCCTGAGTCTCTTTCGGGAAAGATAAGATCGTTCGAGGCGTATACCGGGCCGTCCGGAGCACAGGGGGCCGATTATTCATCCGGCATGGAAGATTCCGGTAAAGTCGTCTTTACCGCGACAAGGCCTCTTCAGCCGGGAGAGGGATTGACCATTGCGGTCACGTGGCCCAAGGGTTACATAACCGAGCCGTCTCCTCAGACGAAGGCGCGCTGGTTTATAGAGGATAACGCGATCGTCATTATCGGTTTCCTGGGGCTGGTGCTGGTCGTTCTGTATTATGCATACGTCTGGTCTCGGTTCGGCAGGGATCCGGCAAAGGGCACCATTATCCCGCTCTTTAAGCCGCCGTCTGACCTCACACCCCAGGCCGTGAGGTTCATCATGCGCATGGGATACGACAACAAGGTGTTCGGCTGCGCAGTGATCAACATGGCGGTCAAGGGTTTTCTGTCCATCCGGGAAGAAGATTCCGTGTATACCCTTTACAAGACAGGCAGGAACCGGATCCCGTTGAGCCCCGATGAGCAGGAGCTGGCCGATACGCTTCTGTCTTCTTCAGAGATCGAGCTGCGCAATACCGAACATGCGACCATCAGCGCCGCGATCAGGGCTTTGAGGTTCCATATGCAAAAGGCGTATGACAGGGTCTATTTCTTGACCAACGCGCAGTATTTTATCCCAGGTCTCGTGGGGTCCGCGGTTGTGCTTGTTGTGAGCGCTTTTATCCAGGCCGGACCGAGCTTCCCGATAGCGCTGTTCATGTCCTTCTGGCTCACGGGCTGGAGTTTCGGCACTTTTTTTCTCATGGCCCTGGTTGTCAATTCGTGGAAACTGTATCTGCGTTCCGCGCCCCGGTCGCCCGGCCTTCTGGGCCAGGCGCTTTCGGTCTCATTGTTCTGCGTGCCGTTCCTACTCGGGGAATTCTTCGGCATCGGCGTATTCATATTCGCCACGTCGCTTGCCCTGGTGCCCTTGTTGCTGCTGCTGGTGGGGGTCAATATCCTGTTTTACCATCTGCTCAAGGCTCCGACGCTGGCAGGCAGGCGGGTCATGGACAGGATCGAAGGCTTCAGGATGTATCTGTCCGTTGCGGAAAAGGACCGCATGAACGCCCTCTACGGACCGAAGCGCACGCCTGAATTGTTCGAGCAGTATCTGCCGTACGCCCTGGCGCTGGATGTCGAACAGGAATGGGCGCAAAAATTCGCCTCCGTCCTGCAATCGGCCGGCGCAGACCAGACGGGCTACCGCCCGGCGTGGTATACGGGTCCGGCGTGGGGCGCGCTCGGCGCTGCGGGCTTTGCGTCACATGTCGGAGGTTCTTTTTCACAGGCGATATCCTCCGCATCGGCGCCTCCGGGTTCAAGTTCGGGGTCAGGGGGAGGCGGTAGCTCCGGCGGAGGAGGCGGAGGAGGGGGCGGCGGCGGATGGTAGCGCCGGCGCAGCGTCTTTTAATCCTTGAGCGCGCCGCGAATTCATGATACAATCCCGCTATGGTCGATACGGCGATAATGGTTTTTGTTTTTATTTTCGGATCTCTGGTGGGCAGTTTTCTCAACGTCTGCATATACCGCATGCCCCGCAATGAATCCATTGTCTGGCCCGGCTCCCATTGCCCGCACTGCAATAAGCCCATTCCCTGGTATCTGAACATCCCGCTTGTCAGTTATATCCTGCTTGTGGGCAGATGCAGGTATTGCAAAAAGCCGATATCGGTCCGCTATTTCATCGTTGAGCTGCTCACGGCGCTGGCCTTCATCGCCGTCGTCAGGCGCTACGGCATCGGGTATGAGGCATTGATGTACGCGGTCCTTTTCTGCGGCCTCATCATTGCGACGTTCATCGATATCGCGTACCGCATCATCCCCGATGAGATATCCCTCGGGGGAATCGCCGCGGGCTTCCTGTTCAATGCCGGGCGCGGGTTCCTGAATTCCTCCGGCGCCTATGACCTGGGCCCCGCCGTTGATTCGTTCCTCGGCATCATCGTCGGGGGAGGGATCATCTTTCTGATGGGTTTCGTCTTCGACCTGGTCTATTTCAGGCTCTTGAAAAGGCCGCCGATACAGGGAGAGACCGAATCCATGGGCGGCGGCGACGTCAAACTCCTTGCCATGATCGGCGCTTTTGCCGGATGGAAGGCGGCGGTCCTTACGTTCTTCATCGCGCCGTTTTTAGGGATCATGGTCGGGATCGTCAACATGATCGTGAAAAAGGACCATTTGATCCCGTACGGCCCGTTTTTGTCGCTTGCCGCATGTATCAGCATTTTCTGGGCCGAGAGGATACTCGATTTCGTATTCCTCGCGCATTATTACCGGTGACCCGATGGCTGTTCTCGAAGGGTTGGAGTTCTATATATCCAAGCGGGCCGGCAGGGCGATCATCGACCATAAGATGATCGACGACGGCGACCGCATCGCGGTGGCCGTATCCGGAGGCAAGGACAGCCTTACCCTCTTGCAGATACTGGCTGACCGCAGAAAATTCGTCCCGATCCGCTATGACCTCGTTGCGGTGCACGTCGATTTCGGTTTCCACCCCCGCCAGACGAAATATCTCATCCGCCGGTTCAAGTCCATGGGTATCCCGTATTCCATCGAGAAGTCCGACATCCTGAAAAGAACGGACCCCGAGAAGATCAACTGTTTCTGGTGCGCCTGGAATCGGCGCAGGGAGCTTTTCTGCGCAGCGGACCGCCTGAACTGCGGGAAAGTGGCCTTCGGCCATCACAAGGACGACATCGCGCAAACCATGCTCATGAACCTTTTTTTTCACGGCGAGATCTCGACCATGTGCCCCCGCCAGGAGCTGTTCAAGGGCAAAATCGTCGTCATCAGGCCCCTGGCATACGTGGAGGAATCGATGATCAGGAAGTTCGCCCGGCAGCGGAAGTTCTTGACGGTATCATGCCAGTGCCCTCATGCGGACGTCTCAAAGCGGCGCACGGTGAGCCGCATCATCGCCGGCCTTGCCAAGATCTGCCCGGAAGTGACCACGAACATCAACAAGAGCACCGGCCGTATCAAAAAGGACTATTTGGGCTAATGCCGGATTAGTGATATAATCGGTTCATACGACAGGCAGGAACAGGCATATGATCATCAGCGTCAGGGTTTCGCCGCGGTCGAGCAGGGCGCGCGTTCAGGAAGCGGGCGGCGTCTATAAAGTGCATTGCACAAGGCCTGCGGTGGACGGCCAGGCCAATGAACAGGTCATCGAGCTGCTGGCAGATTATCTGAACGTCAAGAAATACCGGATCAGGATTGTCCGGGGCGCGACAAGCAAGACTAAATTCGTGGAGATCTCCGATGCATAGCGCACAGGTGTCATACGAACAGCAGCACGGCCTTTTGGGCAATCTTTTTCCGCACAGCATCGCCTTGCGGTTCTCGGGCAGGGCCGACGGCAATATGTCGTTCACCCACGGCGATACTTCCGCAGCGCCGGGCAACCGCAGGAGGTTCCTCCAAGGCAGCGGTATCGATGCGT
>Ga0116184_10001712_pt1 | contig 20447 bp, 16 predicted proteins | sample AD_JPNNA5_MetaG_FD_89886 | JGI IMG/M metagenome (GOLD analysis project Ga0116184, IMG submission 89886) | Active sludge microbial communities of municipal wastewater-treating anaerobic digesters from Japan - AD_JPNNA5_MetaG | ecosystem: Engineered > Bioreactor > Anaerobic > Digestate | place... | reverse complement strand
GTTGCGCCGGGACCTCGAGGAGATCGTGTCATCGGTCCCGCCCGGCATGGAGTCCTCGATGACGACGAACGCGACCCTGCTGGCCGACCGGGCGGATGCCCTCAAGCAGGCGGGTCTCTCCCGTGTCAACGTCTCGATCGACTCCCTCGACCCGGCCCGGTACCGGCGCATCACCGGGCATCCGATGCTCGGCGAGGCCCTCGCAGGGGTCGAGGCATCTCTCGAGGCGGGCCTGACGCCGGTGAAGATCAACATGGTCGTCCTCTCGGGGATCAACGAGGACGAGGTCGATGCTCTGATCGACTACGTCCGCCAGGATGCAAACCTGGTCCTGCAGCTGATCGAGCTGATGCAGTTCCGGGACTGCGACCACCATGGGGACGTGCAGGGGATCGAGGACCGGATCGCGGCGATGGCGGACCGGGTCGAGATCCGGCGGATGCACCACCGGAAGAAGTACTTCGTCAGGGGTGCGGAGGTGGAGGTGGTCCGGCCCCTTCACAACACCGAGTTCTGCGCCTACTGCAACCGCCTGCGGCTCACGTCGGACGGGAGGCTGAAGCCCTGCCTGCTCCGCTCTGACAACCTGGTGGACGTCCGTGGCCTCTCCGGCCCCCCCCTGGAGGAGGCCTTCCGCGAGGCGGTGAGGCGACGGGCGCCGTTCTTTGCCTGAGCCCGGGGACGTCAGAGACGATGGAAGAGGGCGACCACGTCTCCGAAATCGGTTCGTCCGTTGTGGTTGAAGTCGAACGCGAATGGTTCGTGCCCGGCGCACCACGCCAGATCCGAGAAGAGCAGGACCACGTCCGCGAAGTCCTTCCGGCCGTTGCCGTTCACGTCCTCGAAGCGACCGTCCCGGTCGGGATCCCCGGGGAGACCCGCGCCGCCCGGGAGAACCTCCGCCGCTGCGCGTTCGAATGCCCCGATATCGCACCCTGACCCGCGCGGCCTTTGGTCCCATGCGAGGTCGGTCACGGGTGCATCCACGATGTTCCCCGCGTCAATCGCCGGGCTGTCGGGGAGGAGCCGGCAGTCGCTGCCCGAGTCCGACGGCGGTCCGACGAAGCGGGGATGGCGGCAGAGGTTGCCGTCTCCGAGCGCCCCTCCCTCGATCTCGGGGACGCTCCAGGACCGACCCCTCGCCTCGACGGGGTCCACTCCCCCCGGACGGAAGACGAGCGTGTGATCGATGGCAAGGTCCACGGACGGTCCGAACCAGGCGGGACCGTACCCATCCGCGATCACCGTGTTCCTGACCAGGACCCGGATCGGGACGTCCCGGCTGTCGTACTGGACGTAGACTGGGTATGCCCTTCGGTCCGGGTGGTCGCGGACGGCGACGTTCACGATCCGAAAGGAGGCACCCGCCTCTCCCTGTATCACGATCCCCGCCCAGGGGGAGGGTCCGTATACCCCATCCCCCGTCCCGGAGATCACCGTATTCTCGACCGTGGAACCGTCACCCCAGAGCTTGACGCCGTCGCAGGTGTTGTTCGTGACGACGCAATGGTGGATCGTGGTGGAACGGGCCTTCGAGTCGAGTCCGTCGCCCCGGTTGTGTGAGGCGGTCGTGTTCCTGATCTCGACCGGGCCGTCCGAGGGCTCGAGCCCGAGTCCGTCCGGGCGGGTGTACGGGTTCCCCACGCCATCACCGCCCCGGTAGTAGTGCCCTGAGTAGGAGAGGTCCGAGTCGTCCACGACCAGGCGACGGATGCCGCCATGCGTGCCGATCGGACCGCCGATCCCGCCGAATCCACAGTAGGTCAGGCGACACCGGCGGACGGTGCACCCGTCCACGTTCTGGATGTTGATCCCGAACCCGTCGATGTGGTGGATCCGGAGATCCTCGAGCACGATCCCGGTGCACGCCCCCTCGAGCGAGATGCCGTCCCGGAAGGGAGCACCGCGATCGCTCGTGATCTCGAGATCGGCAATCCGCACGTACGAGACCGAATCCAGAACTGCGGCGGCATAGAGGTCCCCGCTCCCGGCGAGCACGGTTGCACCCTCTCCCCGGATCGTGCACCAGGCCCCGGGCTCACCGGACGGGGGGAAGAGCAGATCGTCGTCGAACCGCGAGAGGTGGTAGGTGCCGTTCCGGATGACGAGCGTATCCCCGGGCAGGAGCTGGCGCGAGCCGTAGCCCGGTGTCGCCCAGGGCTGGTCGACGGTCCCGGGGTTCTGGTCGTCGCCGTCCGTTGCCACGTAGTGGACCGCCCCCGACGCGGGTGCGACCAACAGGCAGACCAGGAGGAGTACGGCCCGGTGCATGGTGAGCGGATCGGTACGGAAGGATATAAGACCGTGCGTCGACCGCCCGTCCGAGGGCATAAATCCGCCGCGATCGAACCACTCTGCGATGTGCGGGATCGCAGGGGTCGTCCGGTTCGACGGAGGGCTGGCCGATCCGGTCCTGGTTGAGAGGATGAGCGCGCTCCTCGCGCACCGCGGGCCGGACGGCGCGGGGACCCTGATCGAGGGGCCGATCGGCCTCGCCCACCGGCGGCTCGCGATCATCGACCTCTCGGACGAGGGGCGCCAGCCGATGTTGACGGCGGACGGTTCGCTCGCGATCGTCTTCAACGGCGAGGTCTTCAACTTCCTGGAACTGCGGGGCGAGCTCGAACGGGCCGGCCACCGGTTCCGCACCGGCACCGACACGGAGGTGGTGCTCGCCGCCTATGCCGAGTGGGGGAGAGAGTGCCTCTCACGGTTCAACGGGATGTTCGCCCTGGCGATCCTGGACCGCAGGCGGCGTGAGGTCTTCTTCGCCCGGGACCGACTCGGGGTCAAGCCGCTCTACTATACCCGTGACGGGGATCGGCTCCTCTTCGCCTCCGAGTGCAAGGCGCTCCTCGCCGATCCGTCGGTCGGGCGCACCCCGTGCCCGACCACCCTCGCCACCTTCCTCGCCTGGGGCGTCCTCGACCACTCCGAACTGACGCTCTTCGAGGGGATCCGCCAGCTCCCCCCCGGGCACTGGATGGTCGCGAACGAACAGGGACTGCAGGAGCCCGTCCGCTGGTGGAGCCTGTCGGTGAACGGCGCGATCGGATCAACGCCGGAGCTCGAGGCGGCGGCACCCTCCCGGCTCCTCGCCCTGCTCACGGACGCGGTCCGTCTCCGTCTCCGGGCCGACGTGCCGGTCGGTACCTGCCTCTCGGGCGGGATCGACTCCTCGACCATCGTCGCCCTGATCGCCGGCCTGCTGCGCGATGAGCACCCCTCATCGGTCGGGGACCGGCAGCGGACCTTCTCGGCGGTCTACGCCGATCCCCGGTTCGATGAACGGCGGTATATCCGGGCGGCCGTCGAGGCGACCGGGGTGTCGGACGCCTGTGTCGAGCCGGACCCGGAGAGGCTTTCCGAGGATCTCCTCGACCTTATCTGGGCACAGGACGAGCCGTTCGGCTCCCTCTCCATCTACGCCCAGTACTGCGTGATGCGCCTGGCATCCGGCTCGGTCACCGTCGTGCTGGACGGTCAGGGCGCCGACGAGCAGCTCGCGGGATACCTTGCGTACCAGGGGACGTATCTCTCGACCCTCGCCCGGCAGGGCCGGCTCCTCCGGCTCCTTGAAGAGGCGTCGGGCACGTTCCGGCATCACCGCGGGTTCTTCATCGATGCCGCACGCCAGCTCGTGGTCCGACGCCGCCGGCGCGGTGCGCTCCGGATCGAGGCGGAGCCGATCCACCGGTACGCGGGCTCCCTCGACCGGGTCCTTGAGCGCGAGACGGTCTCCACGAACCTTCCCGCCCTCCTCCACTACGAGGACCGGAACGCGATGCACTTCGGGATCGAGGCCCGGGTCCCGTTCCTCGACTACCGGGTCGTCGAGTTCCTCGCGTCGCTCCCGCTCGACCAGAAGCTCCGGCGCGGGGTGACGAAGAGGGTACTCCGGCGTGCGATCCGGGGCCTCGTCCCCGAGGCGATCCGGTGCCGGATGGACAAGATGGGCTTCGTCACGCCGGAGGAGGTCTGGATGGGGGGTGCCTTGGCCGGGCTCGTCGAGGAGGTGCTCGCCTCAGAGTCGTTCCGGTCGCGCCGGTACTGGGATGCGACCCGGGTCGCCGAGGACTACGCGGACTACCGGGCAGGAAGGGCCCCCTACTCGCACGAGGTCTTCCGGGTCTTCATCACCGAGCTCTGGCTCCGCCTCTTCTTCGACCAGCGGGAGCGGACCCTGTCCGGGCATCTGGGCGAATAGACCGGGTCAGGGGGGGAGACGATCGGGGTCAGCGACCGCCCGCGCCGCCCCCTCCGAAGCCCCCGCCGCCGCCGAACCCCCCTCCACCGAAACCGCCTCCGCCGCCGCTCCCGCCGGAGGAGGGGGGCGTAAAGAAGAGCATCGGGACGAACGCAGACTGCAGGTGCGTCGGTACCGCCACCTCGTCGGGGAGACGTACGTTCAGCTCGCGCATGGCACGTGCCACCCGGTCCCCGACCCCGAGGGCCGTGCCGTAGACGAGCCATTCACCCCACATGGAGAGGTCCGCGGGCGAGTACTGCCGGATCAGGGCGAGGTCCGAGAGGAAGCGGGCGAAGGCCTCCCACTCGAGCCGCTCGCGGTAGGCGTCGTCCTTCCAGTGGCCGAAGAGGGTCGAGGGGAACGCGACCGCGATCAGGGACTGGCCGACGCCCAGGGCGGAGAGCAGGACGGGACCGACGAACCGGACGCTCACCCCGGGGAAGAGGAAGAGCGATAGGAACGAGATGCAGGCGAGGACGATCGCCGCGATCACGATCGGGAGGAGGTGGATACGCCCCGGGACGACGTGCGCGGCGACCACGAAGGGGTCGGTGTGCGAGGCGAGCGCCCGGTACGCCCCCAGGTGCCGGATCATCGTCGACTCGAGGGCGCTGTCATGCTTTGCCCGTTCCCGGAGGCTCGAGAGGTCCCTCGTATCGACAATGCCGTCCCCGTTCGCGATCGACCGGAGAAAGGAGACGACCTCCGCCTCGTATCCGTCGTCCGGCGTGGCGGAGGTGAGATGGATCAGCACGTCGTCGCCCCCCTCGATCTCCTCGATCCGGATGATCCCCCGACGGTGGAGGTCGAGCACGGTCGCGTAGAACCCGTTCTCATCGGACGTGGTGGCATCACCGGTATAGAGCAGGTTCACCTCCCAGGGCTTCCGCTGCCGGTTCGGCACCGTGCTCAGGAACTCGGGGACCGTGAACGGACGCTCGCGCCCGTGCCGGCGGTGGACGAGGACCAGGAGGAAGGGGACCGCGAGCACAAACAGGATCCCGATCCAGTAGAGGCCCTGCGCAACCTGGTAGGGAAGATTGTAGAAAAGGCTCGCATTCCGGGTTTTTCCCTCGATATCGTCGATCGGGCGGGGAAACCCGGCGACCTGGTCGAGCATCGGCCGGTCGAGGAGGAGTTCCACCGCGACGGTCTCGTCCTCGCCCGCGATGCCCGTGATGACGATCCGCTCATTCTCGCGCGACTGAACCAGGGTCGGGGGGTAGGCGAGGACCTCCCGGACCCCCTGGGACGGGAGGACGATCCGGATCGACCGGTACGGGACGTGTTCGCGGGCGAGCATGAGGTTGACATGGACCAGGGTGTCGTCGTACTCGATCGGAGGACGGATGATGAACCGGTAGCGGGCCTCGTAGGAACCCCGGTTGAAGTACCCGGTCTCGACCACCCCCACTTCGTTGGGCTCGGCACGGGCGATGACGAACGCCTGCACGCCGGGGTCGTCGCTTCCGAACACCCGCACCTCGCCCGAGGTATCCCGTGCGTACGCGGGGTACCCGGGGGGAGGCTCGATCCCGATCAGCTCGATGTGCGGCGAGCCGGTCCGGTCGAAGACGAGCGGGTCGTCGAACCCCCGGTAGAGCATCCGGTACGTCCCCGCGTCCTCGACCGTGTAGAGATAGCGCTCGTCGAGCGTGCCATTAAGACGGTACTCGGCCTCGTAGAGTCCGACCGAGAGCGGGTAGTCGAACGAGAGGGTGGGGATCCAGAGCGCGAGGGCCGCACCCACCACCCCGAGGACGAGCACGATGGTGACCAGGGTCGCCAGCGACCTCGCTTCGCTCATGCCCGCTCAGAACTCGATCTTCGGTGGCTGCTCGATCGCCTCCTCGAACTGGAGGTACTCGAGTTTGACCATCCCGATCAGGCGCGCGACGATGTTGGAGGGGATCGTATCGACCATCGTGTTCAGCTGCTGCCCGATGTTGTTGTAGGTGTACCGCTGGCGCGCGATCTCGTCCTCGACCCCCCGGACCGAGGAGATCAGTTCCTGGACCGTGGCGGAGGTCTTGAGGTCGGGGTATGACTCGGCGACCGCGAAGAGCGAGCCGAGAATGGAACGGGACTCACGCTCGACCGTGTTCAGCTGGGCCGGACCCCCGCTCATCACCGTGGATCGGAGCTCCGTCACCTTCTCGAGGGTCTCCCTCTCGAACTGTGCATAACTCCTGACGGCTCCCAGGAGCTGCTCGATCATGTCGAGCCGTTTCTTCATCGCGACCCGGATCTGTCCGAGGGTCGCCTCCGCCGAGTTCCTGAGGCTATAGAACCGGTTGTAGATGCCGATGAACCAGGCAACCAGCCCGCCCAGCACGAGCACCACGACGACGAGTGCGATCGTAATCAGGTCCACCATGTGTCTTCCCACGTAGAGATGGGGGGCAGGCTATATATCCCTTGGCCGATGCCTCAGGGAGGTACTGTTGGGCCCGCAGCTCCGTTCAGGCCCCCCTCACGGTCGGGTTGCCGGCCTCCTTCCATTTGACGATGCCGCCTTTCATGTTGTAGACCTTCGTGAACCCCAGATCGGCCATGATCGCTGCCGCGTGGGCCGAACGGGTCCCGATCTGACAGTAGACAAGGTAGGTCCGGTCCCGATCGAGGCGTGCTGCCCGGTCCTTGAAGACGCCCGCGGAGACGTCGAGGTTGACCGCATCGCGCAACCGCTCCCTCTCGAACTCGGTCGGGGTGCGGACGTCGAGTATGACGAGATCGGACGGTCGATCGCGGTACTCCTCGATCTTCTGCTTGAACTGCTCGACCGTGAGGTCCGAAAATCCTCCTGTCTCGTTCGAGGACGCGCTCTGAACCGCGGAACAGCCCGAGCATGCGACGAGGACGATGACGAGAACCAGGATGACGAACCCGGTGCGCAGGGTGGAAGACCACATCCACTAGAGATCTCTTCCCGGGCGGTTATACCCCTTTTGCCTGCCAGGGCAGGAGGAAAAAGAGGGAGGGGGCGGTTCAGACCGTCGCGCCGGTGAGCACCGCCGACTCCGGGACGGTGATGGTCTGGCCGGTCCCCACGATCCGGTACGGCCCGGTGGTGTGGACCCCCTCATTTCCGCCGGTCGCGTAGGGGACGACGAACTCGCCGTCGACGGCGGTCGCACGCCAGGTGAAGGTGCGGCCCGTATTCGTGACGACCGGGACCTCGATCTGGCCCTCCCCCCGGATCCGGGCACCCGGGACGTACTCGAAGACCTTGACGTACTTCAGTCCCGAGGTGCCCGCGCTGGAGGGCGATTCGTGGATCAGCCGGTAGTGCCCGAGTGCCGGCACCGTCTCGACCGGCTGGTTCGGCTGGATGCCTGCTGCGATCGCGTGGGTGCCCTCCGGCGCCCGCGCGTTGTACTCGGCCGCCCGCTGCGCGGCGCCGGTTCCGTTCATCGTCTCTGCACGGGTGATCAGGGGCAACGAGGTCTTCGCCTTTGCGGGGTCCTGGTACTCGATGTAGTAGGCGGTCGTCGGTGCCGTCTCGGAGCCGTCGAAGTTGTGGAGACGGGCGATCGTGGTCAGGTAGTACTCCTGCTTGTTGACCGAGACCGGGTCGTAGACGTTCGGGTTCTGCTGGTTCCGTGCGTACATCGTCATCTGGTACGGCGCCGTCTGCGCGGACGTGTTGTACCAGGTGGTCATCGCCCAGAACTTCGAGACGGCCATCTCGATATCGGTGACGACGTATCTGGTCTTCAGGTTGTCCAGGATCCGGTTCGAGACCGACTCATCGGTGGAGACGAAGTATGCCGCGGAGCCGTTCGGGCCCGAGACGCCCTGCTGGAACGGGTTCGCGTTCGGGATCCGCTCGGCGATGTAGGTGATCAGGTGGCCGTAGTCCCACCAGGACATCACCCCGTACGCCTGGTCGGGGTAGGAGAAGCCCTTCTTCTCGTAGACCTTCTTCATGTCCATCCCGGTCGGGGGAGTGTTCGCCCTCATCCACTCGAGCGACTCCTTCCAGTCGCCGTTCATCCGGTTCACCGCGAGGTTCGCGGTCGCATAGGAGGTCGTGAAGTCGTACTGCCCGTCTCCGTCGAGGTCGAGGGGGAGCGCGGAGAGGTAGGCGAAGAAGATGGTGACGAGCAGGGTACCGATCAGCACCGAGACGCCGACGAGGTCAAAGGACGGGTGCGCTGCGCTGGCTCGCTGCTTTCCGGTCGCCTGGCGGGATGCTGCCTTCTTCGACTTCTTCCCCGTCCTGGGTGAGGGCCCGGCGGCGGGGGGTGCCGGGTCCTCGCGCCTCTCCCTCCGTCCCAGACCGAGCATCGTCGCAAGGTCTTTCCATCCGATCTCGACCGCCTGGGAGACGACGATGCCACCGAGCAGGGCGATGTTCACCGCGAGGTAGTACTCGTAGCGGATGTGCTGAATGGTCGAGACGAGGATCACGACCGACCAGACGAGGACGAAGAGGTGGTCCCCCCGGTGCTCCCGCCAGAACCGGTAGGCGAGCACCCCAAGGCCGCCGAACATCAGGAGAAGACCGAGCTGGAACGTGGACCAGGCCGAACCGAGCGACCAGCCGCGCGCCTCCTGTACCGTGTTCGTCACGTCGTACTGCCCGAAGAAGGCCCCGAAGCTTCCGATCAGGACGTTGTAGAGGTCCGGTACTGCCACGAAGAGGACCGCCCCGATCACGATGCCGAGGCCGGCGAGGGCGCCCAGGAAGTGGACGAACGGCCGGCCCCGGAGGTAGCGGGCGAGCCCCCAGAGGATCGCGGTCCCGGCGATCAGGCCCAGGTAGGCGATGACGTGCCCGACCGTGTAGGCCGACAGGTCGATCCCGGTGTTCTTCAGGCCGAAGAGGAGGAGGAGCACCAGTGCAACCGAGAACGTCACCGTGTTGATCACCAGCAGGCCGTCGCTCGAGTGGTCCCGGTAGACGTTGTAGAGGACCTGGACGAGCGTGTAGATGGCGACGATCATCGCAAACAGGATCATCGTCGGCATCGCGACGAGCCCGACGAAGTACGCGATCCCCGCCACAAGGCCGAGGAGCACCGGCCTCTTCAGGCTCGACCGGTCCTCGAGCGAGACCTTTCCATCGAGGACATACCGGAGCGCCCAGATGTAGACGAGGCAGAAGATCGCCGAGACGAGGGCCTCGGTCATGTGATGGTCGAAGTACCCGAAGAGGGAGCGGTAGAAGTACTGGCCCGAGACGATCGTCACCAGGCCGGCAGCGACGAGCCCGCCCTTCCAGTCGGAGACCCGCTGGCCGATCAGGTAGACCACCGGCACCATCACCCCCGCCAAGAGCGGCGGAACGGAGAGACAGGCGTAGATGATCTCGGGCCGGGTCGAGGCGCCCAGAAGGAGACAGAGGATGGCTGCGAGATAGGTGGTAAGAGGCCCCCAGTAGAGATCGGTCCCGTACGGGAACTGCGTCATCGGCTCCCACCAGGCGTAGGTGGGGAAGTTTGCGAGCATCAGCTCGACCTGGCGCAGGTTGTAGATCGGGTCGTCGGACCCGACGAAGGTCAGGATCTCCTGGGACCCGATCTGCCCCGCGGGGAGCATCCGTATCCAGAATGCGATCAGGCCCAGGAGCGCAACGAGCGCGATGATGATGGGTGTGCGGTATCGTTCGAGAACGGGCGGAGTCATCGATCCCTCCTCCATCAAAGGTGCTCCCGAAGACCCCTTAATGAATTTGGATGTCACCATCCTGGAAGGAGCGAAGCCTCAACCGGCACGCCTGGCATAGAACCCGTGCACGACCCGGTAGAGGATGAAGATGAGCGAGCCCGCGGTCAGGGCGATCACCGCGTAGATCAAAAGGTCCAGGTGCTCGTTGACGACCGGGACGGTCCCGATGAAGTAGCCTCCGAGCACCAGGACGAGTGCCCAGGCGACCGCCCCGACGACGTTGTAGAGCAGAAACCGCCGGTAGCACATGGTCCCGACCCCTGCGAGGAACGGCGCGAAGGTCCGGACGAGCGGGACGAAACGCGCGATGAAGATGGCCAGGCCCCCGTAGTGTTCGAAGAAGTTGTAGGTCCGGTCTATGTACTCCTGCCGGACGATCAGAGGGAACCGCCGCTGCAGGACCCGGAGACCCAGGTAGTTCCCGATCCAGTAGTTCGCGGTGTCGCCCAGGATCGCACCTGCGATGAAGGTGGCGAGCAGCAGGAAGAGGTCCAGATGGCCAGCGGCCGCAACCGCCCCCGAGACGAAGAGGAGCGAGTCTCCGGGGAGGAAGGGTGTCACGACGAGACCGGTCTCCAGAAAGATGATCAGAAACAGGATCAGGTAGGTGACGACGCCGTACTCCTGGATCACCAGGGGCAGGTTCTGGTCGAGGTGGAGGAGAAGGTCGATCAGCCCGGGGAGCATCGTTTCGTATGAGTGTGCGCCGGCCCCCGCCATGACCAGGAGGGGTGGACGAAGGGGACCTAGAGGAGGATGTTCAGCAGCAGCACGACGACGCCGATCACGGCCGCCACCGCGACGACATAGTACGGATTGATGTGGATCGCACGCCGGTCCTCGCTCTCGTAGTAGTTGACGAGACCGGCCGACGAGATCAGGCGTCCGCCTCTCTTCTTCGCCATACCATTCTATATCTGTCTTTGGTCGTTTAAATAAACAGGGTATGGAGACAACCATCTTCTCGGGGCTCGTTCTCCTGGGACCGGACCTGGAGGTCCGCCCCGCAGACGTGGTGGTCGAAGCCGGGCGAATCGTCGCGATCGAGGAGCGGAGGCGGTCTCCCGCACGATGGATCTGCCCGGCCTTCTTCAACGCGCACACGCACGTCGGGGACACCGTCGCCATGGACGTGCCGGCCCCGGGAGACCTCGACGCGCTCGTCCGCCCGCCCGACGGACTCAAGCACCGGATGCTCCGGGCGGCCCCGGCCGATGACTGCCGTGCCGGGATGCGCGCGACCCTCGAGAGGATGGTACGGGGGGGCACGACCGGCTGCGCGGACTTCCGGGAGGGGGGGGTGCGGGGCATCGAACTCCTCCGAATGGCGGCCCGGGACCTCCCGATCCGCGTGGTCGGGCTCGGGCGGGACGGAGGGGAGATGGTCGCGGACGGCGCCGGGATCGCGAGCGCACGCGATCTGTCCGGGTATGACGAGGTGGTCGCCCGCGTCCGGGCACGGGGAGGGATCATCGCGTTTCACGCGGGTGAGCAGGACGATGGGGACGTGGACCCGGCCCTGGACTGCCACCCGGATTTCGTGGTGCACATGACACATGCGACGGACCGGCAGCTTCGTCGCTGCGCGGACGAGGGGATCCCGATCGCGGTCTGCCCCCGGTCCAACTGGCGGCTCGGGGTCTCGCAGGGTCCCCATCACCCGCCGATCACGAGGATGCTCGACCATGGGTGCCGGGTGCTGCTGGGAACCGACAATGCGATGTTCGTTTCTCCGGACATGGCCAGCGAGCTGATGTTCACCTCGTTCGTCTACGGCACCGATGCCGGGCTGCTCCTCCGCGCCGCGATCGAGGGGGCGGCGGTGATCGGGCTGCCGTCCTGGATCGAGACCGGGGCTTGGGCGAACTTCCTGGTGATCGATCCCGCGCGGGGCGGGGTCGGGTCCAGCCATGACCCCGTGGCATCCCTGGTCCGGCGGCTTGATTCGTCTATGATCGAAACAAAAGTTTTTACCCTGAAAGACGAATCTATGAAGACTATTTTCTGAGGTGTGTATGTTCCGGAAGGTACTGGTGGCGATCGACGGGTCCAATCAGAGTCGACTGGCTCTCAGCACGGCCGTCGATGTGGCGAAGGTGTGGAAGGCCGAGGTGCACGCGGCATACGTGATCGAGATCGGGCTCTTCTCCTCCCTGCCCGTCGACAACACCTGGGAGGTCATGTACAGCCTTCTCGACAAGGAGGGGAAGGAGATCCTGGAAGAGGCGGTGGCAGCAGGGAGGGAGGCCGGCATTCCTGTCACGACGCACCTCCGGCAGGGGCATGCCGGTGAGGAGCTGCTCAACCTCGCCAGGGAGATCGGCGCCGACCTGATCGTTCTCGGTTCGCTCGGGAAGAGCGGAATCGAGAGGTTGCTCATCGGTTCTGTCAGTTCCTTCGTGGTGACGAACAGCCCCGTGACGACGATGGTGGTGAGACAATAAATCCACAGCTCGTGCGCGACTACATGACCCAGGATGTGGTCTCCGTCCAGATCCCGGGGAACAGGGACGATGTCCTGAAGATCCTGAAGCGCACCGGGATCAGCGGTGTGCCCGTGCTCAAGGACGGGACCCTGGTCGGGATCATCACGCGCAAGGACCTGCTCCGAAAGCCGGATGAGACCCAGCTGGGCCTTTTGATGACCCCCGATCCGATCACGATCCGACCGGACGCGACGATCTCGGAGGCGGCCCGGATCCTGGTGAAGAAGAATATCCGCCGCCTCCCGGTCGTCGAGGACGGGGTGCTCGTCGGTCTCCTCTCGGTCTCGGACCTGATCCTCGCGATCGCGCAGATGAAGTGCACGACGCCGATCCGCGACACGTATACGAGCCAGACCTTCGCCGTCTGGGAGGAGACGCCGCTCACGGTCGTCGGCAGGGTGATGGAGATCTCCGGGTTCGATGCGATCCCGATCCTGGATGCGGACAACACGCTCCGCGGTATCATCTCGGAGCGCGACCTGATCCGGAACTCGGTGATCGAAGACTCGGTCGGGGTCTCCGACTTCTCGAACGGGACCGACGACGATGAGTGGACCTGGGAGAGCATCCGCGACAACCACACCCTCTCGTACTCGATCTCCAAGGTCCAGCTCCCGAAGAAACCCGTCAAGAACGCGATGGTCAAGAACGTGATCGCGGTCCCCCAGAACGCCGAGGTGAGTGACTGCGCCCTGAAGATGAAGCGGGCCCGGGTGGACCAGCTTCCCGTGATCAACGGGGACAAACGCCTCGTCGCCATGCTCTTCGACCGGGAGCTGATCCGGGTCCTCTGTGCGGCCGATCCGGAATAACAACGTATAAATCGTAGAGTGGTGTTGTATATCCAGGACAGCATTTTTTTGATGATTCTTTCCATCCACAGACTTTTCGAGGGACTCTGATGCCAGAGGCAGAGATGATGAAGGGGACCACGACGATCGGTATCGTGTTCAGGGACGGCGTGGTCCTCGCAACGGAGAAGCGCGCGACCATGGGCTACATGATCGCGTCGAAGCGGGCGAAGAAGGTCTACCAGATCGCCGACCGGATCGGGATGACGACCGCCGGTGGCGTCGGCGATGCGCAGCAGCTGGCCCGGATCATGACCGTGGAGTGCCGGCTCTTCGCGATCCGGCGGGGGAAACCGATCACGGTGGGTGCGGCCTCGACGCTTCTCTCCAACTACTTGAACCAGAACCGGTACTTCCCCTTCTATGTCCAGCTCCTGGTCGGCGGTGTCGATCGCACCGGCCCCTCGGTCTACTCGGTCGATGCGATGGGCGGCGCCACCCGCGAGGACGACATCGTCGCGACGGGCTCGGGTTCGCCGATGGCCTACGGTGTCCTCGAGGACCGGTACCGAAAGGATATGGACGAGGAGGAGGCGGTCTTCCTCGCAGTGCGGGCGCTCCGCTCCGCGATGCGCCGCGATGCCGGATCGGGAGAAGGCGTTCACGTGGTGGTGATCACCCGTGACCGGTACGAGGAACTCTCCGAGGAGAGCGTCCAGAAGATAGAGGCCGCCAGGGCGGCCTGATACCCTTTTTTTAGGACATTTTATGGGAATTGACGAACGGCTCAGGGAACTGAAGGATAAGATCAACGACAAGGTACCCAAGGGGATCTCGGTCTCCGAGGTCGAGTTCGAGGGGCCCGAGCTCGTCATCTACACGGACGACCCGAAGAGGTTCGCCGATGAACCGGACCTGATCAAGACCCTGGCCCGGGACCTCCGGAAGCGGATCGTGGTCCGACCGACGGTGCTCGAGGACCCCGAGCGCGCCGCTGACCAGATCCACGCGGTGGTGACGGAGAACGCCGGGATCACCGGGATGTTCTTCGACCCCGATACGGGCGAGGTGCTGATCGAAGCCGAGAAGCCCGGTGTGGTGATCGGCAAGAACGGGGCGACGCTCAGGGAGATCACCAAGCAGATCGGCTGGACCCCCAAGGTGGTGAGGACCCCCCCGATCGAGAGCCAGACGATCATGCAGGTCCGGCAGTACCTCCGGTCGGTCAGAGACGAGAGAAAGGAGTTTCTCCGGAAGATCGGGCGGCGAATCCACCGCGAGGTGACGAACCGCGACCAGTGGGTCCGGGTGACGACCCTCGGGTGCTGCCGCGAGGTCGGAAGGGCCGCCTTCCTCCTCTCGACCCCGGAGTCGAAGATCCTGATCGACTGCGGTGAAAAGCCCGACAACACGAACGGAACCCCCTATCTGTATGTCCCCGAGATCAACCCGCTCACCCAGCTCGATGCGGTCGTGCTCACCCACGCCCACCTCGACCACTGTGCCCTCGTCCCCCTCCTCTACAAGTACGGCTTCGAGGGGCCGGTCTACAGTACGCCGGCGACGCGGGACCTGGCATCCCTGCTGCAGCTCGACTACCTCGAGGTGATCCGCAAGGAGGACCGGAAGATCCCGTACACCTCGAACGATGTGAAGAACTACATCAGGCACTCGATCGTCCTGAACTACGGGTCGGTGACCGATATCGCCCCGGACATCAAGCTGACGTTCCACAATGCCGGGCACATCCTCGGATCGGCGATCGCGCACTTCCATATCGGCGACGGGCTCTACAATATCGCGTTCACGGGGGACTTCAACTACGGCAAGAGCCGGCTCTTCAACCCCGCCGTCTCGCAGTTCCCGCGCCTGGAGGCCCTGGTGATGGAGTCGACCTACGGGGGATCGAACGACCTGCAGCCCGCCCGGAAAGACGCGGAGGAGAAGCTCTACGAGACGATCCGCACCGTCGTCGGGCGCAAAGGCAAGATCATCATCCCGGCATTCGCCGTCGGGCGGTCGCAGGAGGTGATGCTCGCGATCGAGGAGGGGATCCGCCTCGGTAAGATCCCGCAGATCAAGGTCTTCCTGGACGGCATGATCAAGGAGGCGACCGCGATCCACACGGCGTACCCCGAGTACCTCAACAGCGACCTCCGGAACCAGATCTTCAAGGAGGGGCTCAACCCCTTCCTCGCCGAGTGCTTCTGCCAGGTCGACTCGCAGGAGATGCGCGAGAAGGTGATCGCCGGCGATCCCTGCGTGATCATCACGACGAGCGGGATGCTGAACGGTGGCCCGGTCTTCGATTACCTCAACAACCTGGCGGCGGATGAGAAGAACGCGCTGGTCTTCGTCGGATACCAGGCGGACGGGACGCTCGGTCGCCGGATCCAGAAGGGGTGGCGCGAGGTTCCGCTCGGTCGGCGGGATTCGATCGTGATCAACCTCGAGGTGATCACCATCGACGGGTTCTCGGGCCATTCGGACCGGCGTCAGCTGATGAACTTCGTCAGCCATGTCTTCCCCCACCCGGAGAAGATCCTGACGGTCCACGGCGACGAGAAGTCGACGCTCGATCTGGCCTCGTCGATCCACAAGCGCTTCAAGATCGAGACGCGGGCCCCGATGAACCTCGAGACCTACCGGATGATCTGAGACCCCCCGGGGAGCATGATCCGTCGACTGGCCGTCTGCAGCGGTATCTTCCTGCTGATGGCCCTCTCGAACGCCGTTGTGCCCGTCCTGGACGTCTTCGCCATCGGTCCGGAGGAGCAGGGGCTGGTCTTCTCCGCCTATTTCTTCGGTGCAACGCTGATGGTGCTGCCGGCCGGTATGGCGGCGGACCGGTTCAGCCGGCGTCGCCTGATGCAGGTCGGGCTCGGGGTCTCCCTTCTTGCCGGTCTCGTCATCGCGGTCGCTCCGAATGTCTGGAGTATCGTCGGCGCACGCTTCGTCGAGGGGGTGGCGACCGGCCTCTTCGTCTCAGCGGGCCTGGCCCACGTGAACAGCCAGGCCGATAACGGGCGGAGCAGCGGCGCGTTCATGGCCTCTCTGAACGCCGGTCTGCTCGCCGGACTGATCCTGACGGGTCTTCTGGTGGAGCTGACCGGACTGCGTGAAGCGGGTGTCCTGGCATTCGCCTCCCTCTCTCTTCTCCCCTTCCTCTTCTCGTTCTCCCTCGAACAGGAGACGGTCTCCGGATTCCACGAACCGCTCGTACGGCTCGGACCGATGCTGTCGCAGTACCACTGGCTGTTCTACGCCTCCCTGGTGATGTTCGGTGCCGGTGGGGCGGTGACCGGGCTCTATCCCGAGTTCAGCAACGCGGACCCCGGTCTTCTCGGCGTGCAGATCGCGCTCCAGAACGTGGCGACGATCGTCGCCGTCGTGGTCGTATCGCGCCTTGCCATCGAACCGATCCCGCTCATCCGGGCCTGCGGGGGGTTCATGGCCCTCGCGGTCGCGGTCTCGTTCCTGACCCCGTACGGGTTCGCGCTGATCGGTGCGGCGGGTGGTGCGGTCCAGATCGCGACCCTGCTCTTCCTCTCCCGGACCGGCGAGCCGGCAGGGCTCGGAGCGGGGCTCTTCAGCACGGCCTCCTACGCAGGGATGGCCATCCTTCCCCCCCTCGCCAGTGTTGCGGCCCGCTGGGTCGGCTACACGATGACGTTCGGCCTGCTCGTCCTGGTCTCGATCACCGTCGCCTTCACGGTCCAGCGGTGCACGCGGTGCCGGCTCGACCCCTCCCGCCTCCAGGGATGAAGGAGAGTCGGCTCCCGGGGACCGGGGGTACCTCGTCCGGTTCATCCTGGATGGATACGCGGTACGGCACTCCCCACCGGACACCCCGGTCAGGGATCCGGCCTCTTCGGGATGTCGTGCCATCCAACGACCGGCTCATTCCAACCCGGCGGGGTGAACCGCCCTGCTGCGATGGAGCTCTTCCACCGCCCGTCCTCCACCGGGAACGGGTGCAAAGCGACAACCCGGGTGGTCGGATCGACGGACGAAGAGCACGCCGGGGCGATCTGAAACGAAGGTCCCCACGCCATCGGGTATCCGACGGGATCGATGATCCGTGTCTCCATGGATGACGCGGGCATGAATACCGCAGATATAAGAGCGATTATATCACCATCATGCACATCCTTGTGTGTTCGGAGCGGGATGCTGGTGGCTGGTCCGCCATCTCTCCCTGACGGGGAACGATGATCGGGCACCCATGCCAGGAGGTCATCCGGGCCCTCCACCTCGCCATCCGCGGGGCCGTCGGTGGCACCCTCGTCTGCGAGGGGAGGCAACAGCTCGGGGGTGCCCCGTTCCCCGGTACGGCACCACGGCACCGCCCGGAACTGTCCGGGCAGGCGGGAACACCGGATCGGGTACGACGATGAGAGCAGGGGAACGATCGATGATGCAGCCGACGAGCCCACGGGCGGGGGGTCCACGGACGGTTCGGCCCGGCTCTGCCATGTCCGCCGGTCCGCGTGCGGAGGGCCGGCGGCAGAGAAGGTACCGCCGATCTTTGGGTGATGCGTCGATCATTGCCGGCAGGGGGTGGGATGGATGCCTGCAGGCCTGACACCGGCCGAGATCGAGCGATACAGCCGTCAGATCCTCTCGTTCGGGGAGGAGGGTCAGGTGCGGCTGAAGCGGGCGCACATCGTGATCGCGGGTGCGGGGGGGCTGGGATCGCCGGTCGCGATCTACCTCGCGGTCGCGGGTGTCGGCAGGTTGACGCTGATCGACCATGACAGGGTCGAAGCGACGAACCTGAACCGGCAGGTCCTCCACGGGGATGCCGACCTTGGGCGCCCCAAGGTCGAGTCCGGTGCCGGGAGGTTGCGGGCACTCAACCCGTCGATCCAGGTCGAGGGGAGACGGGTGACGATCACGGAGGAGAACGTTGCAGATCTGGTCGGCCAGGCGGACGGGATCGTCGACGCGATGGACAACTATCCCGTACGGTTCCTGCTGAACCGGGTCGCGTACATGCGCGGCATCCCGCTCTTCCATGGCGCCGTCCGGGGGTTTCACGGTCAGGCCACAACCTGCGTTCCCGGACAGGGCCCCTGCCTCGCCTGCCTCTTTCCGGAGGTCCCGCCGGAGGTGGTCGTTCCCGTGGTCGGCGTCACGCCCGGCGTCATCGGCTGCATCCAGGCGACCGAGGTGATCAAGTACCTGACCGGCGAGGGTGAGCTCCTGACCGGCCGGCTCCTGCTCTGGGACGGACTTGCCGGACGCATGGAGGAGATCGTGGCCGCGCCGCGCACCGGATGCCCGATCTGCGGGCGGGACGCACCGGGATGAGTCTCATCGTTCCCCTCCTCCTTGCGCTGGTCCAAACGGATCCATCGTCGTGCATCCACCGACCATGTCCGGGTCGCACGGCAACAGGGGGATGGGGCAGGTACGTCGTCCGGACTTCCGATGGGTGGCTGGCCTCGACGGACGGTTGTGACGGCCGGCACCGGGAGGGAGATGCCACGCCGGGACGTCCGGGAAGGCCCTGCGCGCGCCCCGCCGTCAGGCATCCCACGTCCGGCCCGAGGCTCCCGGGCTTCGTCCGGCAGCACGCCCTGAAGGTGCCTGTGGAGGACGTCCCCGGCGCACCGGAGACCATGGTCAAGGAGGGCAGGTGCCGGCCCGTCCCGTCGGGGTGGCCCTCTTGTATCCAATATGTCGGGCCCTGCAACCACGGGCCAGGTGACCCATACCGTTATTGCGTCTGCGGATTCATCTTCCGCCGATGACGGAGCAGTCTGTTGGCGAGGCCGTTCTCCAGCGTGACGGGCGCTCCTTCGGCCTCGTGGTCGGGGGAGCCGGTGGCATCGTGACACCCGACGACCTGGAGCGGATCGCCCGCGTGGCGCGGGAGCATGAGGTCCCCCTCGTGAAGATCACGACCGGCCAGCGAATCGCCCTGCTCGGGCTCGAAGAGTGCGACCTTCCTGCGGTTGCCTCGGCGCTCGGTCTTGACGGTTACCGCCTTCCCGGCCCGTGTGTCAAGTACATCGCCGCATGTCCGGGGACGATGGCCTGTCGGTGGGGCATGCAGGACACACTGGCGCTCGCCACGGCGCTCGAGGCCGGCTTCGGCGGCCGGACACTCCCGGGCAAGATGAAGATCGGCGTCTCGGGCTGCACGAGGAACTGCGGGTGCTGCTTCTCCCGCGACCTCGGCTTTATGGGCACCGGGCGGGGCTGGATGGTCTTCTTCGGTGGCAACGGCGGACGGCACCCCCGGACGGCCGATCTCGTCGGCGCAAACCTGACGCCCGACCAGGCGGTCGACCTGGCGGCGCGGCTCGTGGACCACTACGCGGCGAGTGCCAGGGTGGGGGAGCGGACGGCCCGCTTCGTCGAGCGGGTCGGTATCGGGGCCATCCGTGACGAGGTGCTTCGGTTCGCGCCGTACCTGCCGCTCGACGATCTCTGATCGGCGACCGCCGTGTATGCGGTGTGCCGGGTGGCCATTCGGCGGTGTCATTCGCCTCGGGGTTCGACGGGGGAACGATCGCATCTCTCTCCCTGACGGTGATCAGGGGCGAACCTCAACCCGCTTGCGTACACCAGTCCGGGTGCATTTTTCAGATATAGTTAAAATATCCGGTTGTCAGCGTGGTGCCAGAGTACAGAGAATAGCGAGAATAGCTAAGAACTCTCATCTTACCCGTTCAAGCTGAGGAAAACGGTTCACTCCAGGTCGTTTTCTCTTCCTACCGCCCCAGAATGTATCTCGTTTTCGTCTGATCGCGAAAGCTATCGCTCATGAAATATCGTTCGTTGTATCGTGCAAAGGTGCAGAAGGTTGTAACCGAAGCAGGCAAACATGGTCGCCAGGTGTACCCGAGCCACGATTGTGACCAGCACATGCCCCGCACCGACGTATCGTTTGATCACCGGCAGGGTCTCTCGACAAGGGCCCGTGTACGGCTGATCGCCCGGTTCCGTCGTTTCTCTTTGAAGGAGAGCGGATGGTTCCTCACTGCCCGATGCATGGTATTGTCCATGCATGGATGCCGCCGGTTTGATGCTGAAATGGCCTTTGTCCCGGTAGACCATCTCTCCCGATTTCAAGAGGTCGATACGACTGTCATGCAGCGATGCGGTTGTTGTTGCCAGGCGGCGGATCAACTGCCACTCCCTATCGATGAGGGTGTGGAGTGTGTATCCGAACGGTGATCTCTTCCCCTTCTTCGCCCAGGTGCCGTCCCGGCTTCTCCGGGTCCGTGCCTGATCGTC
>Ga0116184_10001706_pt1 | contig 20489 bp, 19 predicted proteins | sample AD_JPNNA5_MetaG_FD_89886 | JGI IMG/M metagenome (GOLD analysis project Ga0116184, IMG submission 89886) | Active sludge microbial communities of municipal wastewater-treating anaerobic digesters from Japan - AD_JPNNA5_MetaG | ecosystem: Engineered > Bioreactor > Anaerobic > Digestate | place... | reverse complement strand
ATATTGGTTGCATAGAAGCTTATGTAGGACAAAAATATTTTTCTCAAAGAACAATTGAACAACTTAAAGATTACCCAAATTCAAAAATTATTGAACTAGTTGATGGAGATTTATCCAAAATTGAACCATATATCATTTATAAAGCAGCACAATTAGGCGATGAATTTGCTATTAAGGCTCTTGCAGAATATGGATTTTACCTTGGAATTGCTATTGCGAGCTTTATTAATATATTTGATTTTGAATTAGTTATAGTTGGAGGTGGAATATCTGCTGCTGGTGATTTTATCTTTGAACCTATGAGAAAGACAGCCAAAGAAAGAGTACTTTCAGTCCATAAAAATAAATTTAAAATTGTACCGGCTCAACTTGGTAATCAAGCCGGTATTTTAGGTGCTGCTGCATTAGTTCCATAAAAATATGAAAAATAGTATTGTAATTCTTTTATCTATTTTTTTTTGTATTAATACAATCTCATTATTAAAAGCACAAAATAATATTAGAGACTCTCTTACTTTATACAAAAGAGTCTCTAATATTGATTCTATCATTCCTTCACAATCAAAAGAAGATACTATAACTAATAAAAGTGATATAGATACTTTAGTTTCAGCAACAGCCAAAGATTCAGTAGTTAATGATATTGAAAATAAAGTTACTACATTCTACGGAAAAGCAAAAATCATTTTTAGAGATTATAAAATCGAAGCAGATGTTATTGAGCTAAATTGGGAAAAATACACACTTCATGCATTTAACCGTAAAATCTATTCTGATAGCTCCGAAAAACCACCCCTCCCTACTCTAACAGAGAAAAATGAAATTTATAAAGGTGCAGAAGTTATATATAATTTTAAAACAAAAACTGGTGTAGTTAAGTATGGGGAAACAAACATTGATAATGGTTTTTATAAAGGTGAAAAAATAAAAAAAATATCTGATGATTGTTATTATATTGCTAATGGTATTTACACCACATGTGATGCAGAACATCCTCATTTTTATTTTTCTAGCCCAAAAATGAAAGTAATACCAAAAAGTGTAATAATTGCTTCTCCAATTTATTTATATATAGCAGATATACCCATTTTTGCAATTCCATTTGCTGTTCTTCCAAATAAAACCGGGAGACAATCTGGTATCATTCCACCTGCTTATGGAGATGATATTAATCGAGGAAAAAATCTTAGACATTTGGGTTATTTTTGGGCTATAAATGATTATAGTGATATAAATTTTACAACTGATTTATATATGAAAGGTGGTTACAATATTTCAAGTTTGATAAGATATAATGTAAGATACTTATTAAATGGGAATATAAATCTATCTTATAGTAGACAAAAGTTTAATATAGATAGTGATTTACAAAAAGATTGGTATATCAAAGTTAACCATAATCAAAAAATTGACCCAACAACACAATTAAATATTGACTTAAATTTTATTAGTAATAATTATTTTCTGAATAATTCTACTAATTTTGATGAAATTCTCAGACAAAATATGATCTCAAATGCTACAATTAATAAATATTGGGAAGGTACTAATAGATCAGTTTCAATTAATTTTTACCGAGATCAAAATCTAACAACTGGTGAAATTATAGAAAATCTTCCTTCAATATCCTTTACCCAATCACAAATATATCCATTTAAAAAAGAAGGTTCAGTAAATACATCTTGGTATGAAGATATTGGATTTAATTATAATTCCCAATTATTAAGTAGACATTCTAAAACTAAAACTACTATTAATGAAACAGATTCATATAAAAATAAATATCAAAATGGAATATTACATAATTTATCAGTTAATTTTTCTCCAAAAATTGGTTATTTTAATTTAACACCTTCAATAAGTTATAATGAATATTGGTATGATAAAATTATTGATAGAAAAAATTTTATTAACAATAACAAAGATTCTATAGTTACAAATTATAAACATGGATTTTATACTGCAAGAGCATTTAATTTAAGTTTATCTTTAGGAACAAGATTTTATGGTATTTTTCAACCAAATATTTTAACCATAAACAGCATAAGACACACAGTAATGCCATCTATATCATATAATTTTAAACCTGATTTTTCTAAATCAACATTTGGTTTTTTCGATAGATATAAATTAGCCAATGACAAAGAAGTAATTTATTCAAAATTTGAAGAGGCTATTTTTGGTGGTCCATCATCTGGAGAAAATCAAAATATTAATTTTAGTTTAAGTAATATTTTTGAAATGAAAACAATTAAGAAAGATTCTATAGAAACTGAGAATAAATTTCAGTTACTAAATTTAAATGCTTCTTTTTCATATAATTTTGCAGCTGATAGTATGAAATTATCTGATTTAAATATTAACTATAGAACTAATATTGCAAATATTTTAGATTTGTATGCAAATACATCATATAGCTTCTATGATTATGATCAAAACGGATATCCAATAAATAAATTTTTAACAAGTAAAAGCAGTTTATTCCGTTTAACAAATATTGGTTTGAATATTTCTGCAAATTTTAAAGGAGAGAAAAAACAAAAAAGTAAAACACAAAAAGAAGAAAATAATGAAATTGATGACGTTGAGAAAAGTTATTATGGCTTATACGATAACAGCGAAATAAATTTTGATATTCCATGGAATTTATCAATTAGTTATGATTATAATTTTAATAAATCAAACCCATATAGAACTTTTAAAACATCAAATTTACGTGCAAGTCTGGGTTTTAGTCTTACAGAGAAATGGCGAATAGACTTTTCAGGTTACTACGATCTTGTTGCAAAGAAACTACTTGCTCCACAATTAAGAATTCAAAGGGATTTGCATTGCTGGGTAATGAATTTCTCATGGGTCCCAATAGGAAAATATTCTATGTTCAATTTTGAAATTAGAATAAAAGCGCCTCAATTGAGCGATATTAAATTAATTAAACAAGGTAGTACAAGAGGAGTATTCGATTAATGCCAAAAGCAACTCCTATTGAAATTTTTGTTATTGATGGGTATAACCTGGTACATAAGTCATCAGTTTTAAAAAAAATTATCGATGAAGATTTAAATATTGCAAGAGAAAAATTGATATTACAGCTCGATAATTTCTTTTCATCAAAAAGAGCTTCAGTATATGTTGTTTTTGATGGAAATTCAGACTTGACTTATCTTAATTCTTATAGTACACCAAATATTAGAGTCTTGTTTTCAAAAAAAAATCAAAAAGCTGATATATTAATAAAAAAAATCATTGATGAAAGTAAAAATAAATCTTTAATTACTGTAATTTCATCAGACCATGAAGTATATCAATACGCAAAAGTAAGTAGGTGCAAAGCCATTAAGTCTGAAGAATTTCTAAAAAAAATGAAAACATATACTATTGATTATGAAAACAAAGTCAAAAATCACAATTTAACTGAAGATGAAATTAATTTTTGGAAAAATATTTTTAAGGCAAAGGAGTGAATAATAATGAAAATATTGAAACCTAAAAAATTAAAAAAAGGTGATGTAATTGGTATAATATCTCCAGCAAGTAAACCAAAAGATGAAACCAGGATTGATAAAGGAATAAAATATTTAGAAAGCCTTGGTTATAGAGTAAAAGAAGGAAAATCTGTTAGAAAATGTTATGGATACCTAGCTGGAACAGATGAAGAAAGAATAAACGATTTAAATGATATGTTTAGTGATAAACATGTTAAAGCAATTATTTGTACAAGAGGTGGATATGGAACTCCTAGATTATTGAGCAAAATCAATTATAATTTAATTAAAAAAAATCCAAAAATATTAGTTGGGTATAGTGATATTACAGCTTTACAACTTGCTATTTTTAAAAAAACAGGTTTAGTAACTTTTTCTGGTCCTATGCTAGCGGTTGAAATGTTTGATAAAATTGATCCATTTACTGAAGAGTGTTTTTGGAAAATGGTAACTTCATCTTCAAAATTTGGGTATTTAAGAAACCCGGATAATGAAAAAATTGTTAGTTATAATAATGGTTCTGCAAGTGGAATTTTATTAGGTGGAAACTTATCTCTAATTTTAACTCTTTTTGGAACACCATATATCCCTGATTTTAAAAATTCGATATTAATTTTTGAAGATGTTGATGAAGAACCATATAGAGTAGATAGATATTTATCACAATTTTTAAATTCAGGAACTTTCAATAAAATAAAAGGAATGATAATTGCCAGTATGACAGATTGTGGTCCTACAGAAAGAACTCAACCTACATTATCTTTGGATGAAGTTCTAAATGATTATATTAAATATATAAAAGTTCCTGTTTTACAAAATCTAGTTTATGGTCATATCCCAAGAAAAAATACAATTCCATTTGGAATAAAAGCTAATATTGATACTAAAACAAAAAAAATCAAGATATTAGAAAGTTGCGTTATTTGAAATAAAGATTTTGTTTATATTTAATTTTCTTGAATTTTATCTAAAGTATTATTATATTAAAAAAAATTTTAGGAGGTAAATGAATAGAAAAAGTAAATTTTTAAGTGGTAAACAAATTGTACCAAAACCTGTTAACAAGGATATTTCATTAGTTTCTTTAATAGAAAATCATTTTCAAGCCTATAATGCAGGTAGATTAAAAGTTGCTTGTAGACTCTATAATGAAAAATTATTACAAGAAGATGTTACGATTGGTATGAGTATTACTGGTGCTTTAACTCCTGCAGGTCTTGGAGGTGGCTGTATTGTACCTTTAATAGAACATGGATTTGTTGATTGGATTGTAGCAACGGGAGCAAATCTTTATCATGATACCCATTTTGGATTAGGTTTACAATTGTATGAAGGTAGACCAGATGTAGATGATACTCAATTAAGAAAAGAAGGCATAGTAAGAATTTATGATATATTCTTCGATTATAAAGTATTACTATCTACAGATAAATTTTATAGAGAAATAATTAAATCCCAAGAATTTCAAAAAGATATGAGTACAAGCGAATTTCACTATAGAATTGGTAAATATGTTCACGAAAGAGAGAAAATTTTAAAAATAAAAAATAAAAGCTTACTTTCAACTGCATATTTATATGGTGTGCCAATCTATACTTCTTCACCTGGAGATAGCTCAATTGGTATGAATGTTGCGGCAACTGCTTTAGATGGTAATAACTTAAAATTCGATGTAAATAAAGATGTTAATGAAACTGCTTCAATTGTTTTAAACGCTAAACGAACTAATGGTAAAAGTGGTGTAATTCTTCTTGGAGGTGGTTCTCCAAAGAACTTTATTCTTCAAACCGAACCACAGATTCAAGAAGTTTTAGGTATAAAAGAAAAAGGACATGACTATTTCATTCAAATTACTGATGCTAGACCTGATACAGGAGGTTTAAGTGGTGCAACACCTTCTGAAGCAGTAAGTTGGGGTAAAATTGATCCGAATCAATTACCTGATACTGTTGTAGTCTATACAGATACAACAATTGCTCTACCACTTCTTACTTCTTATGTAATAACCAAGCATAAAAAACGTAAACATAAACGACTTTATGATAAATTACCAGCACTACTGGAAAAACTAAAAGTCGAATATTTTAAAGCTAACAAATAATTAAAAGGAGAAAAGATGGGAAGAATTGATGAATTAAAAGCAATGATAGAGAGCTTCGAAGCTGATTTTGAAAAATTCTATGTAAAAGGTAACAAATCAGCTGGTACTCGAGTTCGTAAGCATATGAATGAATTAAAGAAAAAAGCTCAAGAAATAAGAAAAGAAGTCCAGGAAATGAAGAGTGGCCAAAAAACAGAAAATTCGTCTGATAATAATCAATCCACTAATGTTTCAGGTGAGACTAATTAAGTGTTTTTCATAAAATAAAACCTCGTTTAACGAGGTTTTATTTTATAGTTTAACTTTTAATTTTATTCACTTTTTCTTATCTTAATTTTTTCGTTTTTTGTCTCTAATTTTATATTTGAATAGCCATCTCCTATTTTTCCAAAAGCTTCAATTTTATTATATGAAAGCTTATTGATATTCAAGGAAAAATCAGTCTCAATATTACCAAAATATGTAGTAGCGTTTATTATACCTGATAAATCAGAAGGAAATGAAATATCAATTTCTCCAAATTCATTTTCAATATTGTATAAAGTTGATATTTTCTTAATTTTATTAATTTCTATTCTTCCATTCCTATTCCTAATGTTTAAATCACCGAAAATATTACTAATACTTACTGAGCCAAAAGAGTTATCTATCTTAATACTACCTTCAATTTCAAATAATTTTATACTACAATTACTTGATTAAATATCTCCCCTACCTTTTTTAAATTCTTAAATGTTTCCAGATTGACATTCTATAATAATTTTCTCTAGATTATCATTCATTATGAATAATATTATTTATATTTTTGACGAGTGAAATGATAAAAAGGTTGCGTTGAATAGAAAGTATAAATAAAATACCACGAAGTGTTTAATCGTGGTATTTTATATTAAATATTATTTAAATGCATCAAAATTTACTTTGAGAAGAGCAATATATGCCTCGAGAAGATGAAAAATATTTTCTTTAGAGTTTTGTGAATATTCACCTCTTCTAAGATTTAATAAAGTTTCTTGCATCAATTGAATTGATACTTCGATTGATTTACAAAAAGCATCTAGTATTCCCTGCTCACCTTCTGTTTTCATAAGATTTCTAGCTATTTCAGTAATTTTATTTCTTAAAACCAATACTTCAGAAGGAGTAACTTTTGAATCAGCATATATTTCTTGAATTAATAATTCAATACTCTTTTCCATATCTCCTCCAATATTTTCTTTTATTTACAAAAAATATTTTTAAAAATCAATAAAAATAATTTTTTTTTAAATAATAATTGACATTTTAATTTTTTTTTTGTAATATTAAACGATAAGTTTAATAAATAATTCATTTAAGGAGGATTAAATGAAAAGAGTAGTTACCTTATTTTTTTTAATTTCCATTTTCGCATCATTAAATCTATTTTCACAACAAGATGGTAATAACAATTTATTTGGTGTACCAAAAATTTCTTTAGGTAGAAATGCAACAGATACTTTATTAGCGGTTGCAGGTAGAAGCATCGAATTTGTACCTGGTCCAAAAAGTTTAGATGGTGATGATCTTGCTGATATTATTGTCCCAGATTATAATGATGGTGGACGTGTTCATGTTTTTGAACAAGTTTCAAAAAATTCTTTAGAATTTAAATTAGTATGGTCATCTCCTAAGAAAAAGCCTCGTGCTAATGGCGCTATTTCACCAGGACCTTCTTCAACTCCAAGAATGGTTACTTATGGTGACTTAGATGGAAACGGTAAAAATGAAGTATTAATGCCTTTAGGTTATGCAGTTACAGATACAGTACTATCTGATACAACATGGCCAAGAGGGGTCCACGTTTATGAATGTATTGGTGATAATAATTATGGCACAGCACCTTTTATTATACGTCCAGAAAAATTCGACCCTACTACTGTAAATATTCCTTTCGGAAGAATGGAAAAACCTGGTATGATTGCTGCTGATATTGATAATGATGGCAAACAAGAATTAGTATGTGGATCTTTTACTTTTGTTTTTGATAAAGATATTACAAAAAATGCAGGAAAAGCATATATCTTAAGACTTAAATCAGGTTCATTTGCTGCTAAAAATGCTGTTTTTGAAGTAGAATATTTATACGATGCAATGGCAAAAGCAATTGGTGATACTGATGGATATGTTCCTACAGGATTTACTTTAGCAGATGTGGATGGTGATGGAAAAAATGAAATTGTTATTGCTGGTAGAACAAATATTGGTTATGGCGCATCTATAGGATTTCTAAAAGCAACTGCACCTGATACGTATACTCCTGGTAATATTGTTAATATAACAGTTAACAATTTAAATGTTTTCAGAGTCACTTCTGTTTTTGGAAAAATGAAATATGAAGGAAAAGATGTCGTATTTTTTAATACTGATGAAGCAAGTGGTGATAATAGGATTATGTTGATGCAGGATATTGTCGATATCGCTTTAGCAGGCATCAATAATTTTAATGTTATTAAAAAAGGACAATTTGGTTCATTTACTGGAACAGCTGTTGGTGATCAAGACCATGGCACTGGTTCTGATGGATTTGATATCTACTTCCCAAAAGGTGTTACAGGAATATATGATTTAGAATATAAAGGTTCAGGTAATATTGCTGACAGCGCAAATTATACATTAACTCAAATTTTTGATGCTAAAAAAGTATTTAAAAATGCCAATGGAGGTTTATATCAAATAATAGTACCACCATCTGATCTTAATAATAATGGAAGAAAAGAAATAATCGCAAACTTCCAAATTTATGGTCCTGATACTGTTGTAAATGGTAATATTCCTGTTAGAGCTACTTCACCATTCTTTATTATTGAATGGGGTGATACAACTATGGGTACAGTTTCTGTTCAACCTTTAACTATCTATACAACTGAAGATTATAAACTTGAACAAAATTATCCAAATCCTTTTAACCCAAGCACTACAATAAGATTTTCAATACCCACTCCAGAAAACATTTCTTTGATTATCTATGATATTAATGGTAAAGAAGTAAAAAGAATTATTGATAATCAAAAGTATGAAAAAGGTGTTTATGATGCTATATGGGATGGAAAGAATCAATACGGCAATACAGTTGCTAGTGGAGTATACTTCTATAAACTCAAATGGGGTAACTTTGAAAAGTCAATGAAGATGACTTTGCTTAAGTAATATTTTAAAATACACTTTTTTAAGCCCTGCCTATAGCAGGGCTTTTTTATTTTTCCATTTCATTTAATATTGTTTTAATAAATAAATTATTAAAATCATTTTTTACTTGACTTTTGAAAAATAGTTCATTATATTGGAAACGATAAATACAATAATCGTTTCCATAGTTATGGTAAAAAATATGACGGAAGATTATACAAAAAGAAAAATAATTTTTTATGCATTAGCCATTTTTTTTGAGGATGGAATAAATATTACAATGGAAAACATTGCCAAAGATCTTGGGATTAGCAAAAAAACATTGTACAAATATTTTAAAAATAAATCCGATCTTTTAAACAGTGTCATTGATGAATTTATTAATAGTATATCAGATCTAATTGATAATACTTTAAAAAGTAACCCTGATAGTTTTGTAGGTATGTGCGAATTTTTTTCAAAGTTTGCCAACACTTATGCTATAAAATTGAATAGAAAATTTTTCTTAGATTTACAAAAAAAAGAACCAGAAATATGGAAAAAAATTAATGATTTTCGTATTAAAAAATTTAATTATTTTATTCCGCTCATTTTAAAAGAAGGTATAAAAAATAAGTACATTAGAGATGATATTAATCCTGATATTATATTACTAATGTATGTAGCATCAATTCAGAATATACTCAATCCTGATGTATTATCAGTTTCATATTTTTCTGCCAAAGAAGCAGTAGAACAAATATTAACAACTTTATTTTATGGTATATGCACAGAAAAAGGTAAGAAGAAATTTAAACTACATTTTAAAAAAATAAAGGAGAAAATAAATGAAATCTAGATTCCTCTATTTAATTTTAATCATATATTATTTTATATCTGGTTGTAGTAATAAATCATCAGATTTTATTGAGTTATCAGGAATTATTGAATCTACTGACATAAATATAAATTCAAAAGTCAGTGGTGAAATTAAAAATATTTATTTTAACGAAGGCGATAAAGTTAATATTAATGATACCCTTGCTTTAATAGATCAAGAAACTTACATTTTACAAAAAAAACAAAGTGAGGCATTATTATCTTTAAATGAGGCACAATATAATTTAATGATAAATGGATACAGAATTGAAGATATAAAACAGGCTAAAGAAAACATGAAATCTTTAAAAACCAATTTAGATTTAGCCGAATATGATAAAATAAATATGGAGAAATTATATAATTTAGGATCAATTTCAGAAAAACAATGGAAAGATGTTCTAACTAGATATCTATCAATAAAATCACAATTTTCTGCAGCTGAAGAAAATTACTTAAAATTAAAAAGAGGTTCAAGAAAAGAAGATATTTTAGCTGCAAAAGCAAAAGTTGACCAGGCAAAAGCTCAGTTAGAGTTAATTGATAAACAACTAAGAGACACTTATATTATATCCCCTATATCAGGAATTATAACTAATAAGATATTTGAAAAAGGTGAAATGGTACAATTTGGTTCTACTTTATTTACCATATCTCAACTTGATAAAGTATACCTTAAGGTCTATATAAATGAGTCTGATCTAGGAAAAGTAAAATATGGACAAAAAGCGGATATCTTCATTGATTCATATCCTGATAAAGCTTTTCAGGGTAAAGTTATTTCTATTTCTTCTAAAGCAGAATTTACACCAAAAAACATTCAAACAAAAGAAGATAGGATAAAACAGGTATTTAGTATTAAGATAGAAATTGATAATAAGGATTATGTTTTAAAACCTGGTATGCCAGCAGATGCAAAAATTATTTTATAAGCAAGATTATGGAAAATGTTATTCAAATAAAGAATTTGAAAAAAGATTTTGGTGATATAAAAGCTTTGCAGGGTATCAATCTCACAGTAAATAGAGGTGAAATGTTTGGGCTTGTTGGCCCTGATGGTGCTGGCAAAACAACTTTAATTAGAATTTTATGTGGAATATACAAACCTACTGAAGGTGATGCAAATATTCTTGGGTTTAACTCAATAAAAGGGGCTAATAAAATAAAAAACAAAATAGGTTATCTATCCCAAAAATTTAGTCTATATAGTGATTTAACTGTAGATGAAAATATTGAATTTTTTGCTGAAATTCATGGTGTGAAAGATTATAAAAAACGAAGAGAAGAATTACTAGAATTCACCAGATTAAAACAATTTAGAGATAGATTTGCTGATAAACTATCAGGAGGAATGAAACAAAAGCTTGCATTAGCTTGTACATTAATTCATCAACCAGAGATAATTTTTTTAGATGAACCAACTACTGGAGTTGATCCTGTATCAAGAAGAGATTTCTGGAAAATACTATCTTCTTTATTAAATATGAATATAACAATATTTTTAACTACTCCCTATCTTGATGAAGTTGAAAGATGTAATAGAGTGGCCTTTTTAAATAAGGGGTTGATACTGAAAATTGATACACCGAAGAAATTAAAAGAACTTATTAAATATACCATAGTTGAAATAATTCCAAGTAATGTAAGAGAGGCTTTTAAAATATTAAATAGTTCATATATTTTTGAAGACATACAAGCTTTTGGAGATAGATTAAACGTTTTTATTAAAAAATATAACATTGAATATAATATTTTACAAGAAATTTTAGAGAAGGGAAACATAAAGATACTTCAAAACCGAATAATTCAACCAAATCTTGAAAATGTATTTATACATTTAATTAAAAAAGACATAAAAAGCTAAAGGGGAAAAAATGATTAAAAAAATATTTTTAATAGTTATTATTCCATATTTCTTGTTATCTCAAAATTTCAAAAAGTATTATTCAATTAACGAATGTATTAATACAGCTTTAAAAAATAATTACTCTATAAAAATTTATGAAGCGAAAATAAAAGGTAATGAAGCAAAATATAGGGATGTAGTGACATTACAATATCCTCAACTTAAACTTTACGGAAGTTACTTTAGATTGAGCGATATAGATCCTTTTCAGGTAACACTTCCCTCCCCTATTTCCAAAACCATAGAAATATCTCCAGTATTATTGAATAATACTAACTTTAAATTATCATTACAGCAACCAATTTTTACAGGAGGCAAAATATCCAATTCTATTGACTTAGCTGAACATAGTTATTTTTCTTCTTTATCTTCTTATAATCAAGAAAAAAATGATTTAATTACAAATATAAAAATAGGATATTACAATATTTTAAAAGCAATTAAATTACTAGAGAATGTTAAAGAAAATATAATTCGAACAGAAAATCATATAAAAGATTTAAAACATTTTTTAGAATTAGGACAAATTACAAAAAATGAACTTTTAAAAGTCGAAGTTCAGTTATATAATTTAAAATCTAAAGAAGTAGAGATAAATAATATTTTATCACTTTCTAAAATGAGCTTAAATAATCTAATGGGTAAAGATGTGAATGATGAATTTGATATCGATACAACTATTACTGATAATATTAAAATAAATGATTTACAATTTTACTTAAATGAAGCGATTAAAAAAAGACCAGAAATTAGTATAATAAATGAAAGTATCAAAATTGCAGAATATAATAAACAAATTACATTATCAAATTGGTTTCCACAATTATATTTAAATGCTAATTATTATTATGCAAACCCAAATCAAAGAATAATGCCAAACAAAAACAAATTTATTGATACGTGGGATGTTGGGATATCATTATCATTTGATCTGTGGAATTGGGGATCAACCTCAAGAAAAGTTGAACAAAGTGAAGCTCAAATAGAAGAGGCAAAATCAAATTTATCCCTTTATACCAACATGGTATTATTAGAAGTAAGACAATCTTACCTAAATATAATTCAGTTAAAAGAAGAACTTATACATCTAAATAAATCTTATGAAGCTGCAGAAGAGAATTATAGAATATGTAAAGATAAATTTCAAAAAGGATATTTATCAAGTACAGAATTATTGGATGCAGAAGTTGCTCTATTAACTTCTAAAAATAATTATATAAATGGTCTTATAGATTATAACATTGCTTTTTTTAAACTTGAAAAAGCTTGTGGTAATATTAATTACTAAGAAAATTATATGAACAATAATTCAATTGAAGTAATAAATTTAAGTAAAACATTTGGGAATTTTATAGCTGTTGATAATATTAACTTTAGCGTAAAAAAAGGTGAAATCTTCGGATTTTTAGGTGCTAATGGTGCAGGTAAATCAACTACTATAAGAATGCTGTGTGCTCTTTTAGAACCGACTTCTGGTACTGCTATTGTTGGGGGTTACGATATTGTAAAGCAACCAGAATTGGTCAAAAAAAATATTGGGTATATGTCCCAGAAATTTTCATTATATGATGACTTAACTGTTCAAGAAAATATTAATTTTTTCGGTAGTATTTATGGTTTATATGGAAAAGAAATGGATGATAGAAAATCATGGGTTTTAGAAATAGCCAATTTAAAAGATTTAAAAAATAGAATTACAGGTACATTACCAGGAGGTTTAAGACAAAGATTAGCACTGGGCTGTGCAACAATTCACAAACCAAAAATTCTTTTTTTGGATGAACCTACTGGTGGTGTTGATCCAATTTCAAGAAGAATGTTCTGGGATTTGATAAATAATTTATCTGAAGATGGCATTACAATTTTTGTGACTACTCACTTTTTAGATGAAGCAGAATATTGTAACTCTATTTATTTAATTCATGAAGGTAAAATTGTAGCCGGTGGTAGCCCTAATTATTTAAAAAAAGAACACATAAAAGGTTTCATTTTTGAAATTGAATGTGATAATATAATAAATGCAATGGAGATATTGTCATCTTATAATTTTATTTCAAGCATTTCAATTTTTGGTTCTTATTTACATATTCAGATATTAGATAAAAATGTATTAGGAATAATTGAAAATATTTTAAAACAGAATAATATAACAATATCAAGAATAGATATAATTACACCATCACTTGAAGATGTTTTTATTTCTTTAATTGAAAAGAAAAGGAATTAAATAATGTTGATTTTTTTTTATAAAATACTACCACTAATAAAAAAAGAATTTCGACAAATTAGAAGAGATTTTCGAACTCTTTTTTTATTAACATTTTTCCCTTCTTTATTATTGTTATTATTTGGTTTTGCTGTAAATTTTGATGTAAAAAATATTTCGATTGTTATTTGTGACGAAGATAAATCATATGACAGCAGAAATTTTATTGAAAGTTTTAGTAATAACGAATATTTCAATTTATATAATGTTATAAATGATAGAAATAAAATTGATAATCTTATAATGACTGGTAAAGTTAAATCTGCTATTATAATTCCAAAATATTTTTCTAAAAACCTTAAATCAAACAATTCAGCTGATATTTCTGTTATTATCGATGGATCTGATTCAAATACTGGGGGTACAATAATTAATTACATAATGTTAATATCTCAAAATTATACTGAAAATATTATTTTTAAGTTTACAAAAAGAATTGGTAAAGATTTATATAAACCTATTGAACTTAGAACAATAGTATGGTTTAATCCTGAATTAAAAACCGTTAAGTTTCTTTTACCTGGTCTTATAGCTTTTATTTTAATGATTGTTGCGACTGTTTCTACCACATTATCTATAGTAAGAGAAAAAGAAAGAGGAAATATGGAACAACTTTATGTTTCCCCTATTTCTGCTTTTGAAATAATAATTGGTAAAGCTATTCCATATTTATTACTTGGGTTGATTGCTTCTACATTGGTTTTATTTTTTGGTGTTATTGTATTCGATATACAAATAAAAGGTAGCATAATATTATTATATTTAATAATCATTCTTTTTATAATGGGAGCTTTAGGAATGGGATTATTAATTTCGACTATTTCTGATTCTTCTCAAGTTGCATTTAATATTTCTCTTTTTGCTTCCCTTCTACCGACTTTTATTTTATCAGGTTTTATTTTTCCAATAAAAAATATGCCAACTTTCTTACAAGTAATTTCATATATTGTGCCAGCAAAATATTTTATCGTTGCTCTAAGAGCAATTTTATTAAAAGGTGTTGGTATTACATATTTTGGAGAAGAAGTATTGTTCCTTTTTATTTTTGCTTCAATAATGTTTGGTGTAAGTACATTAAGATTTATTAAAGGAAGATTTAAATGAAAAATATAATTCATTTAATGCATAAAGAATTTATTCAAACTCTAAGAGATAAACGAATGATTGCAATTATTGCTATTCTACCTTTTGTTCAATTAATTATATTAGGATATGCAGCTAATATCGATATAAAGAATATATCATTGGTAGTATGTGATAATGATAGAACTCAAAATAGTTATGATCTTATTTCTGCTTTTATAAATTCTGGTTATTTTACTTTAATAAAAAACGTAGATTCTCCAAAATTAATAGATGAAGAAATTAATAAAGGCAATGCATCAGTAGGCCTTATTATTCAAAATGATTTTACAAGAAATATATTATCAAATAATCAAGCTACAATTCAAATAATTGCTGATGGTTCAGATGCTAATTCTGCAAATTATGGATTAGGATATGCTAAACAAATTGTAAACTTATATTCTAATTCATTATTCCAAAAAAAAACGATGAAATCAGGAATAAATGTAAAGTTTGCAAAAATTAATCCTATCCCAAGAGTTTGGTTTAATCCAGAACTTAAAAGTTCAAATTATATGATACCTGGAATATTAGCTTTAATATTAATGATTACAACTATGGGACTGGCTTCTCTGGGAATTGTTCGTGAAAAAGAAATTGGGACGTTAGAACAATTAATTGTAACACCTATAAAAAGATTTGAATTAATAATTGGGAAATTGATACCATTCATAATATTTGGTTTCATACAAATCATTATTGTAATTACAATAGCAAGATTATGGTTTGAGGTACCTCTCAGAGGAAATTTATTTACTTTATTTTTTCTAAGTGGGTTATATATTTTAACTACCCTTGGTTTAGGCCTTCTAGTCTCTAGTTTCTCAAAAACACAACAGCAAGCTATGCTAACATCAATTTTTTTCATTATACTTCCTTTTATGTATTTATCAGGTTTTGCTTTTCCTATTGACAACATGCCAAAATTCATTCAATATACCACATACTTGATACCTTTAAAATATTACCTTATTATTGTAAGAAGCATATTTTTAAAAGGTAATACTTTATTCCAATTATGGAAGGAGGCATTATTTTTACTCATTTTTGGAATAACAATCTTATTAATAAGTATTAAAACTTTCAATAAAAGATTAGATTAAAATCCTTTAACCTATTTGTTAAATAATAAAGCAATAAATAAACATTGATAATATAAAAAGTTATTCATATATTTATTGTAGTAATAAATATTAACTTTTCTAGTTTAAGATTATGGAAAATAATATTTCACGAAGAGATTTTCTTAAAAAAACAGCTTTCAGTGCCATATTACTATCTAATTCTAATTCATTTAATATCTTACACTTTCAAAAATTTAATAAAGAGTATACGTTAATAAAAAATGGTTTATTAATTGATGGACTTGGTAATGATGCTATTGAAAAAGATATTTTAATTAAAAATGATAAAATTCTAAAGATAGATAAGCAAATAAAAGAAAGTAAATCATATAATATTATTAATGCAAAACATTTAGTAGTATCACCGGGTTTTATTGATCCACACACACATACCGATGAAAATTTGTTAATTAATCCCAAAGCTGAAAGTTTTATAAGACAGGGTGTTACTACAGAAATTGGAGGTAATTGTGGTGACTCCCCTTTCCCAATTTCTAAAGATAAACTTGAAGAAAGAAAAAAATATTTTAAAGAAAAGTATGATATTGATGCTGATTGGGTTGATGTAAATGGGTTTTATAATAAGATGGAAAATCAAGGAATTAGTATCAATTATGCAAGTTTGTTAGGTCATGGTACATTAAGAGGTTATGTAATAGGTTATAATGATATAGAACCTACTGAAGAACAACTTAACATCATGAAATCAATTATTGAAGATAATTTAAAATCGGGTGTAATGGGTTTATCTACAGGTTTAGAATATACACCTGGTAGTTTTGCTAAAACCAATGAACTAATTGAACTTTGCAAAATAGTAGCAAAATATAATAGTGTTTATTCAACTCATTTAAGAAATGAAGACGATACTCTTATAGAAGCTGTTAATGAAGCTATAGATATAGCTGAAAAATCTGGAGTAAGTTTAGAAATATCACATTTAAAAACCTGCTATCCAAGAAACTGGAACAAAATTGATAAGCTATTACTTACATTAGAATCTGCTAAAGAAAAAGGAATAAATATTTTAGCTGATAGATATCCTTATACTGCTTTTGCAACAAGTCTAAGTGCTTGCTTTCCTATTTGGACTAGAGAAGGTACATCAGATGATTTTATCAATAGACTCAAGGATGTTAACTTATCTGATAGAATTGATAGTTACTTAAAAGAAAAAGAAATAAAATATGGTAGCTGGGAAAATGTACTCATTTCTAATGTAGATTCTGAAAAAAATAAATATTGTATAGGTAAAAATATATTAGAATTATCAAATATCAACCAAAAGAATCCTATTCAATTTATCAAAGATTTATTAATTGAAGAAAAATCTAATGTTGGAATGATAGTATTTGCAATGAGTGAAAATAATCTAAAAAGAATCTTGAAACACCCATTAGTTGTTATTGGTTCAGATGGTTCTTCAATTGCCCCTTATGGTGTTTTAGGACAAGGTAATCCCCATCCACGACATTATGGAGCCTTCGCAAGAGTTCTTAACAAATATGTAAGAGAAGAAAAAGTTTTAGATTTACCAACAGCTATCAAAAAAATGACATCAATTACAGCTAAAAAGTTCAACATTATGAATAGAGGTGTTATTAAAGAGAATTTTTATGCTGATATCACAATTTTCGATCCTGACGAAGTTAAAGATCTTTCTGAATTTAATAAACCTCACCAATACGCTAAAGGTATCAAATACGTTTTAGTTAACGGAAGAATAACAATAAATGAGGAGGAGCATACTGGCGCACTTTCAGGAAAAATAATTAGAAGAGGGAGACCTTAAAAAAATTATAATTTAATTAGGAGGTAATATGAATTCCTCTGTAATATTTTTAATATTTTTTTTAATATTTTTTTTAACTTGCAATCCTGAAAATAATATTTTTAAAGTAGATAAAATACCATCAGTAATATATCAAGAACCATTACCACCTTTTCCTAAAGAAATGAAGAAACAAGTTAATAAATTAGATACAAGATTGTTAATATCAGAAGAAGGCAAAGTACTTGAGGCTCAAATAATATCATCAAGTAGTAATAAAGAATGGGACTCTTTAGCAATCGAAAAAATCAAAAAATGGATTTTTACTCCAGCAATTTTAAATAACAAACCAATAAAAATTTGGATTACACAACCAATTAGAATATCCATTAAAGAACCTCTATTTTTACCATTATCTGAGATTGTTTTCGATAATGCTACTATTGCTTTTCAAATATATGATAGTTTAATTAATGGAGCTGATTTTGATATATTTGTAAATAAATATTCAATTTCCGATAGTAAAAAAGATAATGGCTATATTGGTTTAATTAACATAAGAAATTTAGATCCAGAAATTCAAAAGTATCTTGAGAAATTAGAAGAAAATGAATTTACCAAACCAATAATATATAAAGGTAAATATACAATTTTTAAAAGAAGCAAGTTAATGTAGAATATATTCTAAGAGGTTTTATTATGAATAAAAATAATATTCTAATAATGTTTATTTTATTTTTAATTTTTATATTTTCTTCATGTTCTACTTTTAAAATTGAAAATGTTAAATACGGTTGGAATGGTGAATATTTTGCAGAGCCTGATGAAAATGGAGACTTTACTATTCCAAAAAATTCAATGAAATTCAATATATTAAAGTTATTAGAAGAAGAAGGAATAAAAAATAAGATTACCGATATAAAACTAAGAATTATTCGTGATGATGAAGGCTATTTCTATATAACAGGAGATAAATTTAAATATATTTGGGTTTTTAAAACAGATGAATCTTCTTTAAAACTAAAGAATAAGCTTGAATTATTAAAAGGTAGAACTTTAGAAGATCCAAAATTTAATGAAAAAAAACCAAATATTAAAGTATTTTTAAAAGATAAAAGTGAATTTATAATTAACAAAGATGGTATAATAAAGTCGGAGAATAAATAAATGAGTAATAAAATATATTTAGTTGTTTTCTTTTACCTATTAATACCATATTGCGTTTTATCTCAAAAATCCGATGCTGAATTATTTTATGATTTCAAGAATGAACTAAAACTCATTCAAGATAATTATAAAAATTATAAAAATTTCAAATTATCTAATGAAAACAAAATCAAAAATGAGTTCGATAATTATTTAAATTTAATTTATGAAGATTATACCAACTCTCAATCTACTGGTTTAACTAATTTAATTCCTGAAATAAAAAACTCTTTTAACAACTTTTCACAAAACAACGAAAATAACAAACAATTATTTTTATCAAAAATTAATAATTTCTTAGAAAAATGGAAAGAAGGAAATAATTTAAATATAATTAATAAGGTAGCAAAAGATTATGATTTTGATGTTTCATCACAAATTGATAATATTAACACTATTAAAAATGAAATTGAAAGTGAAAAAATTGATAATTATGAAAGAATTGTTCAATTTCTTGAAATTATAATTAAGGATAAAAATGAGATATTAAAATTAAAAAATCAAATTGTAGAACTCGAAAATAAAATTAAATCAAAAATTCAACAAAATATTACTAATAGTAACATTTTAAAAGATGTTTTAAGTGAAAATAATCTAAGAAAAGAATTAATATTTAAATTGATAAGCACTATTGTAAATGAACATAAAATCATTACTTCAAGCGATTATGCAGAAAAAGTTAAACCTTCTCCATTTTCTTCTGATATTTATATTCTATTAAATAACTTCATGGAAGATTATATTAACATCTCAAGAAACTTAAGTATAGAGACTGATCCTAATATTCTTACTACTTGTTTAAATGCTTATAACGATGTGATATCCAAATTGGATTCATTATTTTTATTAATGGAAACTTCTAATGTTCTCAAAAAGGGTGAGAAAGAAGATTTAATAACTAAATCACAGTTATGGAAAAACCAAATTATCCCTGTTTTTGATAATGTACTTATGAGTGAATTCACTAGTAGAAATATTCCTATTGTATTTTTCAAAACTAATAATCCAGAGTGGTTCTATAAAACCTTAACTGAATTTATTAACCCTTATTTAAATCCTTCTGATGAAGTAAATACTGATAAATCAAAATCAGATGAAATAAGACAAAAGTTCGAAGACGCATGGAATTCAATTAAAGAAAAATGGAGCCAAGCATTAATTAGTTCAAAATATTTAGATAAAAATAAAATTACTGAAATCGATAATAAACTTGAAACCTGGCAATCCATTACAGGGGGTTCTTATAAATCAAGTACTATTATTATAATAATAATTGTACTAATCGGAATTTCTTTAGCTATTTATATTCTGTTAAAATTTAAAAGAAAGGAAACCTAATTTTTAAGAAATCAATGGGTTTTTAGTATGAATAATAATTTAAAAATTTAATGAATCAAAATAACTAAATTTAATTTTTTATAAGAAAATAAACTAAATCTATACTATAATATTTTTTTAAAAACATTAAATTGTACTATAAGCAGTGAATCTCGAGTAATT